>Ga0272441_10014556_pt1 | contig 11137 bp, 5 predicted proteins | sample SSMProp6N_FD_193582 | JGI IMG/M metagenome (GOLD analysis project Ga0272441, IMG submission 193582) | Marine sediment archaeal communities from Little Sippewissett salt marsh, Falmouth, MA, United States - SSM-Prop-6N | ecosystem: Environmental > Aquatic > Marine > Wetlands > Sediment ...
GCTATCATACAAAGGATAAAGAGGCTGTTCATGTGGTTGAAACCGCCCTTGTCCTTGCACGGGAGGTGCTGGGCGTAAAAGCTGCCTGATTTATTTATAATATAGGGTAAGATGTTTGATTCATTTTGTGAATGAATATTTATAGAAAAGGCTTATCTAATAATTATTTGATCGAATGCACGGAAAATCGTACATGATTGATTTCATGTTATTTAAAAAAGGAGGATCTTTATCAGCGCCTCAGGGTAAAAAGCATATATGATATTTTTTCGCAGCTTCAGGAATCATGATTTATAAATTTTGAAGGAGGAGTAACCATATGTTGAACGAAAAAACAGTTTTTTCCGCCGGTTTCCTATTGATTCTTTTTGCAGGTTTATGCCTTGCGAAACCAGCAGAAGATGAGATGAATTATAAAATAGACCGGCTTCTTTCACAAATGACCCTGGAAGAAAAAGTGGGACAGCTTCATCAGATTGGCGGCAGTTTCGCCACGGGGCCGGATTTCAAGAACGATGCCAACCGGGAAGCTCTGGTCAGAGAGGGCCGGATCGGATCATTCTTGAATATTGTCGATCTTGGTTATATGCGTGAATTGCAGCGTCTTGCCGTGGAAGAATCCCGGATGAAAATACCTCTTATGTTCGCACTGGACGTGGTTCATGGATATAAAACCATTTTTCCGGTGCCTCTGGCTCAGGCGGCCAGCTGGAATCTGGATCTTATAGAAAAGGCAGAACGCATTGCAGCTACTGAAGCAGCAGCTTCGGGTATTCACTGGACATTCGCTCCCATGGTGGATATTGCCCGGGATCCCCGATGGGGACGGATCATGGAAGGATCCGGGGAGGATCCTTTTCTGGGAAGCCGGATTGCTGAAGCGCGTGTCCGGGGATTTCAGGGGGAAGATCTGAGTGCCGAAAACACGATTTTAGCGTGTGCCAAACATTTCGCAGCCTATGGCGCCGCGGAAGGAGGAAGGGATTACAACACCGTCGATGTGTCCGAACTGGTGCTTCGGGAAGTCTATCTGCCGCCGTTTCAGGCAGCCGTAAATGCCGGTGTGGCTTCTATGATGAATTCATTTAATGTGGTCTTTCGTATGCCGGCAAGTGCGAACGGATTATTGATGAATCAGATTCTGAAAGGAGAGTGGGATTTTCAGGGATTTGTCATTTCCGACTGGAACAGTTACGGTGAGATGCTTGCACACGGCGTGGCTTTGGATAAATATGATGCCGCCTGCCTCGCCATGAATGCGGGTTCAGATGTGGACATGCAAGGCGATGTTTATATCGAAGCGCTGGCAAGGGCGATCCGGGACGGACATGTCCCGGAAGCACGGCTGGATGATGCTGTACGCCGTTTTCTGAGAATGAAATTTAAACTCGGATTGTTCGATGATCCATACAAATATATTCATCCAGGGCGGATGAAAAAAACATTGATGAAAAAGGCGTTTCAATCGACTGCTTTAAAACTGGCACAAGCGTCCATTGTTCTTCTGAAAAATGAGAATCGTCTCCTTCCGATTCAAAAGGATATCGGAACCATTGCTGTTATCGGTCAGCTTGCCGACAGCCGGAAATTTCGGGATATGTTAGGAGGATGGAGCGCCATGGGAGACATGAATGATGTTGTGACAATACTGCAGGGAGTCAAAAACACGGTATCCGGGAACACAAAAATTCTGTATGCCAAAGGGTGTGAGGCGTTCGGCGAATGTCCGGACAGTTTGATTCAGGAAGCGGTGATCGCTGCTGAAGAATCAGATGTGGTTCTGCTGGTTCTGGGTGAAAACGGTTTTATGTCGGGTGAAGCCACGAGCCGTGCTTATATCGGATTGCCCGGACGTCAGATTGACCTTGCTAAAGCGGTCCATGCAACCGGCAAACCGGTTGTGCTTTTGATGATGACCGGTCGTCCACTCACCATTTCCTGGTGTGATGAACACCTCCCCGCGATTGTCAATATCTGGCAGCCGGGAACAATGGGCGGCCAGGCTGCAGCGGATGTGATTTTCGGCGATGTGAATCCATCCGGAAAGCTGCCGGTTACATTTCCTCTCACCATCGGCCAGGTACCCCTTTATTACAATGCCCTGAACACCGGGAGACCCGTGGGACCGGACGGAAACACACATTTCCGTTCCGCCTATATCGACTGCCCCAATGATCCCCTGTATCCGTTTGGATTCGGACGGAGTTACACTGCATTCGAATATTCAGATTTAACCCTGAGTTCAGAAAAGATCAAAATGGCCGACACGCTGACCGTAACGGTTCATGTCAGGAATTCGGGCAATCGGGACGGAGAGGAAATTGTTCAGCTCTATATCCGGGACCGGGTGGGCTCACTCTCCCGTCCGCTGAAGGAATTAAAGGGATTTGAACGGGTGCCGCTTAAAGCCGGTGAATCCAGACAGATTGAATTTCATCTAACATCCGGGGACCTTGCTTTCTGGACCCGCTCCATGACATTTGAAGCGGAGCCGGGAGATTTTAAAGTGTTTGTCGGCGGCAGCTCTGCGGATGTGCTGGAAAGCAGTTTCACGCTGAAATAATTCGGTTTTGGTATTCATAATCGATGGATACAATTTTATTCACAGGAGGTTTTGAAAAAACCGTTTGAATTTTAAACCAAAAATAGCTATCATAATCCCGATCTTTTTTAACAGAAGCTATCAAGGAATCGGATGATGAAAATCGGGATTGTAATCCCCGCATATAATGAGGCAGTCCAATTAGGGGAGGTACTTGGCCAAGTCAAACAGCATATCGGGAGCGATAATATTTGTGTTGTGGACGATGGATCCCAAGACCGGACTTCAGATGTGGCCACAAGTGCCGGTGTCCAGTGCATCAGGTTTCCTGAAAACCGGGGAAAAGGTGAAGCGCTAAAAACCGGTTTTCAATGGGCAGTAAATCAGGGCCTTGATGCTGTGATCACCCTGGATGCAGATGGTCAGCACGATCCGGATTTGATTCCCGAATTTATTGAAACCATGAAAATGAAGCTGTGTGATGTGGTTTTAGGTACTCGCCCTTTTCGTTTGGGAGAAATGCCTCCGGACCGGATTTTGTCCAACACGATCAGCTCGTATTTTGTATCATTGGCCGCACGGCAGAAAATCAGAGACAGCCAAAGCGGATACAGGATGTTTAAATTGTCCGCTCTGAAAGGATTGCCGCTCCGTGGACAACTCTATGAGCTGGAGAGTGAAATGCTGATCCGTCTGGGAAGAAAGCATGCGAGATTTGCCACATGCGCGATTCCCGCATATTATGAAGACGCTCCCAGTCATATCCGGCGCTGGCGGGATATCCGCCGGTTTGTGAAAATGTGGCTGACTGTTGTATTTGAACGCGAGGATTCTTGATGATGATGTCTGTTGTCTGGCTGGTGCTGATTACGCTGATACCCACGCTCGAGCTCAGGGCTTCGATTCCCATTGGCATATTCAAGATGGCCGATCAATTGTCATGGCCGGTAGTTGTTCTTATCTGTATCATTGTCAATATTTTATTAGGCTGGGTGATTTTCTGGGTGCTGGGCCCGGCCTTTTCCCTGATCCGCAGATGGCACTGGTTCGACCGGAGGGTCTGGCCGGTTCTGGAACGAACGCAACATAAGATTCATCCCTATGTTGAAAAATACGGGGAACTCGGTGTGGCCGTTTTTATCGGTATTCCGCTTCCGGGCTCTGGTGTGTATACCGGCGCACTGGGTGCATATCTTCTTGGTGTGGACAGGAAGAAGTTTACCATTGCCAATGTACTGGGTGTGCTGATTGCCGGAGCGGCCGTGACTGTGATTTGTCTGTTGATTCTGCACGGCGCTGTGGGCGAGAACAGCTGGATGGCCCGATTGTTAGTGAAGATTAGGCATTGATTTTCTGAAATAATTTTGTATATTTACTCTCTGATCATTGTAGAATGGTCATGGTTCTTTTCAATAACGGGACGTAGCGCAGTCCGGTCAGCGCGCATGCTTCGGGAGCATGAGGTCGTGAGTTCAAATCTCACCGTCCCGACCATTGTTTTTAAAAGAGTTAGCCGTATCAAAAAATCAAGGAGTTTTGTACACGATAGCGTGACAAAACTCCTGAAAAAACGGCAAAAATCGGGACAATTTATTAATATTCCTTTAATGCTCCATGTCTGAAGAAGATAAATTTTACGAACAAAAATATCCAAGACACACCTTTTACGTCTCAAAAGAAGATATTTATAAAGTTGAGGATATCGCAACCGCACTTAAAAGAAAAGAAGGAAGAAAAACGGATAAATCAGATTTGGTCAGAGAAGCGATTAAAGATTTAATTGAGAAGTACAGGCGTTATTTGTAAAATTATAAGTAAATTTTTTATATAAAGCGCATATCATTTTTGGTATGCGCTTTTTTTTTATATTTCTCTTGACTTATTCGATACCATCCATTATATTTTATTATCAACTTGTAAACATGAAAACAAGTATACAAAGGAGAACCTATGGATGGTTCAATTGCTGTGACGGAAAAAGGCGCTGCACGACTCACTTTTGTTTGTGGTCGGTGGTTCATTTTGTGACATGACGATACCGGATGAAGGCTATCCGCGTCGTTACGGGGATTGCGCTCTGGATGCCGGCGATTTATGGAATGGGCGGGGGTGGCAGGAATGGAGTGTCTATGCATGTGCATTGAACAGTGTTGTGATTGCCACTGAAAACGGAATTTTGCGTGTCGGCGCTGGAGAATTTCAGCCTGCCTATTGTTATGAAGGCCCGAAATATTATGAACCGATTCCCGGACTGCCCTTATCAAACAGCATCGTGAAATGGAATGATGACGGGACCTGGGAAATATTGGGTAATGGGATATTGCATAATGGTCACTATGCATCCGTTCACGCCATTGCGGAAGCACCGAACGGAGATGTCTTTGCAGGCGGGCCGTTTCACATGGACACGCCATACGGCCCCTGCAATTCCGTTGCCTGGTGGGACGGACAGGAATGGCGGCCGGTTCAAAGCGGTGTATTAGACACCGGATCCAATCTGCCTGCCTATGTTTACGATATCGAGGTGGGCGAAAATGGAGATGTCTATGTATGCGGCGATTTTAACATGGCCGGCGGTGAACCGGCCCATTACGTGGCCAAAGCAATATGGAATGAAGCGTTGCAGGAGTGGGACTGGACGCCGCTTGGAAGAACTGTTGGGTATGTGCTGAACGGGAGTGTTCAGGAACTGGTTTTTTATGAGGGCGATCTCTATGCAGGCGGGGCATTTACACAATACAACCAGCAAATATACAACCATCTTGCCCGGTGGGACAGCACGGACTGGCAACCGCTCGAAGGCGGAGCATCCATCGGAGTCGGCGGTTCTGTTACTGCACTGGATGCGGGGACAGGAGGTCTTTATATCGGCGGCCATTTTACACAGGCCGGCGGCCAGGCCGTGGGATATATCGTTCAGTACGGCCGTTACAAACAGCCTGAACTTTACGGTCCGGAACCCGTTGTTGTGGAAACCAATCCCACGGAAGGCTCGGAAGTGATCCTGGAAGCGGATATGTCTCATCATTGCGGCAGTCCGCTGACTGTTACCTGGAACGTGGACGGTGGCGATCCAGAAGCGGTGATCGAAACCGATCCTTCAGATCCCGGTTTTGTGCAGACTGTGCCGTTCGACCATTTCTATACGCCGGGCGTGCATGTGGTGACCATTCTGGTGGAAGACGGCAAGGCGGATCCGGCGTTTCACGCGACCACGGTCACCGTCAAAGCGCCGGCCGTGGCGCAGCTTTCCGGCTCAGCCGCGGATGACGGGCTGCCCGCAGGCAGCGCCCTTCAGACCTGCTGGACCGTGGTCAGCGGTCCGGCTGCTGTGAATTACGATAACCCGGCCAGCCCGGCCACAAATGCCTATCTATCCCAGCCCGGCACATACATCCTTCGGCTCACAGCCGACGATTCTGAGTATGAACGATCGGACGAAGTCACGATTTATGTGAAAGAGAAAAATCTGCCCAATCAGCCGCCCACGGTCTTCGCGGGCAGCAACCGGTTTATTGATCCGGGTGAGACCGTGTCCCTTTCCGGTACCGTTCAGGACGACGGGTTGCCGGGCGGATTCACCGATGTCGAGTGGTCCGTAACGGACGGCCCGGGCAGCGTGATGTTCAGTCATCCGACCAATCTTCAGACCACGGCCCAGTTCAGCGCGGGCGGATTGTACACGATCCGGCTAACAGCCGACGATTCGGAATTTTCATCATACGACGAGCTCACGGTGCGGGTGAGCACAATCATCAATCAACCGCCCACCGTGGACGCCGGACCGGACGCGACCTTGCCCCTGAACCAGCGCGCGCCACTCTATGTGAACGCATCGGATGATGGCCTGCCCATCGGCCTGCTCGATATCTCGTGGGAGCAGCTCTCGGGGCCCGGACATGCGAGTATTTACAGGCAAAATGACATGACCCTGGCCAAATTCACCAACGCGGGCGTGTATGAACTGTGCGTCTATGCCACGGATGGCAAGGCCACGGTTTCCGATGATGTAACGGTCACGGTCACCGAAGATTTTCTGCCGCCCAGGGTGCAGTTAGATGTGCCGGTGGATGGCTCCGAAGTCACAGCGCCCACGCCCGTGATCGGGTCTGTGAGCGGGCTCTCGCTGGACACGTATCAGCTTTTCTACAAGCGAAAAAACAAGACAGACTGGACCCTGTTCCATACGGGCGCGCAGCCCGTTTTGGAAGGCGAATTGGGCGAATTCGATCCCACACTGCTGAAGAACGGCTTGTACGACATCCGGCTTCATGTGACGGATGTGTTCGGCCAGACCTATGCGGACACCACCTCCTTTGTGATTAAAGGCGGCATGAAGGTCGGTAATTTCACGGTGAGTTTTACGGACCTCGCGATCCCGGTCTCCGGCATTCCCATCCAGATCATGCGCACATATGATAGCCGCATGCGGGATGAGCAGGGAGATTTCGGATACGGATGGACCCTGGACATCAGCGCCGTGGATGTAGAGGAAAGCGCGCATCTTGGCATGGACTGGATCGGCATCAATCACGGCGGCATGTTTCCGACCTATGAAATCAGGCCCAGACAGGCCAAGCTGGTCACTGTGATCGCCATCGACGGGTCCGTGCATATTTTCGATGCGCAGATCAGTCCGGCCACCCAGTGGCTCGTACCGCAGCAGACTGTATCCATGGATTTTATTCCCCGCCCGGGGACCAACTCCACCCTGCGCGCAATCGCCAGTACGGATCTTTATGTATCGGGCACCTTCAACTCGACCGGCGGCTATGTGCAGCTGCTCGATTTCTCCACCCTGAACCTGTTCGATCCGGACCGGTACGAGCTGACCCTGAAAAACGGGACCAAACTGGAGATTATAGAAATCGATGGCCTGGAGAAACTGACCGACAGGAACGACAATACGCTTCAGATCACGGAAAACGGCATTATCCATTCATCCGGCAAATCCGTGTCATTCACCCGGGACACGCAGGGCCGGATTACCCGCATCAAAGATCCCATGAATAATAATATCGATTATACCTATGACGCAAACGGCGACCTCACGGGCGTCACGGATCAGGAGGAGTACACCACAACGTTCGCGTACAATGAAGATCATTTCTGCACGGACATCACCGACACCCGGGGCATCCGCGCGGCGCGGCAGCTTTATGACGATGACGGCCGCATGATTGCTATGGTCGATGCGGAGGGGGATACGATTCATCTGAATCATGAGCTTGACGCGCAGAGCGAAATGATTCGTGACAGACTGGGTAATGTATCCATCTATCTGTATGACGATAGCGGAAACGTGATTGCCAAAACCGATGCCAGAGGCAACAAATGGCAGGCGACTTATGATGCTGTCGGCAATAAACTGTCTGAATCTGATCCTTATGGAAATACGATCACATACACTTATGATAATCAGGGCAATAAACTCAGTAAAACCGATCCTGTGAGCAATGACTCTACCTGGACGTACAACGCAAACGGACAGGTATTGACTGCTTTGGATGATGCTGGAAACACAGTGATCAATACCTACGATGTCAATGGCAACCTACTCACTCAGCAGGACCCGGAAGGCAATGTGATCACCAATACCTACGACACATCCGGAAACCTGACAAGCATGTCAGACGGTAATGGACGCGATCTCTCGTTCGAATACAACACAGACGGCCGGTTGACGAGAATGGTCGATCCATATGATCACGAAACCACATTCACCTACGATGCTAACGGAAACCAGCTCACCAGAACCACGACACGCACCACGCCTACCGGCACAGAAACACTCACGAAAACATACGATGATATGAACCGCGTGGTTCAGATCACAGATCCCGAAGGTGGCAGCGTGGATTCGGTGTTCAATGCCATTGGCAAGATCCACAATATTACCAACCTGAACGGGCATACCATGCGATATGAATACACAGCCACAGGCGACACATCGAAAATCGTATACCCGGATTCTACATACGAATCCTGGACATACGATGCAGAAAGCCGTAAAACAGCTTTCAGAGACCGTGGCGGACGCGTCACACAGTATACATATGATGCTAACGGCAACCTGATTCTGACCCTTTATCCGGACGGCAGCACGATTCAACAGGACTATGATGATGCCAACCGGATGATAGGAAAAGTTGATCAGAGAGGCTTTGCCACCCGGTATGAATATGATGATGCTGGCAGAAACACCACGGTGACTGACGCACTGGGCAAAGTGACACAGTACAGCTATGACGGCAATAACCGGAAAACACGAATGGTGGATGCCAACGGCCATGCCACCCGGTGGGAATACGACACTTATGGCCGCATCACCAAAACCGTTTTGAATGACAGCACGTTTACACTGACCACGTACAACCTGCTGGGTAAAAAGACCAGCTTCAGGGACCAGGCCGGGATCACGACCTGGTATAATCATGACCTTATGGGTCGCCTGACCAGTGTGCAGGATACGCTGAATCAGGTGACACGGTACGAATACGATGAAGTAGGCAACATGACGAAAATGATTGATGCCAACAGTCATGAAACCCGGTTTGAATATGACACACTGGGACGGCTTACAAAGAAAATCCTGCCGCTGGGACAGTATGAAACGTATACGTACGATGCCAACGGCAATAAACTGACCAGGACCGATTTTAACGGCCAAACCATCAACTATGTGTATGATGAGATGGATCGGCTGGTGACCAAGGATTTTCCAACCGGCACCGATGAAACCTACACTTACACCAATACCGGTCAGCAGCAGACGGTCACCGATGCAAGAGGTGTTACAGAATATATCTACGATGCCATGGACCGTGTTCTGCAGCGCACAGATCCTGACGGTCAATTCGTGACCTATCAATATGACTCAGCCGGAAACCGCACCCGGCTGTTTACTCCTGCAGACAGCACGGTTTATACTTTCGATGCCCTGAACCGGACAGCCACAGTCAGCCATGCGGCCACCGGTGTCACACAGTACACCTATGACAATGTGGGCAATCTGGAGAGCACGCTGTATCCCAATGCCACCCGGGCTGATTATACATACAGTGACCTGAGCCGCCTGACGAAACTCTTCAATCACACCGGTGCCGGTGATACAGTAAGCTGCTACAGCTACACCCTGGGCGCCACAGGCAACCGGATCAGGGTAGAGGAACATACCGGCAGAATCGTGAATTATGTATTCGATGAAACCTACCGTCTGCTGGAAGAACAGATTGCAGATCCTGATTTCGGGAATCAGACAATTCTTTATACCTATGACAATGCGGGTAACCGGCTGACCAAGGATGATGGTGCTGTACTGACTCAGTATGATTACGATGATAACAACCGGCTGATCACCGAGACCAAAGAACTGGCAGTCACTACGTACACATACGACAACAACGGCAATACCATTGCCAAAACATCACCCACTGAAAATACGGCTTACACGTACGATTATCAGAACCGCATGATTTCTGCGGATGTGACCATGAATGCCGTTCAGCAGCTGATTGAATATCAATACGACGCGGATGGCATCCGCACACAGAAAAAAATTGGTTCAAACATCACCAACTTTTTGGTTGACAAAAACCGGGAATTTGCGCAAGTTCTTGAAGAGCGGGATGGCTCAGGTTCTTTGACAGTTTCGTATTTGCACGGATTGGATCTCATCAGCCAGAATCGAGGCGGGAATGTATCATATTACCATTACGATGGTCAGCATTCGACAAGGCAGCTTTCCGATGTGAGTACACAGGTCACAGATACCTACACCTACGACGCCTTCGGCCTGCTCCTTCAGCGCACAGGTTCAACAGAAAACAACTACCTGTATTCCGGTGAACAGTTCGACCCGAATGTCGGGTTCTACTATCTGAGAGCTCGCTACTACAACCCTGAAATCGGGCGTTTTACAACCGTTGACCCGTGGAAGGGGAGTATTTACGATCCTGCTTCGCTTCACAAGTATATCTGCTGCCAGAATGACCCGGTGGATTATGTGGATTGGAGTGGGGAGATGGGTACCCTTGTCAGTTTAACCCTCACTATTGTTTTTATTGGTGTATTAGCAGCCATTACATCGGTAATTATACTTGCAGGTTCTCATACTGATGAACATGGGAAAACACATTGGGATGAGATCACGACAGAAGAATGGGTACTCGCTATAATAGGTGTTGTATTTGCGATGGTTTTCGCTGGTCTTGGTGGTCCAATGGGAATTCTTCTTGCAGCAATTGTATTACATATTTTTATGGCTCAATGGATAATTTTGATAGATTATTTGTGGCCTTAAAGTCATAGAGGTAATGCAATTGATATAATAAAATTAATTGGAGAGATTCATGAACCAGAATAAGCATTTTATAAAAATAGTTAGAAGTAGTAAAACTTTTTTTTGGATATTTAGCATTTTATTTTTACTTAATTTATTTTATATGATACTTATGGATATAAATATATCATATTTATTTTGTTTTATTTCTATATTTTGGGGTATTATTTATTGTTTATCTTGGTTAAAGAGAATTAAAGATAGTATGGTTATGTTCAGTTATTTTGTTCCAATTATTATGTTCTATATGTTAA
>Ga0272441_10014557_pt1 | contig 11134 bp, 6 predicted proteins | sample SSMProp6N_FD_193582 | JGI IMG/M metagenome (GOLD analysis project Ga0272441, IMG submission 193582) | Marine sediment archaeal communities from Little Sippewissett salt marsh, Falmouth, MA, United States - SSM-Prop-6N | ecosystem: Environmental > Aquatic > Marine > Wetlands > Sediment ...
ATTACTTTTTCCAGTGTATGGTAATAACGATCATAAGAATTTTCAAGAAAAGAATACTCAAAAGGATGCTGAGGATAAAGATTATTCCAGGTTTTCTGTATGTGATCAGTAACAGTCGAAACATTTCTATGGTTTATACGCACAACGATATGATGCAGATCGTCCGCATTATTGCTGATGAAAAGCGGTTCCATCAGCCGATGCATTGATGAAATGTGAAAATCCTTAACTACACCGATTATAGTACCCGTGGCAAAGCGGTCCTGACCTGTACTATACTGAATGGTTTTGCCAATTGGCTGATCCCATCCGAATTTTTTAGCGGCCAACTGGTTAATGATGATCGCATTCTGCCGGTCGGTTGTAATTTCCTCGGAGAAATCCCTGCCGGCTACCAATTCGACCTTCAGAGTCTTTAAAAAATCGTGATCTACGTTTATATCGTCCATCAACTGCATTTCATATTCTGAAAATCCTTCAGGAATTTTTATATTCCGGGGAACACGTAATCCCGGCAAACAGGAAGCAGCGGTGATATCCAATACGTCAGGATGATTCTTTAATTCACCTTTCAGTGTGGATAGAGATTGCCTGATTCTCTCATCATAAATCGGTAAAACGATTAAATCTTTCTTAGTAAATCCGATATCCTTATTTTTTAAATAATTTAACTGATAATTCATAATCATGGTCTGACAAATGAGAACTGTAGATAAGACAAATTGAATAATCACCAGAACACTGCGAAGGCCCGCTCTTTTTCGACCTGCCGTGAAATTACTTTTCAGTATTGAAGCCGGTTGTAATCGGGCAAGATAAAAAGCCGGATAACTCCCGGAAATTAATCCAACAAATAGTGTTATAATAATAAATCCAATAAACAATCCAGGTAATTTAGTGATGCCAAGTGTTAATTTTTCTTCAAGGTTATTGCTGAATGCCGGCAGCATCAATTTGACAAATAAAAAAGCAAATATAAATGCAATGAAACTTTGTATCAGTGTTTCACTCATGAATTGTGTAATCAATTTGTGTTTATTGGCACCGTTAACTTTTCTCAGTCCGATCTCTTTTGCCCTGGTTGTGGAACGTGCTGTTGTAAGGTTCATAAAATTAATGCAGGCAATAAGTGTGATAAATATCGCCATTAAACTGTAAAGTATCACACGTGAAATCAGACCGGGCGGATCTCCATCAAGAGAGGAGTAAAGATGTATTTTTTTTATCGGCAGTATATAAAAACCAAGTGTTCCTTCGTTCATATTTTTATTCTCACCAAGATAACGATCGATGAATTCCTGCAGCTTTAATTCGAATTTCTTTTCATTCGCTTTTTCATCCAATAACAGGTAAGTGGAATACTTAAAATTCAGCCAATCCTGTAGTTCTGGTTGATTTTGCGCATATAATGTATTAATTGAACATAACATATTGATATCTAAATGTGTGTTTTCCGGCAGATTTTCCATGACTCCGGTCACTATAAAATCGGATTTATTGTTAAATGTCAACAATTTGCCGAGGGGTTCCTCATCAGGAAAATATTTTTCCGCCATCTCCCTGGAAATCACAATGGAGTATGGTTTCATCAATGCAGTCTCCGGATCACCTTTTAGCATTGGAAAAGTAAAAACATTAAAAACGGATGGATCGGCAAAATAAACATCATCCTCATAAAACCGGTTGTTCATGTATCGGATAACTATATCACCCATACTTTTTAATCGTACCATATCAATTACTTCAGGATAGTCCTGAAGCAGCATATCCCCTGTCGGTGCGCTGGATAATGGTTCCCGGATTTCACCTTCTGATGAACTAATTTCCCGGCCCAGCCGAAAGATACGATCCACATTTTTGTGAAAATGCTCGTAGCTAACCTCGTGAAATACATAGATAAACATGAGCATGCTGCAGGTCAGACCAACAACGAGACCGAGAATATTGATTAATGAATATACCTTATGCTTAAGCATATTCCTTATGGTTATTTTAAAATAATTCCCGATCATAATTATCTCTCCCTAATAATTTTTATTACATATTTGCCTTTTTTATGACTTTGAATTCTTCCAAAGAAATAAGATTTATATTTTAGAATATTTCTTACTGCCGCTTTAATATGATTTTTTAACACTTTTTCCCTGTGAATATTACCCTACAAGAAAAAATACCGGCTTTTCCCGAATATAACTTTTCTTATTATAAATGAAACTGGTTCTGCATATTTTCCGTGACCACTTTACCGTCAAACAAATGCACGACACGGTTGCTGTATTCCGCGTATGACGGTGAGTGGGTGACCATAATGATCGTTGTGCCGTTTTTGTTCAGTTCGGTCAGAATGTTCATCACCTCATCACCATGCTTGGAATCCAGGTTACCGGTTGGTTCGTCGGCCAGAATAACTTTGGGGTTGGCGACAACCGCGCGGGCGACAGCAACGCGCTGCTGCTGACCGCCGGAAAGCTGCTGCGGAAAGTGGTTCTTCCGGTGCATGATCTGCATGTATTCCATCACTTCATCCACCCTTTTCTTTCTATCCGCAGCGGACACTTTTAAGTAAAGCAACGGCAGTTCAATATTTTCGGAAACCGTCAGTTCATCAATCAAATTAAAAGACTGAAAAACAAATCCGATATTGCCTTTGCGTATATTGGCGCGCTGACGTTCATTGTATTTCGCGACTTCCTCTCCCGCGAAATAATACTCTCCGCCCGAGGCCGTATCGATTAAACCGATCACATTCAGCAAAGTCGATTTTCCGCACCCGGACGGTCCCATGATCGACACAAATTCGCCCTCATTGACCTGAAAATTAATGTTGTTCAGCGCCGTTGTTTCAACCTCATCGGTCCTGTAAACTTTTGTTAGGTTGGTTGTTTTAATCATTGTCGTTTCCTTTATTTTTTGAGTTATATTAAATTCATTGTTGATGACCGAGAGCTTATAGCTGAGAGCTAATAGCCGTCAGCCGTCAGTTGTCAGCTCTCAGCTTTCAACTTTTTTATCAATGCTGCCAGCATCTTTTTAACTTCTTTAACTTTTATATCAATTTGTATGTATTCTTCTTTCTGTATGTAACCCAATTCCTTTGAAAGTAATAACTGATATTCCAATTCACTTGCAGAGCCGATTGCTATTTGCAGAAATCTTTTGAAATCACTTTCGCTTCCCCGGCAACATCCTTCGGCAATATTTGAAGGTACGGAAACAGCGCAGCTTCGAATTTGACTGGTTAAGCCAAATATTTCTTCTTTAGGGAAATTTTTTGTAACACTGTAAACATTCAAAACAACATTATGACTTTTTTCCCATACCTTCGGGTTCCGAAAATTCTGCATTTTCAATTCCCTTCTTTTAAAAACATCTCTTACAATTAGTAGCTGATGGCTGATGACTGATGACTGAGAGCTATGAGTCGTCAGTTATCAGATATCAGCTATTATTTTTTAAAAATCCCTCACATTTCACTTCTCACATCTCACTTCATCACCAACACATCAATATCGCCGTAATTATCATACGAGGAGGTGATCACCTTTTCGCCGGGATTCAATCCTTCAAGGATCTCATAATTCTGAGTGTTCTGGCGGCCGATACGTATTTTCCGTTTGCGCGCCGTTTTACCGTTTTCATCGACAACATACACCCACTGCCCGCCGGTTGAACTGTAAAATCCGCCCGTGGCAAGTAATAACGCTTCGGAAAGATCGCCCAGCGCAAGACGGATATGCGTGGTCTGGCCGCGGCGGATTCCTTCGGGCTCTTCTCCATCGACAAATTCCATATCGACTTCAAAACGTCCTTCTATGACTTCGGGATAGATTTTTTTGATCACCAGTTTATATGTGTCGCCGGCGAAATTAAATTCACCGGTCTGGCCCAGTTGGATCCTGGCAATATAATGCTCATCAACCTGAACACGTATTTTAAACCCGTCCAGAACGTCTATCTGTCCCAACCGTTCGCCGCGGATTTTAGACTCGCCTATCTCGGCATTCAAAGATGTAAGCTGTCCCGTAATCGGCGCCTTAAGTGTCAGATTTTCCATGTTCTTGCGGACTATTTCCAAATTGTCCTGCATCCGGTGCAGGGACATCTCCAACTGCTCCACCTGCGCGATCCGGTAAAGTGAGTCCTGCTTGTGCGTTTCCAGGGTTATTTCCCGTTTATTGACCAGGTAATCATAGCGGTCGCGGGTATCTTCAAAATCTTTTAATGAAATAAGTTTACGTTCAACCAATTCCTGGGAACGGTCATAATTACGTTTCTGCTGCCGTATTTCATAATTTAATTCAATCAATTGCGCCTGTAAATTTAACCGGTGTTGTTCCATCGCCAGCCGGGTGTTCCGCAAATTGTTACTTTGCTCGAATAATTCCGCTTCACGATACATAATATTCATCACCAGGTCCGTATTGACCAGTGTTAATATACTATCACCTTTTTCCACAAACGTACCCGCTTCCAGGTATCTTTTCTCAACCCGGCCGCCTTCAATGGCATCCAGGTACACTGTTTTAATGGGGATCACTGTTCCGGTAACCGGTATAAATTCCTGAAACACATCTTTGGACACGGTCGAAACCGTCAGCCGTTCCTTTTCCACGTTCAATTTTGAACTGTGGTCGCCAAGTATCAAACTGTACAAAACAAAAATCACAAATACGCCCGACACGGATAACAGTACGATCTTTTTGGGCGGCCATTTCTTTTTTTCAATTATTTTATCCACTTTTTTCCCTCATGGTTTAATTTTTGATTATTTATTAAGCATAAAGCGTGCCAACATTGTTTTTTATGAACTTACGTCATTTTTTCCAAAAACAGGCCCGTACAAAATATCCGATAACAGACAGCAGGTGTTCGAATTCGAACACTCAACACAAATAAAACCACTTTTCATGTTGAAAATAACATCTGTTATGTTATATTATAAAAATCAGGACTTTTAGGAAATTAAAATGAAAAATCAATTGGGCAAAATACTGGTCATTGACGATAATGAAGATATTTTAACCGCCGCCAGGTTGTTATTAAAACAACATACGACCGCCGTACACACGGAAAAGGATCCACAAAAGATCCCCGGTCTGTTAAAAAATGACAGCTATGATATTATACTTCTGGACATGAATTTCACCAAGGATGTGACCAGCGGCTCGGAGGGATTTCAATGGCTTGAGGAGATATTACGCATTGACCCGTCCGTTATCGTCATCCTGATGACCGCTTACGGCGATATCAATCTGGCGGTTAGGGCGATGAAAGCGGGGGCGACCGATTTTATCCTCAAACCGTGGCAAAACGAAAAGCTGATTGCGACCCTGTCCGTCGCCATGAATTTACGGCAGTCCCGTCTTGAAATCGATAAACTCCGCACCCGGCAACAGCAGCTCAGCGCGGACCTGGACCAGCGCTACCACGACATGATCGGCACATGTCCGGCCATGCAAAAAGTATTCAGTATGATTGATAAAGTCGCGCAGACCGATGCCGACGTTCTCATCATGGGCGAAAACGGCACCGGTAAAGAACTGGTGGCGCGGGCGCTGCACCGGCAATCTGCCCGCCGGGATGACGTCTTTATCAGCGTCGATATGGGGGCCATTGCCGAAACCCTGTTCGAAAGCGAGCTGTTCGGATATAACCGCGGCGCCTTTACGGACGCGAAAACCGATAAAGCGGGACGTTTCGAAGTCGCTTCCGGCGGCACCCTGTTTCTGGATGAGGTCGGCAACCTCTCCCTGCCCATGCAGGCGAAATTGCTGCGCGTTCTGGAAGAGCGGCAGGTCATCCGCCTGGGCTCCAACCAGACAAAACAGATCGATATCCGGTTGATCTGCGCGACCAATATGGCGTTATACGACATGGTCGAAAATAAAGAATTCAGGCAGGATTTTCTGTACCGCATCAACACGGTGGAAATTCATTTACCTCCTTTGCGGGAACGTCTCGAGGACATCCCTTTACTGGCCGAACATTTTTTGAATTTTTATGCCAAAAAATATAAAAAGCAGGCCATACATTTGAGCGCCGGCGCTATGACCAAACTGCAGGGTTATCACTGGCCCGGAAATATCCGGGAACTCCGGCATGCCCTTGAGCGCGCAATCATTATGAGCGACAAACAGGTGTTACAGCCGGAAGATTTCCTTTTCCAGGTACCGCGGAGCGCCGACGCGGTCAATATCAACACGTTTGAGCTGGATGAAATAGAAAAAAATATCATTCGCAAAGTTTTGACCATGTGCGGAGACAATATCAGCCATGCCGCGCAAAAACTTGGCATTACCCGTTCCGCTTTATACAGAAGGATGGAAAAACATGGTCTTTAAAAATTTCCGTCTGCAAATCATTCTACGGTTATTTTTTCTTGGAATTATTTTATTTGCATGTTTTTATGTCTGGTTCTCCCTGAATTTCAAAGGCGTGATCCTTTTGCTCGCCGTAATTTTTATCTGGCAGGTATACACCCTGTTACGGCTAATTGACACAACCAACTATGAACTGGCGCGGTTTTTCCAGGCTATTAAATATTCGGATTTCACCCGCAGTTTTTCCGCCAAAATGAAAGGTAAAAGTTACACCGAGTTGTACAAAGCGCTCAACGATGTTATGGACCACATTGAACGGAGCCGGGCGGAAAAAGAGGAACAATACAGGTACCTGCAAACCATCGTTCAACACATTGGTATCGGGCTGATCGTTTTTGACGGCAGCGGCAATGTGGATCTGGTGAACAATGCGGCCAGACGTATTCTGAATATGTCAACCATCAGAAATATTAATAAACTTGAAATAATTGATCCTTCGCTGGTCAAACGGATCACAAGGCTGAAACACGGCGAACGGGACATCATTAAACTCCGGATCAACGATGAATTGCAGCAGATGATGATCTTTGTCACCGATTTTATCATGCACAGGCAAAATTACCGTTTGATTTCCTTTCAGAATATTCATAGCGAACTGGAAGAAAAAGAGCTCGACGCATGGCAGAAACTGATCCGGGTGTTGACGCACGAGATCATGAATTCCATCACCCCGATTTCCTCACTGGCGTCAACGGCGAATACAATGTTGACCGGTCATGTCAAACAACTTTCTAATAACCGACAGAGTGATGAAGTTTTTCAGGACATCAGCAATGCGGTTGAAACCATCGAAAAACGCAGCAAGGGCCTTTTGCACTTTGTTGAAAATTACCGGAAACTGACCAAAATCCCAAAACCGGATTATCAAATAATCAGCGTGCAGGAACTGTTTGGCCGGATAGAAATTTTGTTCAACACGCAATTAACGGACAATACTGTTTCATTTATTAAAAAAATCGAACCGGCCAACCTGGAACTCACGGCGGACCCCGACCTGCTGGAACAGGTCCTCATCAACCTGGTGAAAAACGCCATTGAGGCGGTGCAAAATATGTCCGGCGCTGAAATCCACTTAAACGCCGGACTGGATAACTATGGTAAACCGGTCATTCGGGTTTCGGATAACGGCGTCGGCATCAGGAAGGACATCCTGGACAATATATTTATCCCGTTTTTCACCACCAAAAGCAACGGTTCGGGGATCGGGCTCAGCCTGTCCCGGCAGATCATGCGCCTGCACGGCGGCACGATTTCGGTTAAGTCCGAAGAGGCATCGGGCACCGATTTCTTTTTGCGGTTTAAATAAAGTATTGAAACGTGAGTGACAATCCCGGCGAGAAATAGCGGGTAAACGCCGATGAACGCAGATATGTAATAGAAACGCCCAGGGGTGTGTTATTTCATAATTCCCATCCTTTTTATATGCCCGTGATGCAAAAAGAGTATACCCCGGTGCGTGGATTATTCCAGGTTTAAGTTCCGCAAGGGCTCCTGCCCTTGCAGATAAAAGGTAAAATTTACTTTAAAATTGCTTTTGGCGCAGAAGCAGGAGCTTCTGCGCAACTAAAAGTCCCACCTCCGAAATTATGATATCATATCCGGTGTGACTTTTAATAAATACCAATTTAAATTGAAAAAATCAAGGAAAAATGAAATATTTTTATTTTTCTATTAATCCTTTCGGTTGGATTGCCGGGCGTTAGGCAGGATCATTAATACAACAAGGGGCAGCTGCCCCTTGTTGTATGGAAATGTAATAAAAAATAATCTAACGTATATAAACGCGGATTCACTCACGATCGTCCGGGATCTCATATCCCCGGACGGAAATTGGACAGAGATTTTTTCGCGCAGAGGCCGGAGCCTCGGCGCAACTTAAAAATTATATTTCAAGCCTGAAAACAACAGCCAGTTCGTCTGAATCCTTGGCGGGTGCTGTGATAACCAGCCCCTTTTCACCCTGTTGCCATTTTACTTTCTGTCCGGAATCCAGCATGGACACATTTTTGATCTTAACATCTTTGCCAAATTTATTTTTGGCAAATGATTCCAGTGTCACCTGTTGACCCGCGTCCGGCGTGCCCAACAAAATGGCGTAAATCGAATTGTCCTTTTGGGTGTAACGGACATCCTGTGCGGTATAGCCGCCCGCATCGGTAAAACCGCCGAAACGTCCGGCTTTTAGTTGCGTGGGGCCTTCGCCAAAGGTGAGCCAGGGACGGGTGTCATAGATCGCCTCGCCGTATTTTCCCAGCCAGGATCCCATTTGCAGCAGCACATTTTGCTGGATTTCCGGTATGGTCCCGTCCGCTTTGGGCGATATGTTGAGCACCAGTACGCCGTTTTTACTCACGATATCGATCAAACTGTGCAGCACGATCGATGTGGATTTGATCTCCAAATCCTGCGTATAACACCAGCTTCCCTTACTGATGGTATCGTCGGTCAGCCAGGGGAATGTGGTCAATTCGCCCATGCGGCCCTTTTCCAGGTCCAGCACGCCGACATCCTGCGGCAGGTCTTCCTGCTTAAACGTAACCACAACTTCTTTGCCCAATTCATTTGCCCTATTGAAATAGTGGGCCAGATATTCAGCCTTGACCGAATCCGGGATTTCGTCCAGCCAGGAATCGAACCACATGATATCGGGATGGTATTTGTCGATCACTTCCTTCAGTTTGCCCTTCCACATATCCAGGAACAAATCACGGGGCATATCTCCGTACATGATGGCCCGTTCCGGGTCCTCAAAAAGTGCCGGGTAATTCTGTTTGGCCAGTCCGTAGTGTCCGCTCCAGATTTCATTACTCTTATCCGGATTTTGCCACAAATTGTTGCGCGCGTGGTGAAACGAGGTAAAAAAGCGCATTCCGCGCCCGTGGATGGCTTTTTCCAACTCGCCCGTAATGTCTCTTTTCGGGCCCTTGTCTGCCGCGTTCCAGGGCGTCAGGTCGCTGTCCCACATGGAAAATCCGTCGTGGTGTTCGGCAACGGGACCGGCAAAACGCGCGCCCGCCCGGACGAACAGGTCGGCCCATTCTTCGGCGTTAAACTTTTCCGCTTTGAACATCGGCACAAAATCCGCATAGCCAAACTCGGTCGGCTGACCGTAGGTCGCGATGTGGTGCTTGTTTTCCTTACTGTCCAGATCATGCATGCGGCGGGGATACCATTCGGTGCTGAACGCCGGCACGGAATAAACGCCCCAGTGGAAATAAATTCCAAATTTGGCGTCCAGGAACCAGTCCGGCGCCGGATTATGTTTGCTGAGCGATTCCCAGTCCGCCGTAAAGGGCCCTTTTGGCGCTTTTTGTCCCCGGTCTGGTGAACACAAAACAAATAAAAAACAGCAAATCAATACAACAAAAATAATTGATTTGTAGCTGATCTTTTTTGACTTTAATCGATTTTTGGCCATTGTTTTTTCCCTTAATTAATTATGATTTTTATTACTTTTCAAAATCCGACGGGTTCACCCAGCCCGCCTTCATTTTTTCGCCTTTATGAAAACGTTCATAAAAATTTACACCATTCTTGTCCGCGTACGGGTATTCATCAAATATATGCCCCTTGCCGGACATGCGCGGATCGTCCTGCCGCTTTAATTCCGCTAACATTTGCGTTTTCAGTTTTTCTTTCAATTCGACGAATTCCGGTTTTTCCGCCAGGTTTTCCATACAGGCCGGATCTTTTATCCTGTTATAGAGCTCCTCATCGGGGCGTTTGCCGAACGACATCTTCCAGAAATCCAGCGGTTTCTTTTTCCCTTTGCTATCCAGAACAACCGTTTTCGTGGGACTGCCGTCGCAGTTCAGGTAACCGGTCTCGGGATTACCCGCGGGCCAGCGGGACGTTTCAAAGTTTCGGACATATAAATACTCTTCCGTGACGATGCCGCGAATGGGATAACCCACATCTTTCGGACGACCAATATCGTGACGTTCCTTGCCGATCAATACATGGTCCCGTTTGGTTTCGACGATACCGGTTTTTGCCGAGGACAATATATTCGTCAGACTGCGCCCCTCGATGGGGTGCATGCCGCCCGCTTCGCCATCGACTCCGGCCAGTTCCAGAAACGTCGGCGCCAGATCGATAAAACTGACAAAATCATCCACAACCCGCCCGGGATTTTTTATTCCGCCCGGCCACATCATGACCAGCGGAAGGTGGTTCGAGTACTCGTACTCCTGTCCCTTGATACGCGGGAACGGCATGCCGTTGTCCGCGGTGACGACAATCAGCGTATTTTCCAGTTCGCCGCTTTCTTTCAGCAGGGCCAGCATTTTTTGCAGGTGTTTGTCAAAATATTCGATCTCGAACGCGTAATCCAGCATATCCGTGCGCACGGTTTCATTGTCAGGCCAGAATGGCATAACTTTGTCGATGTCCGTGATTTTCTTGCCGGCCTTGTTAATACCGGAAGCGTATTCATAGCGGCGGTGCGGTTCATGTCCGCCATACCAGAAACAAAACGGTAAATCCGCGGGTTTCTCATCCATAAAATCCTTGAAATTGGCGGCATAATCACTGTTCGATATACCCTTTGCCGGCGGGGTGGTTTTTCTTTCATTAAAGGGTTTTCCGGTCAATTGCCGCGGCACGCCGTTGATCTCTCCGGGTACGCCGGGCGCCCAGCCCTTAGCCGTATAACCGACGTGATAGCCGTTTTCGGTCAGCACTTCGGCGTAGGTTTTAAATTTCTTTGGAAAATAACACCAGTGATTGGCCGCTTCCTCTAACTGCCAGGAGTT
>Ga0272441_10014558_pt1 | contig 11134 bp, 10 predicted proteins | sample SSMProp6N_FD_193582 | JGI IMG/M metagenome (GOLD analysis project Ga0272441, IMG submission 193582) | Marine sediment archaeal communities from Little Sippewissett salt marsh, Falmouth, MA, United States - SSM-Prop-6N | ecosystem: Environmental > Aquatic > Marine > Wetlands > Sediment ...
GCGTAGTTGCCCGGGTCCGCCTCCACGATGCGGTTGAGCCGCTCCAGGGACAGGACCACTCCGCCCGGGCTGGACACGCAGGCCGCGGCCAGCCCGGTCCCGCCTCCCCGCGCCGTGACCGGCACGCCGCTTTCGGCGCAGAGGCTCACGATATCGGCCACCTGCTGCTCGCTGGAGGGTTTGATCACGGCCTCCGGGATCCGCAGATAGGTCTCCAGGGCATACTCGTCATGGCCGTAGGCCTCCATCTCCGCAGCCTGGGACAACACACCATCAGCTCCCACGATTCCGGCCGTTCGCTTCAACCAATTCTTGTCGATAGGCATTTATCCGAATCTCCCGGTAACGGGAACTCCGTACGGCCCGTCGCGCAGCAACAGCACTTTCGGATCCCGCCCCAGCCGGCTCCGGAGCGTCTCAACCGCTGCTGCAACAGCCCGGCTAACCATCAGGTTCATCAGTTCCTCTGCAGGCTTTCCCGAAGTCCGCTGCTCATTCGTCAGATACCGCAAGCCGGGAATTCCCGGGAGGATCGCGTACTCCTTCTCGGGGATCTCGAGACCGCAATAGCACAAGTTCTCCTCCCCACCGATTTGATCCAGCACCTTTGCCCACATCTGGGTTTGCCACTGATCGTGGGTGAAGGTCCAATCCTTGGACTTTATGGTTCGTAAAAACCGTTCAGACCCGTCCCGCTTCAGCAGGGCCATTGTCTTTCTGTATTCCCGGCTTCCGATGGGATCCCGGTCGTTGTGGCGGACGACTAACACGATCATTCCCCCCGGTTTCACGGCCCGGGTAGCTTCCACTGCCGCTTTGGCAGCCTGGTAGTGATTGACGGCCACAAATCCGCCGGGGATCACCACCAGGTCGTAGAGTCCGTCAAGCGGTACGCTTACATACTCACGGATTCGCCGCACCGCTTCACGATGAGAGGAAAAGAGGTTCCCGGAAAAAACGCCGGTTATTCTCATGGATGAATCAAGGGTAACATTTACGGCGAAATCACAGCCCGCCAGTTCGGCGGCCTGCTCCGCCTCCTCATTGCAGGGATTGCCCTCCAGCACCAGATCCGAGGTTTCGGCGGATTCAAGAATTTCGGGACCGTGAAAAATTTTGAGTGTTTCCTTGCTCGCAATGGCGGGACAAATTCCTTTGCGTCCCCCAGAGGCGCCGGCCATGAAATGACTCTCTACCAGTCCGGTAACGATTCGCAGATGCGCCTGCGCGTATAGTCTGTTGATGCGCACCGGCGAGCCGCGCAGGGTTTTTCCGACATAGACCAGATCTTCATCCATCTCGTAATCATGGTTTAGCGCAGCCAATTGATAACCGGCTTGCCGCAGACCCAGCATCGCTTCGATTTCCGTTTCAGTCATCGCTCGATGAGAACCGTTGCCGATGAGGATGGTGATTCGCTCCTGAACATACCCGGCTGAAAGCAAGATCTCCAGCAGCGGAATCAGGATGCCGCCGGCGCCGCGATAGGGGACCGGTCGGGTGTTGTCCGAAACCACAACAACAGCCGTAGATTGTGGATTTGTCTCCAGCTTCGCGCGGGCCAGCTCGGACAGGGGCGGAGAATCTATGGGTCGCGCGTAGGAGGTCCGGATCGCCTGCGCCGGATCGGGCAGGATGTCTGTCGTTCTCATACCCAGCGAATCGAAGGACAGCGGGCAATCAGCGTCTATACTACCTGAACCATATTCTATCTTCATCCGAGGCATAATGTATGATCTCTTTTTCCGGATCCGGGCTCGTTGTCTGAAGTCCAAGGTACGCGGTTCGGGAGAAAAAAACAATCCGGGCGGCGACTACTCCTTCGGTTTCAGCACCAGGGGCCGCGGTGAGGATTTCTCCACGTCTGCGCGATCCCACAGGCCCGGGTGGTACTCGATCCGGCGCCACGGTTCGATGTAGTCGTCGTAGTGGCGGTGAGCCGGATGCCCGCTCTGCCCGGTGGGATGGATCAACACGCTGGCCGACAGATCCCCCATGTCGTAGATCGCCCGCTGCGAGGCGATGTGGTAGATCTCGAACGGCTCCTCCATGTCCCACATGGCCAGGCTGACCTGGATGCCCCCTCCCCGCACCGCCACCGGTCCCCGGTTGAAGATCCTCTCGATCGGTGCGATCCCGGATGCGCCGAAGGTCTGATTGCGGAACACGGCGGTGTGCACGTCCCCCCACTCCCACTTGTCGATCCGCTCTCCCATTTTTTTCTCCGCGGCGCGGTAGCCTTTGCGGAAAGCGCGTACCAGGATCTGGTCGCGGGATTCGCGCTGCTCCGGGGTCCGCAGATCGTCCCACCAGACATTATCCGGATCGGGCAGCAGGTAGTGGAAGGCGTTCTGAGTCCGGCCGCCTATGCCCGGGGGCCACCTGTTCTCAGGGTACTGATCCTTGAACGTCTCCTCGACCAGTTGGATGTAGAAGTAGCCGAACAGCACCGCCTCGGCGCTGTCCATCTCCAGGCGCCTGTCCCAGGCCGAAAGCAGGGCCCGGGCCTGCTCCAGCACCTCCAGTTCCTGTTCCAGCCGCTTCTCCCGTTTCTCCCGCTGCCGTTCGCTCTCTTCCTCCGGAGGTTCTTCCGGCTCCCCCCTCAGATCCAGGGTTTCCAGGTAGGGAATGATCTCCTCCGCCGACAGATCGAAGGTGTCTCCGTGGATCTCGGCGACCTGTTCGGCGGTGATGCCGCTGCCGAAAGCCTCGATCATTTCGCAGATGCGGCGGGCGCGATAGCCGTAGGTGAACTCGCTGCCCACGGGCAGGGGGAAATTCGGAGTGGTAACCGGATTGTTGGCCGTCACGATGTAGCCTTTTTCCGGGTTGTAGAGGAAAGGCAGTTGCTCGTAGGGGATGTAGCCCTGCCACTCGTACTCGTCGGTCCAGCCGGGCACCGGTGCCAGGCCGTTTCCCTTGGCCCGGATCGGGTACAGGCCGGGCACCTGGTAGCCGATATTGCCGTCCACGTCGGCGTAGACGATGTTCTGCGCCGGCACGTCCCAATAGCGCAGCGCCTCGCGGAACTCCTCCCAGTTGCGGGCCCGGTCGATCATAAACACGGCGCGGTGCAGCTGTCCCGGTTCCAGGGCGGTCCAGCGCAGCGACAGGGCGGTGAACCCGACGTTCTCGGGAAACTCCCGCTCGGCCTGCTGCAGCATGAAGAAGTTGCTGTGTTTCTCCCAGGAGCCCAAATCGGTGAGGATCGGGCCGTGGCGGGTATGCCGCACCCGCAGCACGTACGGCTCATCCTCCTTGTGGATCTTGATCTCCTCATAGCGGATCTCCATATCGCGCCACTGCCCGTTCACCTCGTACTGATCCGGATCGGCCGGATTGAGCCGTTCGATGTACAGGTCCTGCACGTCCCCCGGCAGATTGGTGTGGCCCCAGGCGATGCGGTCGTTATGTCCGGCGATCACCCCCGGAACACCGGGAAACGAATAGCCCCTCATGTGAAAGGGACAAGCCTCGGTTCTACCCACCGTACCCTGCTCGTCGATGCCGTGCAGACCGACCTCGTACCAGATCGAGGGCATCTGCAGGGCCAGGTGCATGTCGTTGGCCAGGAGCGGTTTGCCCGTGGCCGTGCGCGAGCCTGCGATCACCCAGTTGTTGGACCCGATCCCGCTGGAACCGAACACCCGCCGCGGCTCGCTCCCGCTTTGGGCCAGCTGGAAACCCGAGGCAAGCAGTTCCTCATCGTTGATGATCACCGGCATATCCTGGCGGTAGGGGGCGAAGAAATCAAACCACTTGTTCAGGCCCACCACCCGCAGCACGTCCAGGTTCAACCGCTCGCGGCTGTAGTTGGAACCCAGGTCGAAACTCATCATCTTGCCCCAGCTGACCGTGTCCGCGGGGGTCCACGGCTCGATCTGGAAATCCACCTTCTGCAGCTTGAGCAGGAAAAACTCCAGGCCCAGGCGGGCGGGCCGGCGGTTCAGTATCCAGGCGTTCACACCTTCGGCGTAGGATTCGAGGAAGGAGCGGGTTTCGGCATTATACCGGTCGTACTGCTCCTGCGCCGCCCGGTAAAACCCCATGGTGCGCAGGAACTTGTCGGTTTCCAGCAGATCCTCGCCGAACAGCTCGGACAACCGCCCGGCTCCCAGCCGCCGCCAGAACTCCATCTGCCAGAACCGATCCTGGGCGTGCACGTAGCCCTGGGCGAAGAACAGATCCTCCGAGCTGCGGGCATAGATATGAGGCACGCCGTAGCGGTCGCGGAAGATCTCCACCGGGGTGTTTATGCCCTCCAGGCTCACCCTGCCGCGGGTCCTGGGAAAGGACTGCCGGGTGATCCACAACCAGGCACCGAACAGCACGATCGCCAGAAACACCACGATGCCGCCGGCGATAATGACAGCACGCAGCCATCGCTTCATCTCTTCACCCCCCTCGCTCAGAGATACCCCCCCTACCGGACGCCGAGCGGGCGCCGGCACAGCGGGATTGCTACAAAGTATCGCGGCTAATTTCCGATCTGTCAAATCATCCCCCGGCCGCCCGGCCGCGGGATGATTTCCCGACCCGAATGCTCTATACTGAAAGAAGCAAGGATGCTTCAGTGTTCAACAAGTAGGAGGGATCGGATGATAAAGAACAAGGTACTTTGGGCGGCGGCCATCGGGCTGATTCTGGGCGTACTGCTGGTCTCCTGCACCCTTTCGGGCATAAGCGATTCCGAGTTTGCGCAGGCGTTGATGGAAGAAGCCGCGGATGCCACGGGCCTGTACACGCCCCCGAGCAAGGGTCCCGATCTCAGCGGCGGGCTGACCTTCACTCCTGTCGGGGTCGTCCAAGACCCTCCCGGAGTGTTCACCCATACCCTTACCGCGGAATTCGACAACTACGTTCCCAAATTCGAACCGGACTCGAGCGTCAGCGGTACGATCACGGTCACCATCGAAATAAATGATCCCATTATCCAGGTCGACTTTTTGGGCGATCTCACCGTCAGCGGCGAGCACGCCGGGCAATACCACTTCGAAGCCACCCTGGAGATCGATCTGGCCGCGGAGCAGTACGAATACTCGGGCACGGTGCGCATCGACGGCACCGATTACTATTTCGGCTCGTAGAGGACAGCGATAAACTCACGCGGCGTAAAGAAACGCCCCGCCTACCAGCCGTCCCGGCGTACGATTGTTTCCAGCGGGAGCCGGGATTTGTCGACCTGGCCGGGATCCTTGGGATAACCCAGGGGCAACAGCTCCACCACCACGATCTGCCGGGGAATCCCCAGGATCTCCCGTACCACCTGCGGATCGAAGGCGCCGATCCAGCAGGTACCCAGCCCTTCGGCCGTGGCGGCAAGGGTCAGATGATCGATGGCGATGGCCACGTCGATCGGGTGGCAGACCAGACCGCAACGCATGACCTTTCCGTCGGTCTGGGCGCAGGCGGCGATCACAACAGGGGCGGCGGCGATGAAGCTCTGTCCGGCCGCCTCCTCGGCCAGGCGTCGTCGTTTGTCCGCATCGGTCACGACCACGAAGCGCCATTCCTGGATGTTGTTGGCCGAAGGGGCCAGACGCGCCGCTTCCAGCACACGCTCGAGCTTTTCGGGCTCCACGGGTTTGTCCAGATACGCACGAACGCTCTTGCGCGTGCGAATAGCATCATATACGTCCATCTCGTCTTCCTTTCCTCGTTTTCTTTCTTTTACATCTTCAGGAAGCGGGCGCTCGCCCTGGCCACGATCTCCTCCGCCTGATTACGGATATCGGCCTCGGTTTCGATGATTCGGGATTTGACCCCGGTGATCCGCCCGCTGACCCGTATACGTTCCCCCACCTCTACCGGTTTCAGAAATCGAACCTGGATATCCACGGTTACTCCGTTTACCGATTCACTGATGCAGGAGTGAGCCATGGTCTCATCCAAGAGCATAGTCAAGAATCCTCCGTGGGTGATCCGCTTCCAGCCGGTAAAATACTCCGGAATCGTGCAACACGTTTCAGCCCGGCCCGTCTCGGGGTAGTCGAACTTGAGCTTCAGACCCCGCTCGTTGTGTTTCCCGCAGCAGAAGCAATTATCGTCGTTGATGATTTGCTCGCCCATGACTGCATCATATCCGGCCGGAGCCGGCGTCCGCAACTAGGCGGGACAGGCTTCAGCGCCTTCATTCTGAGCACGCTAATTCTGAGCACGTTTGTCTCAAGCACGCTTGCCTCAAGCACGCTTGCCTCAAGCACGCTTGCTTTACCCGACGGCGCGACGAAACAAGAGAGTCTTGCGCAGGGTGAAGTTCAACGCAAACACGAGGAGGCTGGAAACGGTCTTGGAGATCAGATAGTGCAGACGTGCGATCTCGGTCAGAAACCAAATGGCCGCCAGCATCACCCCGGCGCCGGCAACGGCGATCAGGCTGAAAACCGCGAGCTCCGCGATTCTGTTGTGCAGACGCCGGTAGCGGAAGACCCACAACACGCTCAACACGTACGTAACCGCCACCCCGGCTGTAAAGGCGAAGCCGGCGGACAGCAGATAGTACAACCCGGCGATTTCGGTAAGCCCGGCCAGAATGGCAAAATCCACCCAGAATCCCAAGTGTGCCGCGGCCGCCGAACGCAGCAGCTGAATCTCGGTGCGATCGGTCTTGGTGAAGAGCAGAATCCGCAACGATGTACTGAGGCGGCCGGCCATAGGTCGGGACCCCTACGGATCTACCTCTTCCTGAACCGGATTGCGCAGGATGCCGATGTTTTGAATCTCCACCTCCACCACGTCACCGGCGGAAAGCGGGCCCACCCCGCTCGGCGTGCCGGTGGCGATGATGTCGCCCGCCTCCAGGGTGAAATTTTTGGAAACGAAGGCCAGGATCTCGGGAATCGAAAAGATCATATGCCGGGTGTTGGAGCTCTGAACGGTTGCTCCGTTCAGCCGGCAGCGGATATCGAGGTTCTGTGGGTCTCCGATCTCCTCGGTGAGAACCACACAGGGACCGACCGGCGCGAACGTATCGAAGGATTTGCCGCGAAACCAGCCGGAACGGTCCGAGTTTTGGATATTGCGCTGACTCACATCGTTGAGACAGCAAAAACCGTAGATGTGCTGCAGCGCCTCCTCGGCTTTAACGTGCTTGCAACGATCCGCCACAAAGAAGGCCAGCTCCGCCTCATAGTCGACGCGGAAATCATCGAACCCGTAGCTTCGGGCCGCCGCCGGGATGACGATCGGTTGACTGTGTCCGATCAGCGTATTTGGTGTTTTGGGAAACAGGATCGGTTCCTCGGGCTGCTCTCCGGTGAATCCCTGGACCTTGACCGACGCGCTCTCGGCGATATGATCCCGGTAGTTCAGACCCAAGGCGATGATTTTACTGGGTGCCACCGAAAAGAGTCGACCGCTGTCGGCCCCGGCGGTGTAAATCGGCAAACGTATCATAGAGCGAGTTCCTCCAGTTCGTCCCGCCAGAGCTGTTCGAGATGATAGCGGGTGATGTCCTCCCCTTTCAGGTTCTGTGTGGCGATTTTAAACACCCTGTAGACGATCATCTTGGCCGTCGGCAGGGGCCGGGTCAGGGGAAAACCGTTCAGGTCCACCAATTGGTTGATGGACAGAGAATGTTCGATCTCCCTAGTGTCCCCCTCCGGATACATGATCTGGCGAGTTATCAGATGCATACTGGATGCTATCCGGATTTCGGCTTCCCTTCAAGATTGCCGCGCTTCCGATTCGTCCGCAACTTCACCCACATCCACGATCTCGAAGGCCGTGATCCCGAAAACGCGGCGCACCGCTTCGACGCATCCGCTGCGCACCACCAGGTACACCCTTCTCTCCCGCACGGCGGACAGCACAGCGCGCACACCGGAAGACAGGCCCTTGCCTGCCAGCTCGAGGGGCCCCACCTCATCCACCATGATATCGGCAGCGGCGCCGGCGGCCTCGTGCAGCCAGGCGTTGGCCGCGGCCAGCCCTTCGGCACAGACGGAGAACGGACCCACCCGTTGTGACTCGACCCACCCGGAGGGCTGGTACCCATCGATGCGGGCGAAGGGAACGCTCTCGCTTCCCGGCAGGTGCAGGGCGTCGTACCCGACCCTGCCGCCGTCGCGATACACCTTGAGCAGCAGAACGCCGGCAGCGCGCGTGCCGTTCACCCGCCGGCGGCACCAGCTGGTCTTGCCCGAGTCCACCTCTCCGGTAACGATTATGATCCTGCCGTGCGACATCGCATCTTCCCTTCCGCCACCTGGTCATGGTAGCTGAGAAGCCCACCCCATGGCTACCGGGACGCCGGCGACACCACCGCCGCCGATGCCGTCGCTGCGCCCAAGCGTTGCTGCGTTTTCCGGCTGGCTATACCGTGACGGGCAATCGCCCCTGTCCGCATTTGACTCCGGTCGGGGATCAATGCTACAGTGGCAGGCGATCAACACTCCTCCGAGTTCCGTAACCTAATGACGCGTTTGTTCGTCGATGGTGCGGAACCGACAGGGTTTCGTCGGAAACGACGCTGCCTCCCGTGTTTGGAAAGGGGGAAGGATATTTGCACGTAAAGACACTCATTCTATCCGCTATTTTCACCCTCTCGGCGACAATCCCGGGTTTTACCCTGGATATCTACCTGAACCGACAGCCGGTCCGCTCCTGGAGCCGGGATAGCCTGGAAACCTTGAGCTACACGATTCCCGCGACGAACGGTTTTTCCTCGGGTCTATCCCTGGATGAAGTGCTGCCGCTGTGCGTCTCCGCCTACCGCATGAGGGCCGTGGGGAAGAACGAAAGCCGAACCGTCGAGCGCACCTTCGAAGATGAACAGATGGCCGAAAAGTTCCACACCTGGTATCTGACGGCCTCCCCCTCCGGGCAGTGGGATCTGTTCGTCGCAGGATCACGCGTTCCCGCCGTTCACACCATCGAGCTATACGGCGAGCCGCTTTCCGAAAAGCAGTTGGAAATATGGGTCAGCTGGGAGGGTGTGCCCCTGCTGAAAGAGGAGATCCGGCGTTTCTCCGACCTGCACGATCTGCAGATCAAGGTTACCGAGGTCCCGAGAATCGAGACCAAGATGATTTCGGTGCTGCGGGCGGGGGGACGGCCCGCCGACGTGGTTATGGTTCAATCCGACTATCTGCCGGCCCTGGTGCGCTCGCGAGCCATCCAGAGGCTGGATTACCTGTCCTTCGATTCCTTGATCGCCAAAGCCCGCCGGAGCTTCACCCTGGATGGCGGAAGCTGGGCCGTGCCGTTTTATTTCGACAGCCAGCTGCTGTTCTACAACCCCCGGCTGCTTGCCGAGGAACCGGCCCTCGATTGGACGCTCGCTGATCTGGAAAGGCTGGCCGAGGGGGTGCGCACACGCTTCCCCAAAACATCCCCCATGACCTGGAACGCCTACTCCGCCTACTGGCTGGCGGCTTTTCAGATCGGCTTCGGGAAAGAGGAACTGGTACAAGCGGACGGTTCGATCCGTATCGACGAGCCGGCCACCCACCGGGCGCTGACCTACCTCCTCGACCTGCAACGAAGGGGGCTGCTGGATGTCGGCGAAAGGGAGGCGATGATCTCGCTGTTCACATCCGAACGCGTGGCCATGATCCTGACCGGATCCTACAGCATTCCCCTGCTCGAACGATTGAACGTGGAGTTCGGCGTGATCCCTTACCCGGCTGTGAAGCGCGGCGGGCGCTCCCTGGCTCCCTTTCTCGACTTCAAGGGTTGGGCCGTCAGCCGTACCACCTACAGTCCGGTTCTGGCTAGAAGGCTGATCCGGTATCTGAGCGGGATCGGCGTACAGCAACGCTTTCCGGCCGAACTGTCCAAGCTTCCCGTGAACCGGGAATGCTGGCAGATCATGAGCCGGACGAACCGCTACTACCCGGTGCTGGCGCGAAGCACCGAAATCGGCGTGCCCGTACCTACGGAAGAGGCCTACGGGGTGTACAAGAACACGATGTGGAAGCTGCTGCGCTTCCTGTTCTCCGGACAGATGGGCGTGGAGGAGCTGCTGAAACAGGGCCAGCAGATCATCGATGCGCAAATGAGCCACAATGCAAGATAACAACTCTTTATGACTGTTTGGGAGGTCACATGAAAAACAACAAAGGAATCGTCGCGCTGCTGATAATGGGCGCGGCGTTGCTGCTGGCCGGGTGTGCCGCCGCGCCGGCGGCGCCGGAAAGCCCGCAGGTGCAGACCGAGGCGCAAGTCTCCGAAGAGCAAACCGCACCGGAAAGCGCCCAGCAACAGACGACGGCCGAAAGCACGACCGTTCCGGCCTGGTCTATCGCGCTGCTCGGGGTGCGGGAAGATGTCCTGGAATCGGATCGGTTCGAGGAAGCCAAGGCGCACGGCTCGCACTACGTGCAGATGCAGCTGGAGCGCAAGGGACAGACCAAGACGTACAGCGGTATGCCGCTGTACCTGATCGCGGCCGTAGTGGACGGCTCGGACAGCAGCCACCCGTATGTGGTGGACCGCTCCCGCTGGAGTGCCGGCTACGACATCACCATCAGCGCTGCCGACGGATACAGTGCCACCTTCAACACCGGTGAAGTTGAGGCGGAGGCCTTGATCCTGGCGGACAACATCGACGGACAGCCGGTCGCGCCGATGATGGTCGGAGCGGTGCCGGGAAATCTCTGGGTCAAGGACGTGGTGGAGATCGAGTTGGCCTTCGGTGCCTCGGCGCAGGCAGAGGCGGAGTTCGAACTGATCCTCGATATCAACGACAAGGTGAGCCGCTTCACGCTCGCTGAGCTCGAGGACAGCAGCTTCTACGTGCAGCAGCCGGGCCGCTACACCACCTCGGCCGGCAGTACCTACGGGGGCGCCTGGGGCGGCGTGCGCATGGCCGATTTTCTCGGACAATTCTTCAATCTCAAACCCGAAACATCCCTGACCATGGTGGCCATGGACGGGTACGAGATGACCTACAGCGGCGCCGAGGTTCTGGACGCCGATGAAGGCGTGTGGGTTCTGGCCTTCAAGCTGGACGGTGAATATCTGCCGATGGATCCGGGATACATCCGCACGATCAAGGTCGGCCCGGAGAATCCGAACATCCCGGGCCATTCCTCGGTGCGTATGCTCGAAAAGATCGTGGTCAAGGAACAGGGCTACCGGGATTTCGCGATTACGGTCAGCGGAAAAATGGATTGGATCCTGGATCGGCAGA
>Ga0272441_10014559_pt1 | contig 11133 bp, 10 predicted proteins | sample SSMProp6N_FD_193582 | JGI IMG/M metagenome (GOLD analysis project Ga0272441, IMG submission 193582) | Marine sediment archaeal communities from Little Sippewissett salt marsh, Falmouth, MA, United States - SSM-Prop-6N | ecosystem: Environmental > Aquatic > Marine > Wetlands > Sediment ...
GCCCGGCGTGTTGCGCCAGCCACTCCCCCATAGGTGTATTTCCTACCATCCAACGACCGCTCTCTTCATCCTGACGAACAACACCCGCCATAACCTTTGCAGACAACTGATAAGCTTCTGATGTTAACTGACGGATATTAGCCTTGCGATAAGCACTCATACTTCCTCCAGTCGCCAATTATAAAGGCAACGGGCAGGAGGGCAAGAAATTTAAAAAAACGCGATGAAAGCTACTCATCCCCACAGCAAACGCAATAAGGTCCTTGGCCGCAAGGCAAAGCGGGGCGACGCTTTATCTAGAAAAATCTTCGCAAAGAGCAACGCCAATTTCTCGTCTTTACACATTCCCTGGAAGACACGATCAAGCAACCATGGATTCGACAAAACCATACGCAGCATTCTTGCAGCGGCTTGGTCAACCTGGTAACGCGCTCGCAAGGCATGACTATAAGGCGCTAGAACTTTCTCCGAAAAATCTCCCGCTTTTAGGGCTGCCAAAGCTTGGGAAGCAGCCATCTTTCCGCTCTGCAAAGCAGCAGCAATTCCCTCCCCGGTAAAAGGACTGATAAGACCAGCCGCATCCCCAACTACTAAACACCTCGGGGCATGGGTATGTGTATCGCGAAGGGATGTCCGCAAAGGGTGTCCTCGAAGAGGACCGGCAGGTTCCGTGCTGATTAAGCGGTTGTCGAGAATAGGATCAGCTACAAAACGACTCAGTTCCTGTTTCAGAGCTATTTTTTCAACACGAAGCCGTTTCCAGTAAGTCCCCGTACCAACATTGACCACACCATCCCCTACAGGAAAAAGCCAATTATATCCAGGGACAATCGAGGATTGAAAATGGATCTCCAATCGGCCTGAAGGTCCTACATCCCCGGCAAGATACTGACGCATTGCAAATAATTCGGGGTAACCATGTGCTAACCCCAAACGACGCGTAACAGGTGCATTGCTGCCATCAGCCAGGATGACAAGCTCCGCCTGCACAGCGAATCCATTCACGGCAATGTGAACGGGGCCCTTTTCAGTGCGTTCGACGGTTCTAACGCGTGCACCTTCCATCAAGTGGACACCAGCACCGACAGCAGCCTGGACTAGCTTCGCATCCAACAGACGCCGGGGAATAACACGCCCCAAATAAGCACCATCAAAAGACAAATCAACGTCAAGGACCTGAGCGTCAGGTGAAGTAAGGCGCAGCACATCCATTGTCTGAAATTGCTCCATCCATCCCGCTAACCCCATGCAGCCTAAAATCGAGAGGCCATCAGACATCACACCATCTCCACAAGCTTTATCACGGGGGAATGTAGCCTGTTCTAAAAGCACAACCTTAGCACCTGCAACAGCCAGACAATATGCAGCCACGGAACCAGCCGGGCCTGCGCCAATAACAGCAACGTCAGCCTGTACCATAACTCTCCCCATTCTTTTCCAAAAAGGCATGCACAGTCCAATAAACACGTTGATAAAGGCGTCATGAAACAAACAGCATACGCACAAACCTCATTTTAGGCATCCCATGCAAATAGGCAACTTTTCCTTAATGTACATCTTTGCATCTTTGCATGTTTGCGGTTACAATATAGCTAATTCAAGTGTCATTTTCTCAATGTGCAAACTTTCAAGATAACAACACAAGATATGACCAGCAACGTTTAGAAACGTGTGGGAGCTTGACGTGGAAAGTTCTTTTTCCCGATTTACAGGGGTTGCAGTTGCGGGGTTACTCCTCCTAAGTATGATACTGGGCAGCATTGGGCTGGCAAATATCGATCCAGACCTGGTCTTCATACGTCCTACCCGCATCGCACAAATCCCTACCTCCACATTGTACCCAACCCTTATCCCAGGCACAGCGACACCACAACAAGATATCCCACTGACCGAGACAACAAGTCCCACGCCACCATCTACCGCCACACCGGCATCGTCTCTGATTGAGCAGTGTACACCGCCCCTCAATTGGCTTCCCCATGTGGTCAAAGAAGGAGAGACATTTGTAACACTCGCCTGGAAAGCAGGAACTACTGTTTATCTTTTGATGCAGGCAAACTGCTTAGGGGATCCCAAAGTTGAGCCCGGTGATGTAGTCTACTTACCGCCAGCCATTGTTATTTCACCAACCGCTATGCCCCTCTGCGGGCCGCCGCTAGATTGGAAACTAACGCTCATCAATCCTGGAGAGACACTTTTTACATTGGCGAAACGCTACGGCACAACCGTCAACAAAATTCGATTAGCAAACTGTATGCTCGGCACCGATATCTACGCCGGTAAAAGGCTTTACTTACCGCCCGTCATGGTTATCACACCAACGCGGACACCCTATCTCACAGCAATCCCAACATTCCTGCCATCACCGACAGCTACGTGGATTGCCCCTACCCCCACACCCCGCCCCACCAACACGCCAGCACCAACACCGACAGGGACCATCATAACGCCATCTGCGACACCAATAACACCAACGCTGCCTACAACACCAACGCCGGGAACACCTACACCAACCCCCGGGACCCTGACGCCAACACCAACGACAACTCCAGATATTGTCCTGTCGCCCACGCCATCCGACGCTCCTACTACCACAACAGCTACAAACACCCCTATACCCACGAGCACAGCGACACAAACACCAGCAACCGTTATAGCTTCACCGACCTGGACATCGACACCCGTGCCGCCGAGCCCTACACCAACAGAGCTGACAACATATCCTCCCACAGCCACAAAGGAGAGCGAATAAAAGCCGCGGCCTGCCCCTCCAAATTTTGCATGCAAAATCTAAAACGCACCATACAGCTTGGCGTCATGATATGCTGCTGTAGCGTTTTTGCAGCTTGCAGGCCTCTAATAAACAGAGAAACTGCTGCGCGCCCTGCTTCTCCCCAGCAAGCCACATCCGTCGTTAATGCAACGCCGGTTCAGATTGTCACGCCGGCCATCAACACAACAGACGGAGCGCTAATGCTCCAAGAAAAAGCAGGAAGCCATGAAAACCCCACACTCGCTGATTTCTGGGAAGAACAAGCTTCTTTTACCGTAGAAATTGAAGACACCGGATTGCCGCTTGGTGAATCCGACACCATCGTCATGAGTAACGGCGAACTTTGGTCATACTTACACGCCAGCGACCAATCAGCAGAGACCATAGATCGTTGTGGCGACCCGGTCCCCTTCCCCGGCTGTACAGTTATCTATCGCAGCACAGATGGCGGCTTTACCTTCCGACATGATACTCCGCCCATCTGTCAATTTACATGCAACCAGTGCCCCTGCGATTCGGAAAACGACCATATCGATCAGCAACAGTACCCACGCGTCGCCTACAACGGAGAAACACTCTTCCTCGTCTATGAATATCGCGGACGTGTGCGGATGCGTCGTTCAACAGACGGATTGAACTGGCAACCCATGGAAAAATTTCCCCGCTCCACGATCTGGCGGCGCTGGTTCAGTGATTGCTATCCAGAAGAATCTATCTACGAGCACCCGTTCGTCCCTTATGATTACGAATGTCTGGCAGGTGGCCCGCCTGGCATCTATATTGAGGGCAACACCGTCTATGTTTTTATGGGCATGGGACAAAATCCAGGCTCCATGGGCTGCTACTATGGCAGCGCTGAAATGTCTGCACCGGACTTTTCACGCTGCGAGCACAACCCACTCTTTACCGGCGCAGCGGACTACGGGCCACGTGATGAAAAAGGCCCCCAAACCAATCCCTACTTCGACTTTCGTACCATTAGCTCTGCGGAAGTCCAAAAGATTGGCGATCGTTTTTACATGCTCTACGAAGGTGTGCGCGGTCCCGGGCCTGGAGATAATGGAGATTCCCAATTTGCCCTAGGACTTGCTCGAAGCCAGACAGACCGCATTGACGGCCCTTGGGAGAAGTTTCCCGGGAACCCGATCCTAGTGGACCTTCCTGGTAATGTCGGTGTTGGACATGCTGATTTGGTCGTCATGGAAGGCAAAACCATCCTTTACACCTCACTCGATGGTGAGACACGCAGTCGTCTGGCACTAGTGTGGAACGATCCAGAGACACCTTAAATAAGTAGGAGACCCAAGTGAAAACATATCTCGATTGCTACGCCTGTTTCATAAGACAGGCCTTGGATGGTGCACGTTTTGCCGGTGCAGATGAAGCACAACAACAAACGATTATCAAAAAAACACTGCAAGCCATGCTCACCTTCGATCCCGCTTGCACACCGCCAGAACTGGCAAGTCAAATCCAACACCTGGTGCACCAGGAAACCGGTGATCCAAACCCTTATCGTAAAGCCAAAGAAAGCAGCACGAAAGAGGCACTGGACCTCTACTCAGAACTTAAAACACGTATTGCAAATGCGTCTGATCCACTAGACTGTGCGATAAGAGTGAGCATCGCAGGCAACATCATCGATTTAGGCGCATTAGCTACCTACAACCTCTGGGAGACAATCGAACGGGTATTAAGCCAGCCCTTTGCAATAGACGATAAGACCGCTTTTTATGATAAACTAGCGCATTGCCGGCAGATACTCTACCTAGCCGACAATGCAGGCGAGACTGTCTTCGACCGGCTGCTTATTGAGAGACTACCAGCACCGGTAACTTACGCGGTCAAAGCTGCTGCCATGCTGAACGATGCAACCATAGAGGACGCAGAAGCTGCAGGCCTCCATACTGCAGCGACCTTAGTCAGTACAGGCGCAGACGCACTTGGTACCCCATTACAACAATGCTCGCCTGCATTCCGCACACGTTACGAAGAAGCCGACCTGATCATCGCAAAAGGGCAAGCAAATTACGAAACACTGAGCCCCGGAGACAACCGCATCTTCTTCCTATTGCAAGTAAAATGTCCTATCATTGCACGTGATGCTGGAGCCCCAACAGGCAGTATTATCCTCAAACAAGGAAACACCTCCCCAACAGCAAAAACCAGTAAGTGACGTTTATCCTAAAAATCATTGAGGATAAGCGAAAAAGCACTTCCCTTATGGGGAAAATTAGTGTATAATTTTTAGGTCAGGGTAGCTGCAACATAATTGAGCCCTGATCACACGTCACATTCAATCACAATTTCACCTTCCATAGCGCATACCTCTAACATGAGGCAAAAAGATGAACCTGGAAACAATAACACAGACATTACATAAACAATTTGGAGATCCTCTAGTCGTCCTGGACTCCCACACTGAAGGCGAACCCACGCGCCTCATTATGGGGCTCTCTAACATTCCCGGAGAGACCATCAACGACAAGCGCATGCACATGATGCACGAAATGGATCACATCCGGCTGTTAGTAACGCAAGAACCACGAGGCCACCGGGATATCTTGGCCGCCGCGGTCACAGAACCAGTCACGGACGGCGCAGCCTTTGGCTTGATTTATATGGATGCAAGACGCTACCCCTATTTATGCGGTCACGGCACCATCGGTGCCGTGACTACGCTTATAGAAGCCGGCGTGATCAAAGCACAGCCCCCTAAGACAATTATAACCGTGGATACGCCGGCGGGTCCCATGGAGGCCACCGCAGATATTGAAGATGGCCGCGTGGCTTCTGTAGCCATCAGTGCTGTGCCCTGCTTCGCCTACTTACTGGACCAACCATTGGACATTCCGGGTGTGGGAAAGATCCAGGTTGACATCTCCTTTGCAGGCGGATTCTTTGCGATGGTTTCCCAAGGACAAATTGGCCTTGACCTCACCGTTAACAATGCCAGCAAACTAGCCTCGCTTGGTATGGCGATTATCGACGCAGCTAACGAACAAATTCCCGTCCAGCATCCTACACAGCCCTACATCGACACAATAGATGTGGCAGAATTCTTTGATCCATCCGGTCATATCCAGCATCGCGGGCGCAACGTTGTGATCTACGGAGAATCACATGTCGATCGTTCTCCATGTGGTACCGGTACCTGCGCTAAGATGGCGCTCCTTCATAAGCGCGGAGAGTTGACAGTTGGCGAACCTTTCATCAATGCAGGGATCCTCGGGACGACGTTTGAAGGACAAATTTTATCCGAAACCCGCGTCGCCGATTACACAGCGATTATCCCGCAATTCAAAGGAAGGGCTTACATAACCGGCATTAACCGTTTCTTTGTTGACCCTGACGACCCTTTTCCTGAAGGGTTCCTGCTGCAGTAAATAACGCAGGGTAAGCTTATTAAGTGTTGTGGTAGTCAGCATTTCAACAGTTCCACACATTGGGCAAGACCCATAAGTAAGCCATCAGCCATTCGCTTAGCGTAAAAACAAATGAAAAGGTGCAGCGAAACTTTTTAGTACACCCCTTTGGGTGTTTCGAAAACGTAAGTGATGACTACAAATATAAAAGCTATTGGAAGATACAGACTGTTGAATGCATAAACTGGTGGTTTTCATAACAAAGCTGGAAAGGAGAAAACAAAAAACAGAAATGTATATTGTGGTTTAAAAGATCGTTTAACTGATATCAAAGATCTAACCATCTAACGAGGAGGAGAAGAAGATGTTTAAGAAACTAATGCTGAGCGCTGTGATTCTCGCGACTATTCTGGCTTTCAGTGGATGCCAGCAACAAGCTGAGGAAGATACCATTAAGATCGGGTTCTTTGGAGCCCTCTCTGGTGACCAGGCCGTCTGGGGCCAAGCGGACCGCGATGGGCTGACCCTCACAGTTGAGCAGATCAACGAAGCCGGGGGGATCATGGGCAAACAGGTCGAACTTATCACGTACGACGATAAGGGCGATCAGCTTGAGGCTGTCAACGTAGTCAAGCGCCTCATTAACGAGGATAAAGTTTCCGCCATTATTGGCTGCAACAGCAGTGGCCGCAACATCGCCGTTGCGCCCGTAGTCGAAGAAGGCAAAGTCCCGATAATCAGCACCTTCGCGACCAATCCTCGGGTCACCGTCCCCGAAGAAGGGAAACTTATGCAGTACACCTTCCGTGTCTGCTTCATTGACCCCTACTCCGGTGATGTAACCGCCCAATTTGCCTGGAACGATTTGGAAGCCACCAAAGCTGCCGTTCTCTATGAAATCAGCTCCGATTACTCAGTCGGCGTCCGCGATTTCTTCACCCAGGCTTGGGAAGAGTTGGGTGGCGAAATTGTAGCAGATGAGGCGTTCAAGACCGGCGATGTGGACTTCCGCGCCCAGCTCACCACGATTAAAGAAGCTGAACCTGATGTAATCGTGATGCCGTTCCTCTACAAAGAAGTAGCCCTGGCAGCCAAGCAGGCCCGCGACCTCGGCATTACCGCAACCATGTTAGGTGGGGATGGCTGGCCCTCAACCGCTCTTCTCGAGATGGCGGCCGACGCAGTCGAAGGTTCCTACTTCATCAACCACGCTGACGTTGATGCCCCCCATGTCCAGGAATGGCGTGATCAATACCAGGAACGCTTTGGCAAGGATATTGAGATCAACGCTATTATGTCCCACGATGCCATGCTCATGGTCAAAGCAGCCATTGAAGAATCCGGCTCCACAGATCCTGAGGTTATTCGTGACGCACTTGAGAACCTGACAGGTGTAGAGGGTTTCTCCGGCACCATCAATATTGACCCTGAAACGCATAACCCTGCAGGCAAAGCCGCAGTCATCATCGAAATCAAGGATGGCAAGTTCCAGTTTTTCAAGCAGTTTGAACCTATGAATTAACGCGGCTTAGGCACACAGGGGAAGGGTGCCAAGCCCTTCCCCTGTTTCTAATTTATTGAGGGAGGCCTTTTTACAATGATTCTACAACAATTAGTCAATGGAATTTCCATTGGTGCAGTATACGCCTTGATTGCTGTAGGGTACTCGCTGGTTTACAGCGTGTTGAACTTTTCGAACTTTGCTCACGGCGAGATCCTGATGCTAGGATCCTACGTCGGGTTCTTTGCCCTGACTCAGCTAAACGTCCCCTTTGTGCTGTCAATTGCACTGGCAATGATTGGTGCTGGCGTAATCGCAATACTGATGGAAAAAATCGGATACCGGGCGCTGCGGCTACGACAAGCACCCCTGCTTTACTTTATGATCTCAGCAATGGGACTTTCAATCTTCCTGCAGAACTTCACCATCGTCACCATTGGACCGAATTTCCGCACTTATCCTGATGTTTTACCCACACAGCCGTTTACGCTAGGGAATCTAAGCATCGGACGTATTGACCTACTGATATTTGCTATCACAGTAATCTCACTAGCAATGCTAACATGGCTGATCTACAGGACAAAACTGGGGAGTGCCATTCGAGCTGCTTCGTACAATATGAACGTCGCAAGTCTCATGGGGATCAACCCTGACCTGATCGTGATGATCGTCTTTGCTCTGGCTGGCAGCACAGCCGGAATCGGCGGCGTCCTCTTCGGCATGAAGTATACAGTCTACCCCTGGATGGGCGCCTTAACCATTAAAGCCTTCATCGCAGCCGTGGTAGGAGGGCTGGGCAGCTTACCAGGCGCAGTATTAGGGGCTTTTGTCCTGGGCATTACCGAGACCTTTGCTGCTGCATTCGTCTCCTCAGAATTCCGCGACTTGTTCGCCTATACACTCATGATCACAATCATCGTACTGCGGCCAGCAGGTCTCTTGGGCACCCTGACACAGGAAAAAGCCTGAGGTTGTAAGCAAGGAGAAAGACAATGTCTGGATATTATAGTGGTATCATCATTCTTACCTGTATCAATCTGCTCGCCGTATTGGGACTTTCACTCCTGACCGGCTTCACCGGATCATTCTGTTTCGGGCAAGCAGGGTTTATGGCAGTTGGAGCCTATGTCTCCACACTCTTAACGATGAATTATGCAGCCCCCTTTCCACTAGCACTGTTCGCCGGCGGACTGGCAGGACTTTTAGTCAGTATTCCCTTGGGCTATCCCACACTACGGCTTAAAGGGGACTACTTCGCCATCGCGACACTGGGGTTTGCAGAAGCTATGCGGTTGATCATCGAAAACCTGGAGAAAATCACCGGTGGGTCACGCGGTATTCCTGGTATTCCCACCCACACAAACCTGCCTCTCATTCTTGTGGTCACATTCTTCTTCGTCTGGTTAGTTCGAAACTACGTCTCCTCCCGCCATGGGCGGAACTGCGTCGCTGTGCGTGAAGATGAATTAGCAGCGGAGGCAATTGCAGTCGATACATTCCGCTACAAGCAGATCTCATTTGCTATCAACGGATTCCTAGGCGGACTCTCTGGCGCATTCCTGGCACACTACGTCGGCTTCATTCAACCCTCCATGTTCGGAATACCGCAATCGACGCAACTCATCGTCATGGTAATCTTCGGCGGCATGCACAGCATAACCGGTGCCGTGCTGGCTGCGATCATCCTTACAGCACTTCCCGAAGTGCTGCGCGCAGCAGACGCCTGGCGGCTGGTCGCTTACGGAGCCGTGGTGGTACTGATCATGATCATCCGACCGGAAGGGCTTTTGGGATCTTGGGAGCTGAGCAAAGACTCCTTGCAGGATCTGTGGAGCAAATTGCAAGCCCGTCTAAACCAATACAAAGAACAACGCTTGGCCAAAGCCAAAGAATAAGGAGGAGAAACAATGGCAATTCTAGAATTTAATGGACTGAGCAAGTTCTTTGGCGGTGTCAAAGCAGTGGACGGCTTCAGTTACTATGTACCAGAAGGGAATCTCAACGCCATCATCGGCCCCAACGGCGCTGGCAAGACCACGATCTTCAACCTGATCACCGGCGTCTACGCGCCCACCGACGGAGACATCACCTTCCACGGAGAAAGCCTTATCGGCAAAAAAGCACACGAAATCGCAAGTATTGGCATCGCCCGGACATTCCAAAACATCCGTCTCTTCCCAGAATTCAGTGTACTGGACAATGTACGAACGGCGGCACATCAGCGGGCAGACTATTCAGTCTTGGAAGGATTGTTCCCAACACGCCGCCGCAAAAAGCAAGAGCAGGAACTAACCGACTACGCCTATAAGCTGCTTGAGCTGGTGGACCTGGCAGACAGGGCTAAAGAGCTCTCTAAAAACCTGCCCTACGGTCATCAACGCCGTTTGGAAATCGCCCGAGCGCTCGCATTGGAGCCCAAATTGCTCCTTCTGGATGAGCCTGCAGCAGGCATGAACCCTGACGAGACCGCAGACCTGATGGAATTCATCCAACAGATCAAGGAAAAGTTCAATCTCACTATATTGCTTATTGAACACCACATGGAAGTCGTAATGGGATTGTGTGATGACATCGTCGTGATCGACTTCGGAAAAACAATTTCTCGAGGTACACCGGACGAAGTACAATCTGATCCCCTGGTCATCGAAGCATACCTAGGTGTAGGAGAAGATGAAGCATGAGCAAGTTACTAGAGATCCAAGACCTTAATGTATCCTACGGTGGAGTCCACGCGCTGCGCGGCATCTCGCTGCACGTCAACGAAGGAGAAGTGGTGACCATGATCGGCGCTAACGGCGCAGGGAAATCGACACTCTTGAACACCATCTCCGCGCTGGTATCGCCGGAAAGCGGGGAAATTCTCTACAAAGGTAAGAGTCTCTCCCGCAAGCCGCACAAAGTCGTCGGCGAAGGTATCGTTCATGTTCCAGAGGGACGCCAGGTTTTCGCCAACCTAACCGTTGAAGAAAACCTGCAGATAGGCGCCTTCCTACGCTCGGACAAGGCAAAAATTGCACAGGACTTTGAGCGCATCTACTCCATCTTTCCTCGCCTGCGCGAGCGCATCAAACAATATGCGGGCAGTCTCAGCGGGGGCGAACAGCAGATGCTGGCCATGGGGCGCGGGCTGATGTCAAGCCCCAAGTTGATGCTGATGGATGAACCTTCACTTGGGTTAGCACCGCTGTTAGTGCAGGAAATCTTCAAAATCGTCGAGGAGATCAATCAAGAAGGTGTAACCATTCTACTGGTCGAACAAAACGCACGCAAAGCTTTGGCCGTTGCAGATCGCGCGTACGTGCTGGAAACCGGGGAAATTCTCCGAGAAGGAAAAGGAACAGAGCTTCTAAAAGATCCGGTAGTCCAGGAAGCATACTTAGGGGCACGCCGCGCGGATAAAAATAACTAAACTGTCGAAAACGATCTTTGCTTAAAGCTTTCAAAAACACCTGATCTCAATAAACGGGGCCTGGCATACCACATACCAGGCCCGT
>Ga0272441_10014560_pt1 | contig 11132 bp, 12 predicted proteins | sample SSMProp6N_FD_193582 | JGI IMG/M metagenome (GOLD analysis project Ga0272441, IMG submission 193582) | Marine sediment archaeal communities from Little Sippewissett salt marsh, Falmouth, MA, United States - SSM-Prop-6N | ecosystem: Environmental > Aquatic > Marine > Wetlands > Sediment ...
GCCCACGGCGGCGTGCTGGGGGTTCAGAAGGATGCCATCACGCGTATCGAGGAATCTGACCGGCCCTATCCGGTACGGAAGAAAGCGGAGCCTGCCGTGAAAGAGGAACCGCCCCGGAACGATACGAAAAAGGTTGTTGCCGATACCGGCGAGAAGGAAAAACCGCCGGCACCTGATTTCAAGGCGATGATGAAGGAAAAAGAAGCGCTCGATTGGGAGATAGAAGAGGCAACGGCGTCCTTTGAAGATGCCAAGGCTCAGAAGGACAAGGAGCGGATCGAAGAGGAGAGAAAAAGGATTTCATCACTGCTCTACCGGCAGTCCCGCCTTCTGAAGAAGGTACGCGCTTCGTCAGGAGGTGACATACCCGCGTGGTGGAACCAGTAATCCCGGCTGCTGGCCGGCGGTAAAGAACAATTTCGAGTTTAAAGAAGCTGTCAGCTTTCAGCCGTCAGCTATCAGCAAAAACTGAAAATATAGAATAGAGAATTCAGGAGTCAGAAGTAAGAATAAAAGCTTTCAGAGGCAATACAGTTTCAAGTTACCACCCTTCCCCTCCGGAAGCTTTTGCTTTGTTACTCAGGTACTTAGGAACTTTGGAACTTCGCCCTTCAGTAATCCTTCAATCCATAATCCCTTAATCCTGAACACAGCCGTCAGCTATCAGCTAAAATCATAAAAAACCAAAAACCATCACAAAACGGCAATCTCGTCATTCCGGAATCCATGATTTAAATGATTACGAAAAAACCTGGATTCCCGCCTGCGCGGGAATGACATGAATAAAATAATCAAGGAATTCAGAATATTGTCATTCCGGAATCCGCGTCAGCGGATATCCGGAATCCAGTTTTTTGTTGTGCTTCCGTATCTTTCGTTTTCTCTTTGTAACTTTGCTACTCTGGAACTGCTTTTTACATGTAGCTGCCTGATTCATCAGGCCTTGCGCTGATAAGCGCAGTGTATTATTCAGCATCCAAAAAAAACGCCGATAAATCGGCAAGCTACAATAAAGCTGTAAACAAAAACATAAAAAACAGATTGCCACGACCGCCAAGGGCGGTCTCGCAATGACGGTCTGTACATTAATGCCGCCCATTCCTCGAAACCCAAAACCGTTCTTCACTCAGGAACTTTGGTACTTTGGAACTTGCTTTTCCTCTGTTCCTTGTGCCTTGTCTTTCTTGCTTTGATATTTTGCTACTTTGGAACTTTTCTTCAATCCCTCAATCCATACTCCTTAATCCTGAACACGCCCCATGGCCGGTGTAATCAGAATGAAAACAAGAGTAAGGGATTGAGCGCAAAGGGGTGTCTGGAACTCAGTTTCTCACTTCACGCCACGCCACAATGGAGAGATCGTTGGAAACGCTCTGGTACTTGTCCCGCAGGGCGGTGTCATAGAAGAGGTCGCCGCTGTTGTGCATGAGGATCGTCGAGCCCCAGATCGCGCCTAATACGTCGGAGGAGTTATTCAACTCAATTTCGTCGGAGAGGGGCGCATAGACAAGCCCCTTGAAGGTGCTTGAATTGTGGAACCTGACGCCACCCTCGGAACTCGAGAAGATGGAGAAATCGGTGGGATCGCCCGAGATGTTGATGGCGGAGCCGTTCTTTGCCTCAAAGATGTCCGGGCCGCTTATGCCTCCTTTCGGTTCCTGCATGAAGAAGTTCACCTCGTTTCCCGCGTTCATGACATCGATCATGTTGCTGTTGTTGATGGTGACGGTTCCCTCCACGTAGATATTAACGGGGCCTGCCGAGGCGTCGATCTCGAGGGTTCCCGACTTTTTCAAAAGGATGTCCGTAAAGTAGTAATCGCCCGCCGTCAGCGTGACGGTCGATTTCATTACGGTGAGCGAGGCAGGGATTGCGCCGTTGTCGTTGCTGAATTTGACCTCCGTGAACTTCTGGGCGTAGGGCTTGTCGAGGACACCGAGCGGATCCGGGTCGACCCAGCCGATTTCCATTCCCTCTTCGCCGGTGACGATATGCTTGCCGCTGGGGAGGGTGAGGTCGGCCACGTCGCTGGGATCGGTTTCATTTGCGCCCAGCACTACGTCGCCGTCGATATAGGTGCTGTTCTTCAGTTCCACCTCACCGTTCGAACCGATGTCTCCCTCTCCGGAGGAAACAAAGCCGGGGTCGCCGGGCTGGGGGCCGGAGCGGTGGTCGTAGCTGAAGACGTTGGCGCATGATTTTCCGTCGAACCTGACGTCGCCGAAGGCCGCGAAAGCGATGGGTGAGCGGATGCCACGTTCAAGGTGGACGTCCACCACGGCCGAGGCGTTCTCGGGACCGTTCCCCACGCTGCGTATCAAATACTGCGGTCCGCCCATGGAAAGGGCCGAGACGCTGAACGAATGACCCGTGGGGATGCCGGTGCCGGCTATGAAGGAATCGAACATGGCGTTTGTTGTAGGAAGATCGAGGTCACCGTTTCTGAGACCCGCCTCCATGGTGGCGATGGCATACTGGATTCCCGATTCGGCTGAGTAGAGGGCCTGGACGCTCGATTTGTAGTTTCTGCTGATCTTGATGTCCATGGAGGTCTGCATGATGGCCGTCGTGCCGAGGACTACCAGTATCGCGATGATGAAGATTGCGGAAATGAGGACGATGCCACGCTGATTTGCTGATGGAATGCCTGTCTGTGCCGGTTTCACGGATTGCCACCATCCTGTCGTGCTGTGCCTGAGGTTCCTGTCATGAGCCATCGTTTCAATCCCTTCCGCCTGTCGGTTAAAGATTACGCGGCGTAATCAGGGTTTCGATCGTATAGCGCCGGTAATGGTCTCCGTGGACCGGATCATTGTAGCCGGGGTCTGAATCGGCGGTGCGTGCCGTCAGGCGTATCCTGATTTTTCCTATTTCCGAAACCGATGTCGCCGCGCCGCCCGAATCGGTGAGATATTCAAAGGTCAGGTCGTCAATATGTTCGGCAACGGGCTGATTCACGCCGTTACCGGTTCTGCGGCCCAGTTTCTGAATGCCGCTGGATGTGTAGAGGGAATAGACCACATCTTCGTTCGGGTCCTGGGTGTCGCCGTCGGGTTCATCGGGGCCGTAGGTGCTCGTGATGTCAAGGGTGAAATGGATACGATCCTTTTCCGCTTCCACGATTCCCGCAAGTGCCGTTCCCGTGGGATCGTAGCCCGCCATCCTGATTTCCCTGCTCATTATTTCAAGGGCTGCCCGGGCGTTCTGCTGCATCTCGGCGATATCGGCCTGCAGGGCGTAGGACCTGTTTTCGGCATTGAAGACCATGAAGAGAGACGCGAAGACAATGAGCCCCAGCGCCAGTGCGATGAGTATTTCGATAATCGTGAACCCGCGATTGTTCCCTGTCTTCGGCATATCGGCAGTCCTGTTTACTGGGCGATGATGGTGCTGAGCGTGACGTCGTGACGCTGCCCGTATCGCATCCATGCTACATTCACTTCAACGGTCTTCATTCCCGTTCCCGGCAGATCGGTCTTGACTTTCCACGACCGTGTATAACTCGAGCTCACGGTTTCGGGTTTTCCGTCGGCGAGAGCCGTATATGGCTGGTTCTTCAGGTCTTCGATGGTATCCTGGGCGAGGGCCGTTGCCGTCGTTAACTCCTTGCTGAAGGCGTTGCCGTTAATGACGGTGCAGGTGACGGCAATGACGCCGGTAAGGGCAATGACAATGATGAAGATCGCCACGAGTATTTCCATAATCGTAAAGCCGCTGCAGTCACTTCCGACACGCATATCGCTCCGCCTTGTTTCATCACGGGCAAGCCGATGTATCGAAAGAAGATTGCCGCCCGGATTCACATGGAGGTCGAAACCACCCCCCGGGGTAATCTTTCTTCGCACCACATCACCCGTTGTGAGTACGCTCTCAGTGCATTACGCTTAAATTATCTGTATTCGGAGAGTTACGATGCACGTCTCCTCAAAAAGATGTTAATACGTCCCATAAAGATGCCCCGCATAATACCAAAAAAAATGGACGGGTACAATCCTATAAACGCACATCTTTCCAGGATACGACTTTCATGGCATAGCGGTTGGAAAGGTAAAGGTCTTTCAATGCCGTGTCGAAATAGAAATCTCCTGAATTGTGGATCTGGGCGGTCTTTCCCCAGATCAGGCCGTAGACATCGCCGCTGTTCTTGATTTCTACGTCGGCGTAGGGTGCGTATATCATTGCCTTGAGCTCGCTTCCGTGCTTCAGAACGATGCTCTGAATCGAGTTCGAAAAGATATTGAGGTCCGTGGGGAGGCCGTTGGAGTTGATGATGGCGCCATTTTTCGCCTCCAGGTCTCCCTCGGATATGTCGATGGTCCCGCTCAGGTAGATATTGACGGGTCCCGCCGAGGCATCGATGTCGAGGGTGGCCCCGTTTTTGAGCGTGAGGCTCGTGATGTAGTAGTCGGCGCCGCCCGCTTTCCCCGTCAGGGTGAGCGTCTCTCGGTTTCCCACGTTGATAACGGAGCCCGACATGCCCGTTCCCGTGGCGAGGGCATTGTCGTTATTGAGGATCACATTGGTGAATTCAGCGGCCAGCGGACCGCCGATGGCGCCGAGGGGGTCGGGGTCGACCCGATCGATCTGAACGCCCGATTCTCCGTTGATGATCGGTACGCCCACCTCTTTCCAGAGCCCGTCAAGGCCGCTGATGTCGGCACCGAGCACGCCGTCGCCGTCGATGAGGGTATCCATGTAAACGTTAATCTGCGTGTTTGAGCCCACGTCTCCCTCGTTGGTGGAGTCGGCGGGAAGGGGGTTCGGGGTGACGCGGGAATCGTAGCTGTAGATGTTGCTCGACGCCTTGAGGTCCACGAGGCCGTCGGCGAAAAGACCGAATTCAAAGGTGCCGAGGCGCCGTGTGGTGAATTCCACCTCGATGCCTCTCTGTGAATTCAGATCGCCGTGACCGGTCACGCTGAATTCGAAGCGGTTGCTGTCAATTTTCGTCAGCGAAGCGGGGGGGTCGAAGGAGAAGCCGGCGGGTCGGGCATAGGAGAGGGTAACCGTATCGGCCGTCGGGTCGATGGCCGCCGTTAGCAGATCCTGCTTCAGCTTGGTGCCGATGTAGTGTATTCCCGCTTCGGCATCATAGAAGGCCTCCTTTTCAGCCAGGTAGTTGCCGCTTATCTTTATGTCAGTCGATGTCTGGAGGTAGGCCGTGGTGCCGATGATTACCAGGATTGCCAGGAGGAGAAGGGCGATTACCAGTACCATGCCCTCTTCGTTGTTCGTTATCGATGCATTTGTTTTTTTCTTCATGGTATCACTCGTCTCTCAGTTTGAGGTTTCTCAGAAAAATGGTCGAGGTAAGGATGTACCGGTGATAGTGGTCTCCGTGCCCCGGGTCGGTGTAAAGGGGGTCCGGTTTGCCCGTTCGGGCCGTGATACTTACCCGTATCTGCCGGATCTCGTCGGTCGTTGCTGCTGCCGTGCCGTCTTCCTTCAGGTAGGTGAATGCCAGGGTGTCGATATTTTCCGCGACGGCGTGGGTGCGTAATCCCGACGCCGATGTGTCCGAGAGGCGTTCCCGCGCCGTCCGCGACAGCGTCGATGCGCCGTCATGTGTGGTCGCGAGGAAATAGGTGACATCTTCATCGGGGTCCAGTATGTCGGCGTCCGGTTCATGAGGCGGATTGGTCCGGGTGATATTCTTGGTGAATCGCAGCGAATCCGCTTCGGCGCTGACGATTTTCCCCAGGCTCGGCGTGTTGACGGGATCGAACCCGGCCATGCGGATTTCATTGACCATCATGTCCATGGCGACGCGGGCGTTCTGCTGCATTTCGGCCATCTGTTCCTGCTGGTCGTATGTTTTCTCACCCGTCAGAAAGACATTGTAGAGGACACCCAGTATGAAGAGTCCCAGCCCCATTGCCACTAAAATCTCTATAAGCGTAAATCCCCTGATTTCATTGATATGTTTCATGTGCCGATCCTAATATCCCAGGTCTCCCATGATGGTCTTCAGGGTGACGGTGTGAGACTTTCCCTTGCGACTCCAGCTGGTACTTGCCGTAACCGTCTTCATGTCCGCTTCGGGGTTGTCATCCGTGACAGACCATGTGGTCGTGTAGATCGAACTCGAATCCGTCCCTCCGGTCACGTTGTCGTATCCGTCGTTTTTGAGTTCTTCCAGTTTTTCCTGGGAGAGGGTGATCGCCGTCGTGAAATCCCTGCTGTAGGTGTTGCCGCTGATCACCATCGATGCGACGGTCAGGATGCCCATCAGGGCAACCATGATGATAAAGATCGCCACGAGGATTTCTATCATGGTGAAGCCTTTTTGTGTGGTCATTCGGTGCATATGAACCCTCGTTAATTGATTTTGATGCGGCCCGCCGTGGAGACGGTGACCCTTTTTTCGCCGCCGGTTACGTTTGTCAGTGTCACCGTCGTGCCGAAGGCCGTGCCACGGGGATAAAAGATGGGATTTGCCGTGGCGGTGAAGTGGACATCATAGTAATCCGTTTGAATATCCCGTGTCAGGGTCGATTCCCCCGTGTCGGCGACATTGTTGTTGTTCTGGTCGTCCAGGATCGTGTATTGGTGGTCGTTGATGAAAAAGACCCTGAAGCGGTTGTTCCGGCTGACCGCCTTTGAACGTGTTTCCATCAGTTCCGTCATGACCTGTCGCGCCGCGCCGTTCAGGCGGTTCTTGACCATCCAGTCCTGAAATCCCGGCAGGGCAATGGCGGCAATAATTCCTATGAGCATGATGACGATCATGAGTTCCAGGAGGGTGAATCCTTTACGATTCCGTGTTCTGAGTGTTGTCATTCCGGCACCCTAACGATAGATGATGAATTGCATGAAAAGATCGCCCCAGAACAGGTAGGCCACCGCGGCGATCGACAAAAAGGGACCGAAGGGGATGGCGTATTTCATGTCACCTTTTTTATAGATAATAAGGGCGATACCCACCACCGCGCCAATGAGTGAACTGAAGAGAATCACGAAGAGGAGGGACTGCCATCCCAGGAATCCTCCCATCATGGCGAGCAGTTTTATATCGCCGCCTCCCATGCCCTCCGTTTTCTTCAGGAACTGATACCCCGCGGCGACCACATAAAGGACGCCGCCCCCGGCGATAATGCCGATGAGCGAATCGCGCAGGGAGAGGTCCGTGAACAGGATTGCGGCAAGGGCAAAAAGCGGAATGCCCGGAAGCGAAATGACATCGGGTATGATCTGATGTTCCAGGTCGATGAAAGTGATGACGATAAGGGCCGCTGTGAAGATGAAGGTGAAGAGGTACTCCATGGACGGTCCGTAGCGGAGAAAGAGAAGGAGCGACATGAGCGCCGTCAGGAGTTCCACCAGGGGGTAGACCGGGGAAATGGCGCCGCGGCAGTGCCTGCAGCGTCCCTTCAGTATCAGATAACTGACGAGGGGGATATTGTCGTAATATCTGATGGGGTGCCCGCAGGCGGGACAGTGGGATGCGGGAAATACGATGGATTGTTCCGCGGGGAGCCGGTAGATGCACACATTGAGAAAACTTCCGACAACGGCACCGAATATGAAGGAAAAGATGTTCAGCAGATGTCCCGTTACAATAGTCATTCCAGTTGCTCCCCCACTCGTGAAAACGGAAATTCGATCGATATTCAGTTACAAATTCAGGTGTATACGTATACTAAAGATTCATCGTGCCGGCAATGAAGCGCGTCATGCTTTTCCTGTGAATCATTTCACATTCTTATAAACGGGCACGTCGTTTCAGACGTTCTATGTCGAGAATTTCAATGGTGCTTCCCGTGGTGTTTACCAGCCCCCTTTCCCGTAACACTTTCAGTTCCTTGTTTATGCTTTCCCTTGTGGCGCCGACCATGCTCGCCAGGTCTTTCTGCGTGAGGCGCAGCTCGATACTGACGGTGCCTTCCTCGTCCGTCTCACGTCCGTATGTGTCCGAGAGCTCCACGAGCCTGCGCGCGAAACGTGTGGATATGTTCAGAAAGCAGGCGTCCTCAAGGAGATTGTCCGTTCGTCTCAGGCGCATCGATATGGACGAAAAGACGGCACGGATCGCTTCCTCATTGTTCGTGAGGAATGAAAGAAAGTCTTTCCGGCTGAGTGCGTAAAGTTCGGAAGGTTCGAGGGCCACCACGTCGGCCGATCGGGGCATGCCGTCGAGCAGCGCCATTTCGCCGAAGAAATCGTCGCTGGTGAGGATGGCCGGTGCGACTTCGTCTCCCATCTCCGAGGGGAGTACGATCTTGATACTTCCTTCCCTGACGAAATAGAGTGTATTTCCCTCGTCGCCCTTACGGAACAGTGCCTCCCCTTTCTTGAGGGAGCGGCGTTTCAGGTTCTCGGCGAGACGCTGACAGTCCTCGAGACTTAAGGATTGAAAAAGCTCCACTCTCTTGATAAATTCCTCTGGCTTCATGACTTTTCTCCGATGGTGCCAAGCGGTTCCGTACGCATTCGGAACATGTTATAAGGGATGAAAAGGGTCCGTGCTGAAAAATTAAATTCCCAACACAGTAAATTTACCGTACTATAGCCAATGGCTTCAGTGATGTCAAAAGATTAAACGTCAACAGAGGGTGACTCCGCCGAAGAGAGCAGGCGGCGTTATCGCCGGGAGGCGACGCAGTTCCGCAACCCATGTCCTGGGAGTACGTGACCCTTTCATGTGCGCCTGAGACGGACCCATTACCGCAGCACCGTTTCGCCCTGCAGGCGGAACAATTGACAGGAGGACCATGAATACCTTTACCGTGACAACTCGTGCACGTTGCGAGATGATTGATATTACCGGTCCGGTGAGAGCCGTGATACGGGACGAGGGGATCAGGGACGGCATCTGTTATGTCTTTGTCCCTCACACGACGGCGGCGGTGACCATCAACGAAAACGCCGATCCCGATGTCCCCAGAGATATTCTGGCGGAACTGGAGAAGGTGATTCCCTTTGCGGACAACTACCGGCACAGGGAAGGTAATTCGGCCGCTCATATCAAGGCGTCTCTGACCGGTTCGTCGGAAACCCTTGTGATTGAAAAGGGCGATCTCCTGCTCGGAACCTGGCAATCGCTCTTTTTCTGCGAGTTTGACGGGCCGCGGACGCGAAAGGTCGTCGTCAAGATTCTTCATGGTGAACGGTAGGGATTGACCCGCCGTAATCTGCATCTCCGGCGTTGTGCCGGAAGAGGCGGCACGGGACGGATCGCCGGGAAGAGAGATTCGTGCATGAGAACGATCCTGTGACGAGAGGGGGCAGCAGACCAGGTGAGCGCCAAAGGAAATCTATCGGGGATTTTTCATGTGCTGAGCGTGTCCGGGACCATCCTGCGTGGAGCGGTGAAATCCTTTTTCCGTGACAACTGTTTCAATCTGTCGGCTGCGGTCGCCTTCTATACCATGCTCTCGGTCATCCCCATTATCTTTCTCATCTTTTTCGTGAGTGTTCAGGTGCTGGGATCTTCCGAAGCCGCCTACCGGGCGGTCGTCGAGTTTCTGCGGGAACTCAATCCTTATATGGAGGAACAGGGCCTGGAGGAAATCAAGCGCCTCTCGAACAGGGCGTCCTTCATGGGGTGGGCCGGTCTCGGCTTTCTTCTCTGGATGTCAACGATGTTCGTTTCGTCGCTGGAAACGGCCTTTACCATTATATTCAAGGTGGAGACGCGGCGTAATCCCCTGCGATCACTTGCCATGTCCGTTTCCGTCATTCCCGCCGGGTTCTGTGCCATACTCTTTTACCTGGCGGTGAATGCGGGCGCCGCCTATCTGGAACTCTTCAGGATTACGGCGCTTATCGCCAACAGTGCCATGATCCGGTACATTATCCCGCTTTCTGTCATTGTATTATTTTTCACGCTGATATATAAGATTATTCCCAACAGAACAGTGCCTTTTCCCGAAGCCCTCCTGGGCGGGATGGTGTGTACAATCTTTCTGGAATTCGCAAAGTATCTGTTCGGCCTCTATCTCGCACTCGGTGGAAACCCCGCAGGATTTGTATACGGTTCCCTCAAGGCACTGATGTATGTCGTTGTCTGGGTTTTCTATATCGCATCTCTGACGCTCTTCGCCGGGGAGATTATCTCGGCGGTGCTGCAAAGAAAGGAATACTGATTTACATGTCGAATGCCTTTATTCTGGCGTCGGCGTCGCCGCGACGCCGGAAGCTGTTGGGTGAAATGGGACTTACCTTTTCGGTGGTTCCCAGCGATATCGATGAAGAGTATCATCAGGGTGAGTCGGTGCGCGACCACGTGATGAGACTCTCAAGAGAAAAGGCACAGGCCGTTTCCACCGGGAACCCCGATGCGTGGGTGCTGGGCGCCGATACCATCGTCATTATTGACGGCAAGGTGCTGGGAAAGCCGGGGTCTCCCGAAGAGGCGCGCGCCATGCTGAAGAGCCTGAGCGGGCGGGAGCATCGCGTCATAACGGGTTTTGCCATTGTAAAAAAAAGCATGCATATTATTATTAATGATGCCGTGGAATCACTGGTCGTCTTCAAGACCCTCCTGGAAGACGAGGTCGAGTGGTATGTCCGTACCGACGAGCCCTATGATAAGGCGGGGGCCTATGCGGTACAGGGAAAGGCGGCATTTTTCATCAAGGAAATTCGCGGTTCCTACACCAACGTGGTCGGGCTGCCCCTCTGCGAGGTGGTGTCGGCGCTGAAAGGTGTCGGAGCGGTTGCTTTTCAGAAGGGACGGTTATGATATCGGTTCGGAACAATATTGAACACATACGGGAGCGGATCGCCGAAGCGGCCCTGCGGTCGGGGAGAAACCCCGAAGACGTGAAACTCATGGCGGTGACGAAGACCGTTGACGATGAACGCATCATGGAGGCGATACAATGCGGGGTCGACATCATCGGCGAGAATTACGTGCAGGAGGCAAAACGCAAGATAGAAAAAATGGGACATTCCATTGAGTGGCACCTGATCGGGCACCTTCAGTCGAACAAGGCGAAGTACGCGGTACGGTTCTTCGACATGGTCCACTCCGTGGACCGCATGGGCCTCGCCCGTGAACTCGACAGGCGGTCGGCGATGAACGACCGGGTGATGCCGGTTCTTATCGAAGTGAATATAAGCGGTGAGGAAACAAAGAGCGGCATCCCGCGGGGAGAGGTGATCCCGCTGATACGGGAAGTGGCGGAACT
>Ga0272441_10014561_pt1 | contig 11132 bp, 7 predicted proteins | sample SSMProp6N_FD_193582 | JGI IMG/M metagenome (GOLD analysis project Ga0272441, IMG submission 193582) | Marine sediment archaeal communities from Little Sippewissett salt marsh, Falmouth, MA, United States - SSM-Prop-6N | ecosystem: Environmental > Aquatic > Marine > Wetlands > Sediment ...
ACCCGGCAATGTGCCAATAGGGCTGATCCGGAAAATGTACGGTAGCAGTGTAAAGCTTGAAGAAATAAACAAGATCGTATCTGAAAAGTTAAGTAGCTATATCACCGATGAAAAACTTGAGATACTCGGAGATCCACTACCCAAAGTTGATGAAAACCTAAATATTGACATTGAGAACCAGGATGATTTCGAATTCTCATTCGAAATAGGGCTTGCACCTGAATTCGAGGTTAAGCTTTCAGCAAGAAACAAGGTCCCCTACTATGAGATTAAGATTGATAAGAAACTGAGAGGAGATTTCCTTGACAACTACCGCAGAAGGTTTGGCAACTATGAGGAGGCTGACAGTATCACCGAGGAGGACATGCTCAAGGGTGATATAACCAGGCTGTCTGAAGAAGGACAACCACTCGATGAAACAACAATCAGTGATTCATCATTATCCGTTAAGGTAATAAAGGAAGATCCTGTGAAGAAAGATTTCATAGGACGTAAGGCAGGCGAATCAGTCGACTTCGATATCCGGAAATCATTTCCTAATGAACACGAAATAGCAGGGCTGCTGCAAACTGAACACGAGAAGGTCAAAGGCGTTGAGGGAATGTACAGGTTTACAATCCGTACTATTAACAGGTTTAAGATGGCCGATGTCGACCAGGAGCTTTTTGACAGGGTGTATGGTGAGGGTAATATCAAAACGGAAGAGGAATTCATGAATAAGCTTGATGAGGAAATAAAGGCAAACCTCGGAAGGGAAAGTGAATACAAGTTAAACCTTGATGCAAAGAATATGGTTATCGATAAAACAGGGTTTGAGCTTCCTGAAGAATTCCTTAAAAAGTGGCTTCTCAGAACAAATAAGGATCTGGATGAAGAAAAGGTTGAAAAAGAATTCAGTGATTTCACCAGGGACCTGAGGTGGCAACTTATAAGAAATAGAATAGCTAAGGAGAATGAAATAAAGGTGGAAGAAGAAGATATGATAAAGGAAGCCAAGGAATTTACCCGCATGCAGTTCCAGCAATATGGAATCTTTAATGCTGAAGACAGCCAGCTGGAAAATTATGCCAGGGAGATACTTAAGAAAGAGGAAGACTACCGTAAAATAGCGGATAAGGTAGTTGATGATAAGGTGCTGGTCAAAATAAAGGAAAGTATCAAACTGGATACAAAAAAGGTAAGCACTGATGAGTTCAATAAGCTATTTGCCAGGTAAATACCGCATATTTTCAAGCTTTACTCAATATTTTGTTATCTTTGGTCAAACAACTTAAACTATACAAAAATGGCAGAAAAAGATGATTTTAAGAAGTACGCCACCGGTCATATGGGGCTGAACAGTATGGCCTACCACCAATATAAATCAATGGTAAACAGTTACATCTCACCAACCATCATTGAAGAGCGGCAACTGAATGTGGCCTCCATGGATGTTTTCTCACGCCTTATGATGGACAGGATCATTTTCCTGGGACTTCCTATAGATGATTATGTGGCAAATATAATCCAGGCACAGCTGTTGTACCTTGACTCCACTGACAGCGATAAGGATATTCAGATATACTTTAATACACCGGGTGGTTCGGTTCATGCCGGACTGGGTATATATGATACCATGCAGTATATAAGTGCTGATATTGCAACTATCTGCACAGGTATGGCTGCCTCAATGGGTGCAGTGCTCCTCACCGCAGGAACCAAAGGCAAGCGATCAGCTTTAAGGCACTCCAGGATAATGATACATCAGCCTATGGGTGGTGCACAGGGACCGGCATCCGATATCGAGATAACCGCCCGTGAAATAATAAAACTAAGAAAAGAACTATACGAAATAATTGCATCCCATTCAGGCAATACATATAAAAAGGTTGAAAAAGATTCTGACAGGGACTACTGGATGACGGCTGATGAAGCAAAGGAATACGGAATGATTGACGAGGTCCTTGCTAAGAATAAAAAATAATAAGCATCATGGATAAATGCTCATTCTGCGGTAGGACAAAGAAAGAAGCCAACCTGCTAATTGCAGGTCTGGACGGACATATCTGTGACCATTGCATTGAGCAGGCTCACGGTATAGTTATGGAGGAGCTGGGGAGTAAATCCGACTTCAAACTGGAAGATGTAAACCTCCTCAAGCCGGAAGAGATAAAAAAATTCCTCGATAATTATGTAATCGGCCAGGATGATGCGAAGAAGTATCTTTCGGTTGCAGTCTATAATCACTACAAAAGACTTATGCAGCCCAAGGATAAGGATGAAATAGAAATAGAAAAATCTAATATCATTCTTGTAGGTGAGACCGGAACAGGCAAAACATTGCTGGCAAGGACCATAGCAAGGATGTTGCATGTCCCTTTCACTATCGTCGATGCCACTGTGCTTACCGAAGCGGGCTACGTTGGCGAAGATATTGAGAGCCTTCTTACACGACTGCTTCAGAACGCCGATTATGATGTGGCCGCAGCCGAGAAAGGCATTGTATTCATTGATGAGATTGACAAGATAGCACGCAAGAGCGATAATCCTTCAATAACACGTGATGTTTCAGGCGAAGGCGTTCAGCAGGGACTGCTTAAGCTTCTGGAAGGATCAATAGTCAATGTTCCGCCTCAGGGAGGACGTAAACACCCTGAGCAAAAACTTATACCCGTTGACACCAAGAATATCCTGTTTATCTGCGGTGGAGCATTTGACGGTATAGAGAAAAAAATTGCCAACAGGCTCAATACAAAAATAGTTGGTTATGGAGCTACCAGAGACAGGGATAAAATTGATAAGAATAACCTGTTGCAATATATTGCACCCCAGGACCTTAAATCATATGGACTGATACCTGAAATAATAGGTCGGTTGCCGGTGCTCACATACCTTAATCCTCTTGACAGGGATGTGCTGAGAAAGATACTTACCGAACCCAAGAATGCTATCACCAAGCAATACATCAAGCTTTTTAAAATGGATGATATTGAGCTTGAATTTGAAGACGGCTCACTTGAATATATGGTTGATAAATCTATTGAGTTTAAGCTGGGTGCCCGTGGTTTACGCTCTATCTGTGAAGCGATAATGATGGATGCTATGTTTGAACTACCCGGTAAGGATCAGAAAAAACTGGTAGTGACATCAGATTATGCCTCACGCAAACTGGAAAAGATTAATCTTAAAGTCCTGAAAGCAAGCTGATATACAAGGCTGAGGCTCTACCTCTGTTGTCGTGGGGTTCAACCCCACGACATCCTTTGGCATCCTATGGCTTCGTTGTCGCGGGGTTCAACCCCACGACATCCTTTGGCTTCCTATGGGTTTATTAAAACAACGAGTGCCTTGAGTACTCCGTCCTTGTAGTTTGCAACAAGATCGAAAGCTTCTTTTGTTTTTTCAAAGGGGAATTGGTGGCTTATAATTTTATCAGTATCTGCCTTACCCCGGGCTATCATGTCAATGGCAGGCTGCATGCATGCATTCTGTCTTCTCACATGCATTATTGATATCTCCTTACGCCTGGCTATATCTGCCCTGAAAGACCATCTTTCAAATTCGGGGATACCCACAATCATCAGTCTGCCACCGGGTTTCAACAGATCAATTGCCTGGTCCAGTGCATCCTGCTGACCGCAGCATTCAAATACTATGTCCAGGAGATGAGGTTCTTTCTCTGATATCTTTTTTACAACGTTTTCACTATTAACATTATAAGATGATGTTACTCCCAGGCTTTGTGCTATATTTATTCTCTCATCAATCTTTTCGGTAATATAGATTTTGCCTGCACCTGCCTCTTTAGCTGACAAAAATACGCTCACGCCTATTGGTCCTGCTCCAAGTATTGCAATGTTATCACCTGCTTTCATTTGTGACAGGCTTACAGCATAATAACCTATTGACAATGGTTCTGCAAAGGCTGCTTCTGCAAATGACATTTCATCCGGTATTTTATAACAGCTCCCGGCTGGCATTACTATCAGTTCATTAAGGCATCCTTCAGCCTGCCCCGGGCAACCCAGAAATTTCAGATTTCTGCATGTATGTTCTCTTCCTACCAGGCACTGATCACATTCATAGCATGGCATTGCCGGATCCACGGCAACCCTGTCACCGGGTTTAAATCCGGTATTGTCATCACCAGTCTCAAGCACTGTGGCAGCACATTCATGGCCCACTGTGAAGGGGTACTGTACTACCTGTTCCCCTATCCTGCCCGTGGCATAATAATGAATATCAGAGCCGCAAATTCCGACCGTTTCAATCTTTAGCAGAAGTTCACCCTTTCCAGGAGGGGCCGGATCAGGAACTTCCCGAAGCTCCATCTGCATTATGCCAGTTAGTTTCCAGGATCTCATTTGTTTAATATATAGTCCCTGGTAAGAACAGGGATCCCGTTATTTATATATAAATATAATTATTAATAATATGGTAGAGACGTAGCATGCTACGTCTCTACGTGTATTTTTATATGCATCTTTTGAGTAGATACTCCTCTGCCTCCACTGACCAAAGGCCATTATGCCTCGCTGTGATCTCGGCCAGACCTGCAAAGAAACTGCTTCTTTTACCCAGCTTCTCGAAATCTTCAACAGCTGTCAGGGGCATTTCCAGATGTGTATAAATCAATTTCTTCCCTCCCGGTATATCAGGCAACCGCAGCGTGGTATCTATTACTGCATCAAGGCCGCCAATATGTGTTATAAGTCCTGCCGGATCAAGTCCTGACTCCATTATCTCAAGGGCTTCTTCCATGTCTTTATTGTTCCCGCCGGTAGTGCCAACCAGGTGAGTGAAATTATAGTGTACATTATAAAAGTTAAAGGGCGCTTTAAATCCTGAATCGGACGGACCGGCGAAGAAATTGAGGCAGCCATCGAAAGCAAGGATAGAATCGCCCTGTTCAATTACGCCCGGTACCGGAGCAAAGACAAAAACATCATTAAATCCACTTCCTCCTGATAATTTCATAAGGTAGTCTACTGGATTTTCAAGATCCAGGGTATTGACATATCTCAGTTCTATACCCAATCGCCTTGCATCCCCCGGTGTATATAAACCTTCAGCCCTGTCCAGCCTCTCCCGGTCAATATCGGTAACAACAAGAAGTGAAGGTTTGCGATCCTTACGCTCCAGCACATAGTTAATTGCGGCCAGACCCATAGGTCCGCCGCCTGCCAGAATTGCCATCTTACCACCATCAACAATCTCCATCTCGTGTTTATACGAACCGGGCCTGGTATGGTAGTTTGCGTGCATAGCTCCTATTACACAAGAAAGAGGCTCAGATAGTGATGCCGGGTAATATCCGGATCCATGATACTTCAGGAGACAATTATTCATCATTACCTCCGGGGGTATTATCACATAGGTAGCATCACCTCCTATATACCTGTACGAGTATCCGGGTGCACTTAGAATACCCATGGGGCCTTCCTCATAGTTAATGGCAGGCTGGATTGAAAACTTGTCCCCGGGGCTGAATTTATCTCTCCAATCTGGCCCTATCTCAACCAGTTCGCCTGCAAATTCATGACCTATAATAACAGGGTTCACGGATATGTCAGGAGGTATTCGCTTGTGATCTTCAGCCTGTATAGCAGCCTTATGTGATGACATGCATATGCTATCGGTTATAACTCTTGCCAGTATCTCGTCATCCTTTATTACCGGAAGTTCAAATTCCTCGAGTCGAAGATCTCTTTTACCATATAGTCGAACTGCCCTGGTTTTCATTTTATCTTATTTTTGCATTACCTGCCCGCCTGTAACAGGTATTGCCTGTCCTGTTTCATACTCCTGGTCTATCACATAAACAATTGCCTTCACTACGTCCTGTACCCTGCATCCCCTTCCTGCAGGCACCTGCTTCTCATAATATGCCTTTATATCATTTATTGTCTTTGCTCCCGGCACCTTACCTGCATCCAGATATTGCCTGAACAGTCCATTCTCTGGGTCCGACCACAGGGGCCCTTCGAAATAGTTGCCCGGGCATATTGAATTGACCTTAATATTGTATTTGATCAATTCAAGGGCAAACGACTGTGTCAGACCGATACCTCCGAATTTACTTCCTGCATATGCAAAATTCTTCAGGCTGCCTTTCAGTCCCGATTTGGAATTGATCTGGATAATATCCATGAATCGTCCGGTATCCTCAGCATGCTGCTGCTTCATATAAGGACTTACCGCCCTTACACAATTGAAATAGCCATTATAGTTAACCCTTGTTACTTTCTCAAAGGATTCAATGCTCATTTCATCGAGGCTTCCCGCATGGAGTATTCCAGCATTACTTATAAGAACATCGATTATTCCGAAATTCCCCGCAACACTCTTAACCATAGTTTCAACTGATTTGTAGTCTGTTACATCACACTCGACAAAAACAGCCTTATTGGTTTTACCCTCCTGGTTTAATTCATCAACCAGTTTTGTCCCGGCATCAGTCTGTAAATCAGCCACAGCAATATTTGCGCCTCGCCGGAACAGCTCCCTGGCTATTCCCTCTCCAAACCCCTGGGCAGCACCTGTTATAATAATCGTCTTATTTTTCATACAAACCTTTATTAGTCATTTTTATCAGCCTGTCTCCTAAATTTATGAATTCCTCTTTCTTGTCTCTCCTGGGCTGGCCTCCCTCATCAAGATATCCTCTGCCTTCAGTTGCATTAAGATACTGGTGAGCTGCCAGGACACATGCTCCTTCATAGTTGATCCTCAACAATTCATCATCAAGCTTACGCTCATTCTCCAAAAAGACCTCTACGGGCTTTTCACCTGGTGCATTATGCTCGGTGCCGAAAGTTACAATGAAACCCTTCTCATACAGGAATAAAACATACTCCCTCAAAAGGATGGACCTGTTCCTGGCCGGGATAAACTCAGCACTGTAAAATCCACTTTCAGTCAGTTTTTCAGCAGCCTTCTCTTTATCAGCCTCAAAATCAGTATATAATCCTCCACTATAGTCAGCCAGAAAAGGATAAGTGGGTATCCCTCCGGCATCAAGAATAATATCCCTGATATCATCTGGCTCAATGAATATATCCGGGTCTTCTTCAATAAATGCAGGCCCACCGGCCTTCAGCAATCTGCTCCTGATAAGATTCTCAAGCCAGGCTCTGTCATTAAGTTTATCAGCATGTATATCCTCTTCCAACAATCTTTTAAATATTTCCCTCCTGTCATTTACCTCCGGATAGATCTTTTCGATATTGATTCTTATCATACCGGCAAGATGTCTCTCCCTGACCATTCCCCTGGTATGATTATTCGACATCTCATCAAAATCGATTGAGAGTTTTTCGTTAATCTTAACAAGAATATCATTTATTCTCTGAGTCATACTGTAAACATGATCATTGGACAGTTCCTTAATATGCCTCAGTCTGTCGGCACTTTTCACTGACATAACCGACGGGTAAGCAAGGCCTTTACCACTGATATATGTTCGTCCGGGATTATTCGGGTCATTTATCCTGAGACCATTTTCCTGATCAGCCCTGTTAAGTCCAATCATTTCAATATTAAAAAGTGGAAATATGCCGGTGCCAAAACATTTTGCTGCCCATTCCCTGAATCCGTCAACAGTATTAAAATCATTAATTCCCAGCACTGAAATATTTTCTTCTTTTGCTCTGCTTATTATGCGGTCAATCGAATCAAAGGCACTATAGGAATAAGGTGTATGGATATGATTGTTCACCTTCGTGCTTACAGTACCACTGCCAACAGGTATTATAGCATTATCCAATCTGGTTGATATATCATTCCAGAAATTCATATTCCCTTTTTTGATCTATCAATTCTGCTCCGTGCCGAATAATCATTTTTTACAGTATGCCCGTCAAGAGGAATAATTCGGGTATGAATGGCATCAATTATCCACTCTGGTTGTGGGAAGAATGCGTTTTCCAGTTCGTATGCCGGAGTAATCCAATTTCTTGAACCAACCACCACAGCCGGAGCATCCAGGTAGTCAAATGCCAGTTCGCTTATATTCCTGGCCATATCATTAAGGAATGAGCCCCTCTCCGAAGCATCCCCGGCCAGGAGTATACGACCGGTTTTCCTGACTGACTCAATTACCGGGTTGTAGTTAAAGGGGACTAAGGAGCGTGCATCAATTATTTCAACACTTAGATTATGTTTATCCTTTAATATTTTAGCCGCCTCTATTGCCCTGTAGAGGGTTGCCCCTATTGTCAGTATAGTTATATCTGATCCTTCCTGCTTGATATCAGGCTCACCGAGAGGTATTTCATAATATTTATCAGGCACTCCCTCTTTATGAAACTGTTCACCCATATCGTATATCCTCTGGCTTTCAAAAAACACCACCGGATCGGTACCCTGCAGTGCGGCATTCATCATTCCCTTGGCATCGTATGGTGTAGCCGGAAAAACCACTTTCAGTCCCGGTATATGAGCTACCAGGGAGGACCAGTCCTGTGAATGCTGTGCCCCATATTTTGAACCAACTGAAACACGAAGAACCACTGGCATCCTGATAATATTCCCGCTCATGGCCTGCCATTTTGGTAGCTGGTTAAACACCTCATCTCCTGCTCTTCCAAGGAAATCGCAATACATAATTTCAGGTATCACCCTTCCTCCGCACATTGCGTAACCTATTGCCGCACCTACTATGGCGCCCTCTGATATTGGTGCATTAAACAGGCGATTATAAGGTAGTGCTTCGGTAAGACCCCTGTAAACTGCAAAAGCTCCTCCCCAGTCACGGTTCTCCTCACCGAAAGCAATCAAGGTTGGATCCTTATAGAACCTATCGATAATAGCTTCAAAGATTCCGTCCCTGAGTTGATACTGTTTCATTTTCGAATATTGCCTGCCATCACTGTCAAAAGCATATCTTTCTTTATTTTTCAGCTGCCTGATCCTGGGGTTATCCTTTAAGGGGATAAGTACCTCGGGGCTGCCTTTATCCATGGCATCGGCTGAATCATTGGAAAACATCATTTCGCCGATTATTTCAGGGTCAGACACAAGATCCATCCTTGGCGACAGTTTTTCGTCTATAGCCATTTTAAACACTTCCAGAACCAATTCATTTACCTCACTGTCAATAGTGTCTAGAGCATTTTCATCCAGGATATCATTTCGAATAAGTTCGTTACGGAAATTACTTATACAGTCATGCTTTTCCCATGCCTCCATTTCTTCTTTTGACCGATATGATGAAGCATCGGAAGGAGAATGCCCGCTGTATCTATATGTCACGGTATCGAGCAATACCGGTCCGCGCTTGTTTTTAAGTATTTCAATTTTTCTTTCAAAAGCATCTATGACAGCCAGGGGGTTCATCCCGTCAATCCTTTCAGCATGCAACTGGTCATTATTAACCCCTGCGCCTATACGTGCAGCCATTCCAAATCCCATTGTCTCCCCGGAGGTCTGCCCCCCCATGCCATAATGATTGTTCATTACATTGATAATAAGAGGCAGTCCACCTTTCATTTCTCCTTCCCATAGCTCGGTGAACTGATCCATAGAAGCCAGGGAGATACCCTCCCATACCGGACCGCAGGCCATTGAGGCATCACCTATATTGGCTACCACGATACCATTTTTACGATTAACCTTCTTATACAGGGCCGCACCAACAGATATATCACCGCTGCCACCAACAATTGCATTATTAGGATATACACCAAAGGGAGTGAAAAAAGCATGCATGCTTCCCCCCAGGCCCTTATTGAAGCCTGTCTCCCGGGCAAAAATCTCGGCCAGCGTGCCGTATACCAGGAATTTTCCTGCAAGCTCTTTTACTGTACCTTTATGATCGTTCCCAATAATTTTAAGAATCCTGCCATCAAAATAAGAATTCATTACCTGCTGAAGCAACTTATCATCACTTCTATGAATAGCTGATAATCCTTTGGCCAGTATTTCGCCATGGCTCCGGTGAGAACCAAAAATAAAATCATCAGCATCCAGGTTATACGCCATTCCAACTGCCGCCGCCTCCTGGCCAATGGAGAGATGGGCGGGGCCAGGATGATTATAGGCAATACCACGGTACTCACCCTTCGTCTTGATAAGGTTCAGCATGGTCTCAAATTCCCTTATCAAAAGCATATCATGGTAAATGCGCCTTAAGTCCTCATCAGAGAAATTATCACGCTCATCCCTTATTGACCTGTTATACTGGTTCACAGGTATAGGTGAAAATAATATCTCTCCCTGTTTTCTTATTTTTTCGGGATCTATAAACTGGCTCTTCGGCATATCGGTATATTATAATTCTATTTTTTCAATCTCTTCAGCAATACTTTTTAGAAATCTTGTTGCTTCACCGCCATCAATGGCCCTGTGGTCATATGTAAGGCTCAGACCAATATAAGGCACAAAACCATACACACCCGCACCCAGGTCAGCCGGCCGTGGTATTATAGTGTTAACACCCAGGATAGCTGTCTGTGGGAGGTTTATCACCGGTGTGAACATTTCCACACCATAATTACCCAGGTTTGACACAGTGAAAGATGCTGCTTCAGGCCTTATTATATCCGGATCGACCGATCCTTTACGGCATTTATCAGCCAGAACTGAGGCCTGTAATGAAAACTCATTAATATCCAGTGTGTCGGCTGCAGGTATAACAGGCACCATAAGGCCTCTCTCCGTATCAACAGCTATACCCAGGTTAACATTCCTGAATAATCTTAATGTTTCACCATACAGATGCGAATTGATGCGTGGATATTTGCCCAGTGCTTTAATTAATGCAAAGCATACCAGGTCATTTATAGTAATATTGGTTTTGCCACCACCGGCTATATCCTTCTTTATCTTCTCACGTGCCGCCAGCAGCTTGCGCGCATCAGCTCCCAGGTGATGAGTCAGCTGGGCTGAGTTCTGCAGGGATTGATACATCGCTCCGGCAATTATTCTCCTGATATTATTCAGTGGTTCATCACTGTATTCTCCTGTACTATCAGTAAGGTTAATATCTTTTTCATTCTTTTCTGCGTCTGCCAGATCGCGAGCAATAATCCTGCCCCCGGGTCCCGATCCTTTCAGTCCAGCTAAGTCAATTCCTTTTTCTTCAGCCATTTTCCTTGCCCTCGGAGATATCCTGCCCCCCCCTTTAAAGGGGGAAAGGCCCGCAGGACCAGGGG
>Ga0272441_10014562_pt1 | contig 11130 bp, 13 predicted proteins | sample SSMProp6N_FD_193582 | JGI IMG/M metagenome (GOLD analysis project Ga0272441, IMG submission 193582) | Marine sediment archaeal communities from Little Sippewissett salt marsh, Falmouth, MA, United States - SSM-Prop-6N | ecosystem: Environmental > Aquatic > Marine > Wetlands > Sediment ...
TGTGTAGTTTTGTGTAGTTTCGTGTAGCATAATTAAAGGAGAACAAAAAATGCTAAAAAAAGTTCAGTTCGGAGAAAAAGGTGAAAGCCCAACAATCAACAGATTTAAGGGTATAAAGGCAGGGCCGACAGTAATATCGTTCATCGGTACGGGTGAAATCTTAACTGCGTATATCCATTATCGGAATGGTATTGGCTATTACCATTGCTTCAACGGTATTTGTTGTGACAAGGACGGATCCCCAAAACTTAAGTACATTATTCCGGTAGTGTGTTACCACATAAAAGATCCTGACACATGGGAAATTGAAACAGGATTAGACCCGTCAATCAAGTACATCTCAGCAAACGATGATATTTATGAAAATTTCATCAAACTAAATGAAAGCGGGGTTGACCTCAACAATATTGATATTCTTGTTGAGACCGTGGATGAACAGTTTCAAAAATATCAATTGTCTCCCATAATTGATATAAATACCGGAAAACCCCGTGAAGCAGTATGGAAGAATGACGAAAATATGCGTAATTTCGTTAACTCTTTCTATAAGAATGAATACCAAAAGAAGATTGAAATGTCTATTGGTAAGGTATTCAAGCCAACAGAATTTATTACTGCTTGTGAAGCTGCAAAAAATAATAATAATAATAATAATGCACCCTCCTCAACACAGGGAAGCAGTAGAATTCCACAACCACCTGCTATGAAAGATGATGCAGGAACGGAAAATTCCACAGCAGTTGAAAATTCAAATACGGGGGAGGCATCTAACGAAGATATCCCTTTTGAGGGAGCCTCGTCAGAGGATATTGAAGGATTATATGAATAAAGAGGAGAATGAAACTCATTGATTTATTCATACAGTAATAAGGTGAACCCGGAGATTAAGTTTATATTCTCCATAGACCCGGGGTTTAACTCCTCCGGGTTCACCTTCATTGATATTGAAAAAAAAGAAATACAAATGTGGTCTGCTCAGGTTCCTAAAATAAAAATATTAGGATTACCTATGCCTGATTTATTCAAGGTAGCAATTGAGAGATCAAAATTTTATATTGATCAAATCCCCGTAGAAAATTCTAAAAACCTTGAAATTATTATAGAATACACAAGTTTAGGGTTGCAGTTTTCTACAAGCCTAAATGTCCTTGTAGGCGTGTTTGTATCTCAATTATTTAATACGGATAGAGTGTCTCAGGTGACTTTCGTTCCTCCTAAAACTTCCCACTGGATCATTCAGAAAAGAAAAGCGAGTGCAGGGGAAATGAGAGTTCAAGTGGAGAAACTTTTACCTATTAACGATTGGTTAAGAAAAGGGTATCGTATGAATGCCCACACAGTAGATTCTTTATTGTTTGCAACATACTGTAATATGGAAATGTTTAAATCATTTGGTTTTGAGTTGCCAAATCCAAAAAGACCAGTTGAAAGAAAGAAAGGGTTTATTTATGTCAAATGAAGAAAATAACACTACTCCAGTACCTACTGTAAATACAAATTCTGTAGATTATGTCTCCCCTGAAGATTTAGCAAGACAGGAAAGACTGAAGGCTAAAAAAAGCCCAAAACCCAAAGCAAAGGCAAAAACAGGGAAGAAAAAAGGTGAGAGAGAAAAAGGGGATCCTAAGAATAAAGACTTTTCACACATGTTTTGGGGGATGGGAGAAATCCTTGAGCCTACGGGAATTCATGCACTGGATATCGTACTCGGGGGCGGGTATGAAAGAGGAGACATTATTGAGATTTTTGGGGAACCCGGACTTGGTAAAACTACATTGCTGATGGAACTCTGTAGTAGGTTTGTGCAAAAAGGAAAAACTATTGCCTTTATTGACGTAGAAAACGCTGTCAAAAATTCATTCTTAGTAAATTGTGGAATTGATCCAAGTATACGTGGGCCAATTGCTGGGAAACATCAATTCTTCACTGCTTCTCCAACAAATTTTTTAGAATTACAGGAGATTTGTGACTATTTATTAAGAGATTTGGATAAGCCTTATGATATTATGATTATTGATTCCCTGTCAAATGTAAATGAATATTCTGAAAACCTCTCTATTGAATCTAATGAAATAGGTGTACGGGCAAGACAGGAAACAAAGTTCTTTTCAAAATTTAAAGGGGATTTCCGTAGAACAAAAACAACCGTATTTATTGTAAATCAATTACGTAATAAATCTAGTGGGCAAACTGTGAGATTCCATCAGGATTCTACTGGGGGGTATGCATCAAAGCACAACTTTGATGTAAGGCTAAAATTAAAATCTGGCCCTGAAATTTTCCATCAAAAAGGTGAAGAAACCATTACTGGGGATAAATTAAAAGCATCTGATGGAGTCCCTTATGGGAGGGCAGTACAGATGTACGCAGAAAAAAATAAAAGCACACGTCCAAGAATACCCGTACCTCTCCATGTAATCTGGGGTAAAGGGATATCAAATTCTATGTTCCTCTATGAGGTACTTACGAATAAAGGTGATTTGCAAATGGGAGGACGTGGGTATTGGGGTTTTCTTGAAGATATAAAGGGAGTTTCATTCTCAGGGGCTAAAGGACAGGGTAAAGAAATATGTTTTGACTTCATTCAAGAGCATGAAGAAGAGATTGTAAAGTATCTTGAAGATTCTGGTTGTTGGAAATTAGTATCTAATGAAGGTTAAGATAGAAAATTTTCAATCAATTACTTATGCTGAGGTAGAATTCCTTGAAGGTACCACTGTGATAATAGGTAGTACCAACTCTGGAAAAACTGCTATTATGAGATCTATGTTAGCAGCTATACATAATCCTAAATTTGGTAAATCTTTTATTAAGCATGGTGCTGATAAATCTTCTGTAACTTTCTCCGGTGACGGTTTAAAGGAAGTTGAATGGATACGTTATGAAACAACAGTATCCTATCGTGTAGAAGATGAAATTTTTACCAAGTGTGGTAAATCAAATATTTGGGACGTTTACCCTGACTTCCCATTTAATAGAGAACCTAACGGGGCATACCTTAATTTTCATACTGAGAATGACCGTATGTTCCCGTTTGGGTTTACGTCCAGTGAAACATTCTCTATCTTTGAAAAAATCGTTGCATTGGACGATACAGCCTCTGTATCACAGCAAATAAAGGCTGACTTATCAAGTGCCCTCCAGCTTAAACAGGGTAGAATAAAAAAAGCTGAATCTATAAACGAAGAGTCATTAAAGACTAAGGAGAACATTAAGAAGGTAATAGAGAAGGTAATAGAGTATATAGAGAAGTATAAGGATAAAACTGAGACAAAAAATATAGGAGCGTCAGCGACTATTTTGTCGAAAACAACTGATAATGAAACATCAAAAGATAACTCTTCATCTGTTGGTTTTACAACCTCTTCTTCTTTAACAACTACTGTTGATTCTTCCTCTGTTCTTTCTTGTGGTACAAATCTACAAGGAGATCTTATTAATGAAGAAACTTTAATTAATCTGTCTAATACTCTTTTAAAGATCTTAGACTTATTAGGTAACAGGAGAGATAAGATCATTTCTCTTAATGAAAATATTAACTCTATTATTGAGTTAGATAAAAGAATTAAAGAAATTGATCAGTTATTCAATAATTTCGATAACCTGTCTGGATCTTATCTTATCGAAAGATACCAGTCTATCGAAAAAATATTGTCCAACCTCATCCCCAACCATAAATCCTTACGAGGACTTAACGGGGTTATCAAAAGATTATCCGTTTACTCAAATTTACCTGATAAGACTAAGATACAAGAGTTTGACAACCTAAATAAAACCTATGAGAAGTTTACCAGTCTTTTGAGAAGTGTAGAGGAAGTTACCTGTGTTATCCATAGAATGGAAGTTACCAAGAATTTACCAGACGCTTCTCTTATCCGTAAGTTCCCTGATCTTGTAGAATTATACAGGAATATGATTTCAAAGCAGGAATCTTATAAGGAACTGGTAAAAATATCCAAAGGTATCATCCTGTTGTCAGAAATACCTTCTGACGAAGCAAAGAAACTTAAATTAAACGATTCTGTTGAATCAACAATCTTAAGTCTTGAAAAATCTGTCGAGGAATTGGGCAAAATTGACTCCTGTGCCTCTAAATTAGAAGTAGAGATAGAATCTCTTAATAAATTGCTTAAAGAGCATAGAGAGGCTCTGAGTGAGTTTGATACTTGTCCATTTTGTGATAGCGTTTTGAAAGGCAAATGACTATGGGATATGGTCTGTTCCGTTCTAGTGAATCAAGAAGCGGGAACAACCTGCTGAGAAGCAGAGTTCTAAAGAGTAAATCTATTGAAATAACTAAATACAGAACTAGACATGTCCGATTAGTTGAATATTCAGAAAGGGGCGTTGTCCAGTATTACATCGTTGAGGTGTCCGATACTGGACAACGTTCTGAATTTATTGAGAAAATGCGTAAAGATTATAATAAAGCTCTTTCATTATATGAAAGTTATTCTACTTATTCTATTTTTAGATATAAGAAAGTAAGAAGGCCACGACCTTTATGAGGACAACTATGAAGAAAACCATATATGATAGAGTAACAGACCTGCTCGAAGAAAAATCTATATTTGACGAAGAAAATCCTGAAGATCTTGTGGGTACTAGAGAAAATCCTCCAGAGGAATCTGCGAAGGAAGAACCAGAATCTACGGAAGAACTGGATCAGGAGAAAACAGAACTAGAACCAGAATCTAAGAAAACTACTCAAAATCCAGAAAATGACAAGACTATTTTCATTGTCAAATATAGAAGGTTGTTTAATTCTCCGAGTGGGCATCTTGCTGTTGTCACAAGAATAGGTTGGGACTCTCGTGCGGGTGGTAATGGCGGTGGAAGATACTATGTTATGCACATGCCTACCCAATCCGATCTTGGATTAGTTTTTGGAAGTGAAGCAGATGCGAGAAACTTTGTTAATTATGTGGACAATCGTTGGGATTGGGGATTCTCCAATTTTGAAGAGAGTGATATAAATGTTGATGAAGTCTATCGTACTGCTGGAAGATTGTTTGGGCTTAATATTCTTGGAAACAAGATTTAGTTAAATTAAAAATTATAGATAAAGGAATATAAAATGGCAAGGAAGGTTCATGTAGTAATGCGCTACACTACCAGAGGTGTTTTTCCCTGTTATGATAATTACACCCCTGTTAAAGCGTTTTTAGATCGGAAATTGGCTAAGGATTTCCTTAAAGAAAGAAATTCAAATCCGAGATGTACAGGAATTTTTTCTTTATGTTCCTGTGAATTAGTTGACAAATAGTCAATTATTTTGTATAATAAGGTTAGGAACAGCCTTATGATAAAATCAACATATAATTTAGATGAAGAACAGAAAGCATATATGGAGCATCTTTTCATTGAGATGAAAAAAGATGGTCTTGTTGATGGCTCTTCTCTTGATTTCATTCTAAATGAATGGGGATTGAATTCTTTTTTGTTTTATTATGATGAAGTAGGTCTAATACATGGGGGTTGCTTCCTTCAATTTTTTAATACAACAGAAATCTATGTAAGGCTTATTTTTGTAGACGTGGAATTTCGTGGAAGAGGTATATTTAAGAAATTTGTCAAGTATATTTGGGATAATTTTGATAAAGTTATTCCAAAAAATACGAATCTTAACCCGGAATTCCTTTGTTTTGGTGTTATGGGACATAATAAATCAATGATGAAATTATTAGCTTCTCAGGATCATTATTTTGAGAAAGCTAGTTACTTTTGTTTGGGTAAAAATAACGAGTCTATGGCAAAAATAATTAGGAGTATGCCAATATGAGAGATGAAAAGACAGCAGCTGATAAGTTTAAGGAAATTAAAGAGAATATTTCCAGTATTTCACAAAAAATTTCTGATTTTGAGAAAGAACGTGCTACACTGGAGGGTCAGAAGAATAATATTCTTTCGTCCTGTGGTGTAAACTCTATTGAAGAGCTGAAGGAAATCGTTCAGACGAAGACCAAGGAATTTGAAGAGGAAACGGAAGAATTTTACTCACTTTTTACGAAGATTAAAGAAGCATTAGATAAGATTGAGGAATCAAAGAGTGAACTTGAAGGATCTTAATACCTCTTTTGAGAGAGAAATAATTTTTCTGGCACAAAGAATAAACGATGTCGGAAGAGACCTTTCTGCTTATGACCGTAAATTGAAGCAATATGAGAGGGATGTCCTAGATTCGGAAAAACGGATAGAATTAGCCCAGAGATCCCAACAAATGTATAAATCTGCGGTTGACGAGGTATATCGAAGGTCTCTCGGTGAAGTTGAAGAAGTCCTTAACATGGCTTTGCAGTATGTGTTTTTCGATAAGAACTATTCTGTTAGCATTGAAATAAGTGATTTTAGGTCTAAGGTAATTGACATTCTCTTTTATGATAATGATACAGACCCTCCAATTGTAATGGACTCAAAAACAGGAGTTGGAAACGGTATACGAACCGTTGAAAGTTTCGTATTATTATCCTATTATCTGATTTCTACGAATATATTCCCATTTATATTTGCTGATGAAGCATATTCAGGGGTATCAGAAGCGTATGTTGATAGATATTTTTCGTTTGTTGATTCACTATGTAAGAAAAAGGGGCTCAGATTTGGGCTAATTACCCATGATCAAAGATTCCTTATTTATGGTAATAACCAATATTCTGTAAGTGATGGGAATGTTGTGCATAAAAAATTGGATAAGGCAGTAGAAACAGAATGAAAAAAGTAGCTTTTGTTGGTGATGTTCACTTAACGGATTCCCCTCCTAAATGCAGGAAAGATGATGATTATCTTGGTAATCTAATGAAGAAAGTTAGATTTATCTTAGACAGGTCTGATGCTATTTTCTTTCTTGGCGATTTGTTTAAGACACCTACCGTTTCTGACTCTGCAAAGTGCCGTATAATGGCCATGTTCCGGGAGTATTCAAATAAAAAGATATATTCCATTATAGGAAATCATGATGTCCCCTATTTGAATAGGAGTCTTTTATATAAGACTTCCTTGGGTCTCATGGAGATAAATGATATCGTGGAGGTAGTTACAGAAGGTATTAACCTTTTTGGTATTCATATTGGGGTAATTCCATTTCAGAAAAATATTGAATGCCCAAAGGATGCAGAAATAATTCTCGGTCATTGCTTCTATGAAAATGAATTAGACCCAGAATTTTCTGTAAGTTCATCTATGCTAAAGGACGATAAATGTAAATTTATGATCCTTGGACATGACCATGCCCCTTCTCCAGAGCGTGAAATTAATGGTTTCAAATTATTACGTCCGGGGTCATTGTGTCGGGATAACAGTAAAGAATACAATCTTGATGAATTTGGAACAAGGGTGGGTTTCATAGAAATGGAGATTGATGAAAAGAAGTGTAAGATAGTGTCCCATAAAAGAACCCCTATACCGGGAGTGCTCCCTCCTAGAGAGGTGTTTTTTACTGAAGTATTCAATATAAATTCCAAGACTGGTAATAAATTTGCACATTTATATGATATAAGTGCTTTATTAGATAAGTATAAAGGTAGAAATGAATCGGTAGGAAAGAAGTCGGGGGGCAGTGAAAGTAGCATAACAATTCTACAGGTTTTAGGTGAAATGAAAGCTCCTCCAGAAGTAGTTGGATATATTAAGGAGATGTATTTAAACTTAGGGATGGTTTTAAGGTAAAATGCCGTTAATAAAAATAAATAGAAAAGAACTTCTTAATATAACAAAAAAGATAAATCCTGCTCCTAAATCGGATAAAGAAGGGCATTCTCGTGCAGTAACTTTACTGGTTCAGGGAAATAATCTTTCTGTTTTTTCAAAGAATATGAGATACAGATTTCGTGGAGTTATGGAGTTAGCGGATAATTCAGAGAAGATTGAAGAACCATTTACCTTTGAAATGTTACCTTTTTTTAAGTTCTTAAGTAAACTACCCGATGATGAGATAACTTTACATTATACTGGTTCAAAGGTACAGGTAAAGATCCTTTCTGGTGTAATAAACTTTGAGAACTATAAAAGGATGGCACATAAGTTAATTGATGATGAATTTTGGAATGGTAGAAAACTTGAATTTGGTGAAGGGTCTTCAAGACACCTAATAAACCTTATAAATACTTGTCAAAAGACAAATTCTATGGCTTTAACCCCAGAGTATAAGAAATGTTGTGTTAAAGACAACAATGCTTATATGTGGTATGGAAATATAATAATCAGAATAAGTGGGGTTAATTTACCAAATTTTGGTTTTCGTTTTTCTGATATTCCAGCACTGAAAAAAACGGTGAAAGATTCCGACAGATTTTCCGTATTCACGGCAATACGTGATTATCAGATAACTACGGATACAGATTTTTCCATATCTTACCCATATATGAAGTTTGAAAGTATCGCGGATGCCTGTACAAATGTTATTGAAGACAGTGTGCTACAGTTTGAAGTCCCATTTGATGTTTTCAAAGAAGTTTTAGGTATAACTTCTTTTGTATGTGGGCAATTTGATACAATACAGATGCTATCAAAGTATAGCACAGAAGATAATAATCATTATATAATGATTGAATCCTCTACTAAAACAGGCAGGTCTCTTTCCTATCCTTTAATCAAAAACTATTCTGGGGGTGATGTATCCCTTAAATTTAATGTAGGGTTTATAAAACAATTAGTTGAGTTATTTAACACCTTACGGGATGATATATTTGATGATAAGGTTATAATATCCGTTGACTCAAAAAGAAGAGCTTATTTTAAGTATTCAAATGTTTCTGTTGTTATAGGAAATCTTAACAAATAATGGAAAATATCCTACTCCCTGATATGGAGACTTCCTATTTATTGGATAGATTCGTAGATTTATACAAAAAATCTACGGATATTAATGATATTAAGGAAGTTAACTCTGAGGAGTATAAGGCATTTATAACATGTACAGGATTACCCATTAAACTGGTTGATGTTAAGAAGTTAATGTATTATCTCCCTGTTTACCCTCCATTTTTTAAGTTTTATTCTGAGAATGATTATATTTGGTTAATCCCCTGCCATATTCCAGCAGAAGAGGAGGGTAAATATCGTATAACTGGTTTTGTTTTAAGGTCTTATTTCGGAAATACAGAGAAAAAGTACATGAATTTTCATGTAGATAATGCTTTTCCTAACATTTATGGATTACATGATTTTAGAGACTTTGAGAAAGATACTCCAATAGTAGTTACGGAGGGTATAAAATATGCTTTGTTTCTAAAAAAGTATTACAAGTATACAATATCAAGCCTTACTAACTCATTGAATATAAACATGATAAAAATGTTTAGAAATATAACAGATACTTTTGTTATTGCGTATGATTTTGATGCCCGGGGTAAAACAGGGACAACTAAGCTTACAAAAGTACTATTAAGAGAACAGTGTACGGTAAAGTCTATTATAAGTTTTTATGGTGGTATGAAAGATTGGGGTAATTTTTTTACAAGGGATCTCCCCCCTGAAAGAGAATTTGAGCATATTTCTTCTTTGTTAAGGGGGGCTGAGTGTAAACTTACTATATAATCTTTATTTGGTTGCTATTTTCTATATTATAATTGTAATTTAGTAACAAATAAGGCAAAAATTTTGAAAAAGTTCATATTTTTATTTATATACCTCTGTATTATATCTTACCTATCTTACTCAGATTGTACAGTGGTATCAAGTGCGGGTGTAGAGTTTACTATCCCGGTATCTGCATCATTTTCTGTTACGGGTGTTCCTACTTCCGGGGTGGAATCTGCCAGTTGGAAGATATATAAGGATGCAGAGTTACAAGATACTATAACTTGGGATGGTTCCTTTCTTCGGAGATTTTTCAGGCATACTTTCTTTTTTAACGAGGCTGGGGATTATACAATAGAGTTTACTTATGACGAAACTTCCTGTGATGTTGAGGTAACTGCATTAGATTCCTCTGTAGATCCCGTAATAGTTGATTTTACTTCCATAAATAAAGATAATGATCCAAATATCCCCATAATGGGAGAAGCCCCCTATCAGGTAAAGTTTTTTAATACAAGTACTTATGGAGGTATTTATGATATTGAAAAGGTTTCTTGGTCTTTTGGGGATGGAAAAACTTCTTCTGAAAACGATCCTACTCATGAATATACCAAAGAAGGGGTATACGATGTAAAACTTTTCGTTACAGATACTAATGGTACATCCTACTCCACAGAAAAAATAGGGTATGTTACTGTAGTGAAGAATCTACGGGTTGATTTTGATTATCAGGAGTTTATAGGGGTATTGCCGACAAGCCCTAATCTTTTTTATGTTAATATTGGCAATGATTCCGGGATATATGATGGAAGAACGTGGTATACAGCATATAGAAGAATAGAATACGCTATACGGGATGCATTGAATATTTGTAGTACAGGTGGGTATGGGGATGCACAAATATGGGTAGCAGAGGGATATTATGGTTCTGCAAGAACAGAATGGGAATCTCTTGAATCCGAGTATGATTATAGTATAAATACGGAAATAGGGAGTTCTACATATAAAATAACAATAAGTGGTGGCTTTGATACAACGTGCAGAAGTTTCTATGAAAGAAATCTGGAGGAAAATCCTACAATAATTGATGCTTCTAACGGGGATAGCAGTATTGATTCAATATTTTCCGTTAATGGGTATGTTGAAATAAGCGATTTTATTCTATTGGGGGCAAATAAGGCTATATATTCATCTGGAGGAAAATGTAATGTTGATAACATTACTTTTATGTATAATTCCTCTGATGAATACAACGACTCGTCGGTTGTTTCAAGTGATTCCTATCTTCGGTTATCAAATTGCACTTTTAAATACAATATATTTCCGGGAGCCTCCTGCATTTATAGCGTTGATACACTTCCAGAGTACAAAACAAACCTCCTTATCATTAATAAGTGTGAAATGCAAAACAATAGTTCAGTTTTTGATAGCGGTACTTTTGAGAGGTTATCCGGAAATTCCGGACAACTTAATTATACGTTTAATTGCCATACGGCTCATTGTTTTGATTCTTATGGGGGTTATGTCGTAGTTAATCACCCAGATATTGATGAGGTTTATGTTGGATGTTCGGATATAGATGTTTGGATACAGATATTCCCAGAATATGACTTT
>Ga0272441_10014563_pt1 | contig 11130 bp, 10 predicted proteins | sample SSMProp6N_FD_193582 | JGI IMG/M metagenome (GOLD analysis project Ga0272441, IMG submission 193582) | Marine sediment archaeal communities from Little Sippewissett salt marsh, Falmouth, MA, United States - SSM-Prop-6N | ecosystem: Environmental > Aquatic > Marine > Wetlands > Sediment ...
CAGTTTCTCGATTTTCCTGTCCGGAGCCATTCCCTTGAGGAATCTTATATCTACGATTATGGTGCATTTATCTATCAGAAAGGCGGCACCATTCAGCCCGTAATCTTCACCATGGCCGCCGATGATGCTGCCTATGATCATGCGAGGCAATCCGGGAAGTCTCGGATCCGGTGTATAGGTGAAAGTCATGTTCCGCAAGGCAGCTATGATTTTCAGCATCTTCTCAAAAGCATCGATTCCCTTCTCCTTGGCGGAAATATGCTGAGACTTTCCAATAGTAGTAATGGCTATTTCCATCACACCGGCATGGGTCGTAGTAACCCATTCCTGGAAGGGCTCGGTTACTACAGCCATATCAGCCTTTATCCCGTGCTTTATCAGGCATTTAGTTCCTATGCCGCCCTGTATTTCACCTACAACAGGCGTTACGATTAAATCTCCCTTGAGCCTGACTCCTGCTTTGTTCAGGGCCGCGGCAGCTATAAGCATAGCAGCAACTCCGCATTTCATGTTGAGAATTCCATGACCATAAAGCCTGCGGCCCCTTATCTTGGGAACGAACGGGTCTTTCGCGCCCAGGAAGATCACATCAGTATCCATATGTCCGTTAAAGAGTAAGCTCTGTCCTCCACCGCTTCCTTTAAGCCGTCCGATCGGCTGGACGCGCCCGTTCTCAACTTCTTGAATCTCTACATCCAGGCCGTTTTTTCGCATGTAATCGGTTAGGAACTCCGCCAGCTCTCCCTCTTCTTCTTCCAAGCTCGGTATTTGTATCAACTTCTTGGCCAGGTCCAAAAGCTCCTTCTCTACAACGAACTCCAACAGCTTTTCTCTAGCAATCATTTCACCCAACCTCCAATTGTTATATTACCCATATCTTTTTCAATATTACTTCAGGTGGTGAGTCTAATAGTTTAGCACATTATTTTGCATTAGAATTTGGCAATTACTCAGGGTGCCCGGCTTCCGTGGGATGCTCCGGGGATTTTTTATGCGGCCGACCTCGAAACGGTGCTTCGGCTGCTTGGAAAACCTTGAAAGACTTCTCCTGGATGGAGGGGGATGTCGATGATCCCTTGCCGCCGCTCTTCCCCGAAGCCGCGGCTTCAGGGAAGAGCGCAAATTACGGCGAATCAGGATTGCGTCGTTCGGGAGGAAGGAATCGCCAGGGAAGCCACAATATGTGCGAAGGCGCGGGCGGTTTCGGAAGGGGCCTCGGTGTGCACGAAGGGCCGGCCGGAGTCGCCGCCGGCCGCGATGCGGGCGTCGATGGGGATCCGTCCCAGGAAGGGTACGCCCATCTCGGCAGCCATCTTCTCCGCTCCCCCGGCAAGAAAGATGTCGGTGGTTTTCCCGCAGTGGGGACAAACGAAGCCGCTCATGTTCTCAATCACCCCCATGATGGGAAGCTCCAGCTGCCGGCAAAAAGTGACCGATTTGCGCACCGATGACAGGGCCACCTCCTGGGGCGTGGCCACCAGCACCGCGCCGTCGGCGCCTTCCAAGAGCTGGCAGACCGACAGGGGCTCATCCCCCGTACCGGGAGGGGTGTCCACGATCAGGTAGTCCAGGTCGCCCCATTCCACGTCCTTGAGGAACTGCTTGATCACGCCCATCTTCATGGGGCCCCGCCAGATCACCGCTTCCTCACGGCGCCGGAGCAGGAAACCGATGGACATGACCTTGAGGCCTTCCAGGTCCACCGGCAACAGGGCGTCTCCCTCGGCCAGCAGGGTCTCGCCCTCGAGATTGAGCAGCGTGGGCACACTGGGGCCGTGGATGTCCACATCCAGCAGGCCGACCCGTTTTCCAGTCATCATCAGGGAAAAGGCCAGGTTCACCGCCACAGTACTCTTCCCCACCCCGCCCTTGCCGGAGAGGACAACGATCTTGTGCTCGATGCGGCTCAGGCGGCCGCGCAGCTTCTGTCTATCGGCGCACTCCGCCTGGCTTTCCCCCTGCTGGCGGTCGCCGGTCGCGCATGTGGTGTTGCCGCAGTTTTCACAGCCCGCGGCTTCAGCGTCTTCCGTCTTTTTTTCAGCTGCGCTTCCTTCCCGCCGCCGTCGCAAAGCCTCCTCGCAGGCGGCCTGCAGAGTGTTCGCGGCCAGCAGGGCGCAATGTTCCAAATCGGCGGGCAGGCCGCCCAGGGCCTTCATAATGTCCTGTTGAGTGATCGACGCCGCTTCTTCGAGGGTTCGTCCCACGGCCAGCTCCGTCGCAGCGCTCCCGCTGGCTATTGAGGGGGCGCAGCCGTCGGTAATAAAGGTGCAACGCATTACCCGTTCTTCCTCGAGCTGCACCCAAAACTCCATAGTATCCTTGCAGGGCCCGGTAACGCGGGCCTGACCGTCGTGGTGGGCAAGTCGCCCGTAGTTGCGTGGATTGAGGGCGTGAGCGGCGGCGGCTTCCGTAAGCCCTCCCTGCTCACTCTGCTTTCTCTGTTCCTGCTCCATGCCTGTCTCCTTGGTTGCTGTCTTGTATCATAGGCTTATAGCTGTGCACATTTTGCTCTTCCGGGTGCGATCCGGGTTCTGTCAGCTTCCCGGTTCGTGGAGCGGTGCATGTGCGGTGAGCGTCTGTTTGGATGCCGTCGAGGCGGGATTGCCGGAGCAAGAATCACCGGATCCCGTCTCGTGTCCCGCAGCCGCAGGACCTTTATAACCACCGCAAGGCGAATCCAGCCTCCGGATTATTACCGAGAACTCACCTTAAATATAACGAGAATAATCTCACTCGTCAATGACGAGTCAGCCGCCGGGCTCCTTGCTCCGGTCTTTTTTCCGCCCCTCCCTCCCGGCAGCGCTGCCGGAAAGGGATGCCGGTGCTCCCACGCCGACCGCCCGTCCCAGGTCAAAAATCCGCTCGCTCCGGCAGTGGGGACAGCTCATGCTCTCCGGCTTGGCGTCCGCGGCCGGGATTTCCCAGAAGGTGCTGCAGTCCCGGCAGCGGTAGCGGTTGCGCCCCAGCACGAAATTGCCGCCCTGGATGCGGATAGCCTTGCCCCGGGTCAGCGCCTCGGCGATCTTGTGTCGGGCGCCTTCCAGAATGCGCGCACAGGTCGCCCGGGAAACTTTCATCCGCTCCGCGGCGTCCACCTGCTGCAGTCCTTCATAATCCACCAGGCGGACGGCTTCGTACTCATCCACAGCCAGGATAATCTGCTCCAGCTGGTAAAGAGGAATTCCCTGGGGCTTGTAAAAGACTACTGCCGGCGGCTGAAGGACAAAACGGTCTTTCTTGGGCTTGGCCATCAACTTTCCCCCTTACTGCTACTTTAAAATAACAGAGCCGGACCTAACGATCAATACGTCCTTGGGGCGGTCAGCAGGTGTCAGCCGTCCAGCCTCAGGCTCAATTTGCGTACATAGCGCTTGAACACGCAGAAACCCTGCCCCTCGGCGATGCAGCGCAGCACCCCTTCGGGCTCCTCGACCCTGATCCCGGCCAGCGAGGTGACGGGCGTTCCGGCAAAGGCCCGCGGCAGCAGCGGGGTGGAGGACCCCAGCAACGCCACCTCCCGGCAGGGTGAGGCCAGCTCGAGCAGGTGATCCAGGGTATTGTTGATCAGGCTGGTGGCGGTGATAATGGCCACTTCACTGCCGGGGAGATGTTCCTTTACCTCCTCCGCCGGGCGGCTGCCGGGCTTGGGAACCTGGTCGAAGGTTTTGAGCTCGACTCCCAGGTCTTTCAGGGGCTTCAAGAGGGGGGCGAAACAGCCCACCATACAAACCCGATCACCCCGGTGTAAATCGAGGTTATCCAGCACGTCTGCTTCACAGGTATCCGGCGGCAGCGGAGCGTCGGCGAGCAGGGCATTGACGGCGGCCAGGGCCACCGCAGAGGCCAGCAGGCTCTTGCCCCCCAGCCTGTCCACGAGCTCCGCGACCGTGCGGCCTTTCAGGGGAACGCCGGTTCCGCCGCAGGTTCTGGCTTCGGGGAAGGTATAGGCCACCCCCAGGGCTCCCGTGTCTATCTGTACGGCTGTATAGATCAGCCCGACCTGCACTTCCTGCACCAACCGCTTTTGTGCGGCTGCGTCGAGCTCCGCCTTGATTTTATCCGCTACGCGTACCGCGTATCCCCCTGTAGCAGCCACAGCGGACCCGCCGGCAGCCGCACTTTTCTTATCCTTGCCCATTCCTTCTCCTAGAAAAACATGCGTATTGGGTCTGTCTTAACCTCAACCACGCAGCATCTTTGCTTTGCAGCGGGGGCAAGAAAGCTCAAAGCAGGGCATACCCCGCTGGTGGGGCAGGGTTGCGCCGCACTGGGGGCAAACGCAGGTACCGCCGGCACCGGCGCCCGCTCTGTTTCCACCACGGCGGCCCCTGCCTGAACCCAGGGGTCCGCCCCCCCTTCCCTGTCCGCTTCCGGGAAATGTATTTTGATCCGACATCCCTTGCTCCTTTCCGGGAACGCGTTTGCCGCGATGACAGAGCAAAGCGGCTCGCGGCCGGTCAGAATTTCCGTAAATAGAACAGATTTCCCCCATAGCCGACTTCTTTCAGCCGGCCCTGATCCAGCAGCTTCCGCACAACCTCCCAACCGGCCCCGCTGCGCTCCAACAGATCGCCCACGGCTTCGGGCCGCATGGGATGGACAGCTGTGATGCTTAATATATCATTCTCCGGGTCGCCCGTGGCCGCAAAGGCATTGCCCTCATAACCGACCAGGAGCTCAACCACGGGCAGCTTCGCCCTGAACAGCTGATAGGCCCGATTGACCGTTTCTTCCGGGGGGGGTGCCACCCGGGTGTCCGCCGGCGGGCGGGTGGGGATGGATATATAGGCGATTTTCGGCTGCAGTCCGGCCAGATAGTCCGCCACTCCCGCCAGGCTGGCCTCACTGTCGTTGATGCCGGCCGCCAGCATGGTCTCGGTCACCAACTTCCCGCCGTAGACACGTCTGAAGGCAAGGTGTCCGTTTAAAATGCTTTGCAGGCTGAGGGACCTGTGCGGCCGATCAATACGCCGCCAGGTCTTCTCGTCGACGGCATCGACTTTCAGGGATACCCAGTCCGCCAGGCAAAGGGCCTGCCGGACCTCAGGGCGGTCGATCAGGCTGCCGTTGCTGATTACCGCGGTTTTGTAACCCAGGGGCCGCAGCAGCTCAAGGCTGCGCGCGAGCCCGGCGTCCAAAGTCGGCTCGCCGTCGGGTACGAAACCAAGGTAATCGGCTTTACCGTCGGCCTCATCCAGGGCTGTGCGCACCTCTGCCACGATTTTTTCCGGTTCGTAGAAGTTCCGCGGCTCGATGGTGTATTCCTTTGTCCGTCCAACCTGGCAGTAGGCGCAGGAATAGCTGCATACTTTGTGGGGAATGTTGTTGATCCCCAGGCTGAATCCAAGGCGCCGGGAAGGGACGGGGCCGTAGGTGATCTTCACGGCTCAGTGATCGCAGATATTTTCGCCGAAGCTCAAGGTCCCTTCCAGGAAAGCCGCGACCAGCTTTTCCGGATCCTCCGGCCCTGCACCCACGCAGACCCGGATGCCGTTGCTGGTAAAAAGGTCCTGGGCCCGCCGCCCCATACCACCGGCGATGATGACGTCGGCCTTGTTTTCCGCCAGCCAGCGGGGTAGTATGCCCGGCTCGTGAGCCGGAGGAACCAGCTCTTCCTTGTGCATAATTTTTTTACTGTTGTCATCCACATCGATTAGGGCAAAAACCTCGCAATGCCCGAAATGCATGGCCAGCTTTCCATTGGCCAGAGGGAGTGCAATCCTCATCATATTCTCCTTATATCCAGTGGCTTTCCACGTCGGCTTCCGAGACTTCCGTCAGTTTCTTCTGCTCCCAGGCCTCCAGCGCAGCGGACACCGTACCGGAGGCGCCGGTATAAATCGCGATCCCCGCTGCCCGCAGGGTCCTGAACGCCTTGGGACCGCAGTGCCCGGTGATCAGGGCGTCGGCATTGAGGCGCGAAACGGTTTCCGCGGCTTGAATGCCCGCGCCCGAGGGCGTGTTCAGTGTCTGTGAATTATCCACTGCCATGAAATCGTGCGTTTCCGTATCGAAGAGGATGAACCCGGCCGCACGGCCGAAGCGGGGGTCAACCTCGGAATTCAGATCGTGTCCCTTTGCGGATACAACAATTTTCATTATTCCTCCACATAGAATGGTCATATTAATAGAATGGTCTTGGTAAAGTTTATTGAGATTATTCTCAATTGTCAAGAAGATTACCCCACTCTTTCCTCTACCATTCAGGGAAGGTGCTGCAGAAATCCTGGCCCCCCGCACTTGCATGCTTTGCGCTCAGGCTCTATAGTCGGTACCGTGAGTAAGGAGCACCAAATGAAAACAACCACCCCACAATGCGCGCTCTGTGCCATACCCGTGGAAGAGCGGATCTGCTGTACAAAGGACGGGCGCGGTCCCGCCTTCTGCCCCACCCTCAACAAGCGTGCAGTAATCGACAGAAGCCTGTCGATCTTGAATGACCCTCAGGTGCGGGAGTTCGCCCGCCTGGCTTCCGTTCAGGAAGCCGAGTGCTACGCCCAACGCGACAGGAAACCTTATGTCGTCCATCCCGTCAAGCCCCGTTTGCAGGAAATAATGGAATTCGCCCGTAAAATGGGTTTTCAGAGGCTGGGACTGGCTTTCTGTGAAGGACTAAAAGAGGAGGCCGCCGCCACGGTTCATATCCTGAATAATCATGGCTTCGATACGGCATCGGTCATGTGCAAGGTCGGCGGCACGCCCAAGGAAGTCCTGGGTATCCGGGAGGAAGAGAAGATCCTGATCGGCGAGGAAGAAACCATGTGCAATCCCATCGCTCAGGCCGAGGTCCTGAACGACGCCGGTACGGAGCTGAACATTCTCCTGGGTCTCTGCGTCGGCCACGACTCCCTGTTCATCAGGCACGCCCGCGCCTATACGACGGTGTTCGCCGTAAAAGATCGCGTGCTGGGGCACAACCCGCTGGCTTTGATCTATACACGCAACAGCTATTACGCCCGCTTTATGGAAAAACAGCCTCAGGAGGCGGGAAATTCCGGCTAGACTTCGATCACGGAGCCGGTGGCAAAGCGACCCAGTTTTTTCCCCATGCGCTCTTTGAGGATGCGGTAGGCGGCTTCGCCCGTGCAATGCCCGGTGTAGACTTTCAAAAGATGGGGCTTGCAGCAAAGGGCGTCGCCTATTCGGGCGATTAAATCCGGTTTTTCCGACAGCCCGCCGATGAGGGGACGGGCGAAGTGAAATCCGCCGAACACCGCCTTGATGGTTTCTCCCAGGAAGCGGGCCTCAACCGTCTCGATCATGTTGAGGATGCCCCGGTGCGAACAGCCGGAAAAGACCACCAGCCCGTCCTTTTCCCGCACTACCAGGACCAGCTCGTGCCGGAAGGTGTCGGGGCTCAGGACACCGCCGTCCATGCGCATCAGCTTTCGGTTCCCCGCCGGCCGGGGAGAGGTGGACAGAACCTCGGTGAGGATGTGGATGTCCGGGCGTATCTCTTTGGCGCCGCTGACAAGGTTGAGATTGGCCGGGTAGGAGGCCGGAAGCGTTTTGTCCAGCCCGATGTATTTCCTCACGGGACCGAACAGATGCAGGTAGTAGGCTTCAAAGGCGTTCTGGTGGAGATAGATCTCCGCCGCCGGATTCAGCCCGAGGAAGGCGCGGATGCCCCCGCCGTGGTCGAAGTGGCCGTGGGTGATCACCGCAAGCTCGCAGTCGGAAAGAGAAAGGCCGAGCCTGGCGGCATTGCGGGCGAACAAAGAGGTCGCGCCGGTATCGCAGAGGAATTTTTGTTTTGCGGTTTCCACAAGCAGGCTTAATCCGTGCTGGGATTTCAGCCCGGCGGTCCCCGGGCTGCAAGTGTTCTCGATCAGGGCGGTGATTTTCATGCCCATATTCTACAGGCCCGCCTGTCTCGCGTCAAACAACTGTTTTCCGGCCTGAAGGGAGGTCACAAAAAACCCCGGCCCGTGCTTCAGGCCGGCAGGGCTTCCAGCACAGAGAGACCGCCGGCGGCGGGCAGGACCCGCTTGAGGGCAAAACCCGCCTCTGTCAACAGAGCCTCGAGCTCTGAAACACTGCGCTGCCGCCCGCCATTGAGCACGAACATCTCCAGATCCAGCAGCTTGGCAGGCGAGAAGCCCTCCCCGGGGGGAACGACCATCTCGACTACCAGCAGCCTGGCTTCCCCGGACACGGCGCGTCGGCAGTTACGCAGGATATCTCTGCAGCGTTCCTCCGGCCAGTCATGGAGGATATCCGACAGCAGGTAGAGATCGGCCCCGGCGGGAAGCTCGGCAAAGAAATCGCATGCCTTCACCCGGCAGCGCTTCTCCAGCCCGCGCCCGGCAATAGTCCGGCTCGCCGCCGGCAGGGCCGAAGGCAGGTCCGCCACGATACCGTGCAGGTCCGGGTAGGCGCACAGGATCTCCGCTGCGAGAACGCCCGTGCCTCCGCCCACGTCGACGAACAGCCGCAGGCCCGAAAAATCGTATACATCCAGCAGAGCACGCTGAGTCGCTGCAGCCTTAACCGCATTGGCCTCCTGCAGGCGGGCGGACTCTTTGGGATGGTCCTCCAGCCAGTCAGGAAAGCTCCGGCCACAGGCCAGCTCAAAGGGCGTGTCGCCGCTCCGCACCCCCTCCAGCAAGCCGGTCCAGGCCCGGTCGTTCCAGGGTGATGCGAAGCTTAAGGCTGCGGCACGCAGCGCTCCCGATCGCAGGCAGGAGGAGAGCTCGGTCTGGGCGAATGTCCCTTGCCCGTGATCGGCAAAAATACCCACCGCGGCCAGGGCGCGCAGAACCCGGTAGAGCGTGGGCGCGTGACACCCGCTCCGCCGGGCCAGCTCAACCACGGGCAGGGGGCCCTCCGTTAGCAGGTCCGCTATGCCGAGCTCGGCGGCCGCATAAAGCGGTTTGCTGATCCACTTGCCGGCGATATAGCGCATCATCTCCTGCACCGGTCTCTCTTCGTTCATGGTTCTCCTCCTTATTTACACTTTACCGCATTGCCGGACGGGAAATGCCGGCACGCGGTTTTACGGACTGCGGTTTGGTCTGCTCCGGGGAATGTGCTGCGGCTGGAAATTTCGTGGGATTGACCGAAAAGAAAGGCGAAACGTAAGAACTTTTACACCGATACTAACCGCTCGGCGTACGCTTGTCAACCTCAGCGCTGATCCCGGATTGTTTCTCCCCGGTACGAGGTTTATAATGTCATCATGCCGGGTTTTTTACGCTATAAACTCAACCTGCGAATCTTCCTCTCCTTCCTGTTCATCATTACTATCCCCTCCTTGAGCTCCTTCTGGATCAGCTATTCCTTGATCCAGAAGTCAGTCAGCCGGGAGCTGCACTTGAGGTTGCAGGACAGCGTCACCGCCTATTACCAGGAAATCCAATTCCTCGAGCGGGACTGCCTGAGAATCGCCGCAGAGCTCGCCGCCGATAAAAATCTGCAGAGACTTCTGCTCGCCTCTGATTACGGCCTTTTGCAGGAGGAGCTTACCGCCTTCTACCGCCTGAGTCAGGCTGATATCATCGAAATCGAAGACAGTGAGGGAAAAGTCCTGCTGCGGGCCCATAATCCTTCCCTGACCGGCGACATCAAGGCCGATCAGGCCATCATCCAAAACGGCCTGCTGGGGAAAACGTCATCGAGCTATGAAAGCGGAAAATCAGGCCTGGCCATTCGTGCGGTGGCCCCGTTCCGTGCAGGTAAGGAGGTCCTGGGTCTTGTAATGGTGGGCTCGCTTTTTTCTTCCGATTTCGTCGAGCACATCAAGCTGCTTACCGGGATCGAAAACGGAATCTACAAGCACGACAGCAAGATCATCTCGACCTACGGCGGCCTGGACCGTTTGGATGGCGATCTCCTCAACCGGCTGCAAAGCCAAGCCCACCTGATAGTCCGGGATAATGTAAACGGAGAGCCTTACGCGCTCATTCTGAAACCCCTGCTCTCAGACAGCGGCGCCTACTGGGGCGCCATCAGCATGGGGGTTCCGCAGCGTGAGGCCAACCGATACTTCCAGTATGCCCGCAACCTTCTGCTCCTCATTCTGGGAATCGGCGTGCTGGCCGCCCTGCTGATCTATGTCAGCCTGGCGAAAAACATCAACAGCTCGCTGAAAGGCATTATCTCCGGCATGGAAAGCTTCAATTTCGATGACTTCACCAGCCGAATTACTTTGAAACGGAAGGACGAGTTCGGCAGGATAGCCGACAGCTTCAATGTCCTGGCGGGAAAGCTTCGCCGCTATAACGAGCGCATCAACAGACTGCAGGAGGACATGATCAAGTCCGCGCAGCTGGCCACCACCGGGCAAATCGCGGCCGGGCTGGCGCATGAAATACGGAATCCTCTGAGCTCGATGAAGATGATGGCTCAGATCATCAGGAACCGTCATCTGCCCGCTGACAGGCACCAGGAAATCGATATCATCATCAGGGAAATCGACCGGATCAATACAGTGGTTACCGATTTGATCGAATTCGCCAAGCCCAGCCCTCTGAAATTCGCTCCCCACGACCTGAATGCCATTCTGCGCGAAATCCTGGAGCTCGTCTCCTATAATCTGCAGCACCAGGACATCGACGCCGGCATGGATCTGGATTCCGCCCTTCCCCCGCTGTTCCTGGACGAGGAAAAAATCAGGCTCTGTTTCTTAAACATCATTTTGAATGCCATACAGGCAATGCCCGCAGGCGGTTTCCTGACCGTCACCACCGCCCAGGTTCATAAACAACAGGTCCTGGTCAGCATCTGCGACAGTGGAGAGGTTATCGATCAGAAAAACCTGGAAAAGATATTCGATCCCTTCTTCACGACCAAGAAGGAGGGCACCGGGCTGGGCCTGGCGCTTTCCAAAATCATCATCGAAAGGCATTACGGCAGCATCAGCGTCTCCAGCGGACCGGAAGCTACCTGCTTTAAAACAATCATTCCCCTGGACCTGCAGGAAAGGGGAACCTTTATCTGAAGGAAGATCCAGTATGGCAAACATTTTAGTGGTTGACGATGACAAGAGTATTGTAGAAAGCTTCCGCTCCCTCTTTAAAGGGAAGCATCACGTACTGGCCTCATACAATGCCATGGAAGCGCTTGACTCAATCAGGGAAAACGAGATCGAGCTGGTATTTCTGGATTACCGGCTTCCCGGACAGGACGGTT
>Ga0272441_10014564_pt1 | contig 11130 bp, 8 predicted proteins | sample SSMProp6N_FD_193582 | JGI IMG/M metagenome (GOLD analysis project Ga0272441, IMG submission 193582) | Marine sediment archaeal communities from Little Sippewissett salt marsh, Falmouth, MA, United States - SSM-Prop-6N | ecosystem: Environmental > Aquatic > Marine > Wetlands > Sediment ...
GGCCACAAATGCCAGGACAGTTGCCTCTTGTCCTTTTCTGCAATATCAAAGTTGATGTCAGTTATTTTCAGACTTTTGGAAATGCAAGAGGTAACGTAAGGGTTACATTTACCGAGGTATCGGTATGAATCCAAGTGGATATAAAACAGTAACCAGTGGTCCGAGAACTCATGGTCGGGCCATTGTTAATATGGAAGCTCCATTGGAGCTTGGTATTCAAGTGCCGATGATTGATAGTAAATTCCTTACGTCTTATCGGCTGCTGAATACAACCGGAACTGCTTTGGACGCAACATTGATACCTACTGCACAAACCATGGGCGAAGAGATCGCGGATCGCTATATATATAATTTCGATGAGTATCTGGTTGCGTCAGCTTATCTTGGCCCAAGCTCCTATCCTGGGTATCGTGAATCATACGATATACGTCCAGTGCGATGGCTTAATGCAAACACGTTGGCGGCAGGACTTGATATAAATGCTGACGGAAGCAGCATGCGAGTACCTCTTTCGAGTGGTGATAAGATTATTTGCGCGCGCCGGCCACAAGGTATGGTTGAAGTGGGAACTATCCCAGATGGATCTGAAGGAAGCAACAATGAAGATCTTTCTGATCAGCTGTATTCGGTTTTCACAATTAGGAAGCCAAAAATATTGAACGTCAACGATCACACCAATACAATGCTGGGTCATTTTCCTGAACTGCATACCCGCTACCTGATTTTTCCTACCACAGCACAGGGCACAATTAATCCTATTTTGCCATATCGTTTCAGCTTTTATTACCGGATAAAAAATGAAATGAGGGTTACTTTATTTGTTGATTACTTCACAAATATTGGAACCAATGTGGGCAGGAAGACGTACAGCGAAGTCACTTTGTCTGGCAGTGCAACAGAAGACACGGATTTCGCTTTCCTGGATTTTATGATATCTGGAATTCCGAGAAGCGTGCGAAGATTAAGGATCGGTTTGAAAATGGAAACACCTGGGCCATCTTCAATTATTGAAATAGCCTATCCGATTCTTGAGCATGCCCTGGCTAATTCGCCAACGGCCACTATGTACTTGCCAGAGCACCCTTCGATGCTGTCATATAAGGATGTGCATTCATCTCAGCTTCGTACAAGCTTTGTGGGAACCAATTATCCGTTTGACACAACAAGGCTTTTCTTTGGCCATACTGGCAGAAAGCTTTTCGATGTGAACGCAGCTTATTCTCTTGCCGATTCCAATACGCTGAATGAATTGCGTATTATGGAAAACATGAATGAGCGCGGCTCTACGATTGTCCTGCGGCCACAGCACCATGATCTGCCTCCAGTTCTGCTTGGCAATCTGCAGGTCAATAATTCGATGCCGATGTATGACTATCACTATAACGATTTAACGCTTAAATTCATGGAAACCGATTAGGAGAGCGTTTGACCAGAGATCGTCAATTTTTAATCGTTTAAACAGGCCAGGAACGGCCAAATAAATGAGGATTCAACCATGCCTTTTCTAATTGGAACCCTTACAGACCGGATGGGGAATATAATTCCCAATCAGAAGGTTGTTGCTCAGCAAGCAAATAGCGGATCGCCAACTGTTGGGCAGGCTACTTCTGATCAGTTTGGTAATTATTCTATCGAAGTAAGTGAAAGCGGAACCGAATATGATTTATGGATCGAATCAATCGGCAGCATTGAGTCATCCAATTATATTGGTCGGCGCATTTCAAGCGGCAATATCACCAGTTCATTTTCAATCTGCACAAATGCAGAATTCAAGGTAGAGCATTATGGCGATGTGGGTCCAGAGTCTTGTGGCGTTCATAAAAATACTACGCACGATTCAATCGCAATGCGTACAGGTGGCTATATCAAGAGTGATGATACCACCTTCCGCCTTAGGATTGGCAGCGATACCAACCTACTCTATTTTGTTATTGTTGGTATCGATGCCGCATTAATGCAAGCATCAGGCAACCTGTCTCATACTGGCTTGTGGGGCACTGCTTCAAACAAGTTTTATTATTGAACTGCGAAAGCGCGCTGGATCGATGGAACAGGTGCCTTTAATCTTCTTGGTGGTACGTTCAATGGTGCCGTGACATTTGCAAATAACGCAACGTTCAGCCAACTTGCAACGTTCTCTTCAAATTCCAGTTATTGGCCGCGTCTTTCTTCTTACACCCCAAGCACAACAATAACAGACACTTCTTGGCTGATTCCGAAAGGCTATCTGGATGAGTACGTGGCGTCACAGATTCCTGGTGCGCCAAATGAGATCATTCAGCTTGATACGTTTTTCAGAGTAACTGATACTGGGGCGAACGGTCAAGCTTTGATGAAGCTGGACAATGTTTCTGTCTTCAAAGCGATTGCCGCAGGATTTTCTTTTGGTGGTGACTTTAACGCGCAGGATCTGGTACATCTCAGAAAGTCAGGAGTTACAACCAGACTCAGAGTAGAGCGCATTGGTACAGGCGCATCTGCAACCGTGCTTAGCGAAAATTCTGTAGGTACAATCACTTCCAATAATTTCATTTTCCTGGCAGCTAATACGACAGCTGGCTTCATTGACACAAGCCAACGCTGGAGCTTTGGTGTTGCTGGTTCTCTTGTTGAGAAGGTCAATATTGGCGGCAACATGTCGCTGACTGGCTACATTCATTTTGATGCAGCTTCTGCTCCTGCTGATCCTACAGATGTGGATAACGAAGCGCGCATGTACCTCAAGCAGCGTGATGCTGCCAATAATGAAATTGCCTGCAAGATCAAAAAGAATAATGCCATTGCCGAAGTCTTGATGACATGCCCTCAGGGTAAATGCCGTATTTGTGGAACTGAAGGAAATGCCAGAGATCCGTATTACGATACAACAGGCGAAGGAAAAATGATCCTTGAATTTTTGTGCGGCCACAAATTCGAAATCAAGATGAACTTTCAATACATTGGAGAATAATCGATGGCCATTATCAGATTAGCAAGCAACAGGTATGTAGGCCTTAGCACCGACACTAAGCCTACAACCAATGTCGAACTGGGTGCTTTCTTTTCAGAGTCGGATACTGGAACGATTTATACGTGGACAGGATCTGCATGGTTAGCTATTCCTTTGGACCATAAGAATATTGCTCCTGGAAATATTCACGTTCCATATGATTTCTCATTTCCTACTGCTGCAGCCAGGACCGGTGCATCGTATGTGGCAGGCGATATTGGCAAATTCATTCGCCAGACAGATACGAATGATATTTACATGTTGATAACGACTGCGCCCACTTTTACAAAGGTGTCTGGATCTGGAACTGGTGAGACTAATACCGCATCCAATGCCGGCAGTGGTGGTGTGGGTCCATTCGATAATAAGAATGTTCTGGACTTGGAATTCAGAAACCTTGTGGCCGCGTCTTCAAAGATTGCAATTGTTCTGGACGCAGGTAACAAGAATATTGAGTTTGATGTTGATCCAACCAATATCAGCCATGACGATCTGGCAGATGTTAGCGCTGATGATCACCATGCAATGGATCATGCAGCAAGCCATGTTACGGGCGGTGCAGATAAGATTGATGGCGATATCCTTGATATCACTTATACTCCTACCAATTATACTCGCACCACGGCACCTGCCGAAGTTTCCAATCTTAGCGAATTGACAGCGCACCTGGGAGGCATTGACAATTCTTTGGCTGTTGTGGCTGGGCGCGATTCAGGAAATCGAACGGCTCGTCTTGCGACAGTCGCAGCGCTTTCTGCATACACTCCTGCTGGATCTGGGGTTGGTAAGACTCTCACAGCCAATAGCAATGGAGCTTTGACAATTGATGGCCTGAATCCAACAAACAGCAACACAGTGCTTGTTAAAAATGAGGCCGGCGCCAGTCGGATTCATAACGGCAAATACGTTGTGACAGATCCTGGTAGCCCAACTACGCCATGGATTTTGACCAGATCTTCCGACTATGACCAGGATGAGGAAGTCAAGCCTGCTGGCCTTATGCAGATTTCTGAGGGCAATACAAATGCCGACACAGTTTGGATGCTTACAACTGATGCACCAATTTCTGTGGATAGCAGTTTGCTTGAATATGGGCCTGCGAATGCGCAGGGCATTACATCGCAAACTGTGATTGCTGCTTCTGCAAATATAGTGGTAGACACCATCACGCTTGCGCAAACTCATAGCGCTCAGTGGCTTGTGGATATTTACGATGCCGTTGCTGGGAACAGAAAGTCTTTTGCTATTATCGGGCGTGAAGAAAGTTTGAATGCGCAGTTGAGTTCAGAGATCGGTCCTGTTGGCGATACGATTGCATATGCATTGTCTGTAACCAGTGATGGCACCAGCATGTCTTTCAAGGTCCAGAATAATGAATCGAACGATATCACAGTGAGAGTGAGAAAGTTTGAAGTCTGATGACCCATGTTGAATGTACTGAAGTCAATGGTCTTAAGGTTTATTCGATTGGCGATGAAATTATTTTCATCGTTGGGTGGAATAACCCAAATAATGGAGATGGTGTTAAAGCCAGCAGGGGCACGATCTTCATTGAAAAGACATGTGGGGTCAATGATTCTGTTTTCTGGATTAAGAAGCGAGACAGCGACCCGAAGTCATGGGATTCATGGTCTGGAGGAAATACAGATGTCACAAACGGCCAGGGTGTTAATGTTGACCCAACATCAGGCTATGTTTGTGATGAGGTGGCGGTAAATGCTTTTGCTGCCATCAAATGGTTTTTGATGGTAAAGTCGAATTCGACTCCAGCAAACAGGAGGGCTTACGAGGTATACGCACTTAACGATGGAGCGACAACGGTTGATGAAACAGTATACGCAGTTTTGAGGACAAACACAAAGCCTTCAGGCCTTGCAGTATCTGTTGATATCAACACAGGCAAGATGAGATTGATTATTACAGGCACAGAAAACATGGATTACAGCTGGGTGAGAATCCCGGTAATTGACACATAAGGAGGAACAAATGGCTGCTGACAAATTTCGTATACAGGGGGATCTTGAGTTTAATGCCAATGATGTTCGGGTAAAGACAGGATCGGTTGATCCTTCGGCTGGAGCGGGTGTTGCTGCAGTTACTGGAACCATCTATCTCAGAAATATTAGCGGAACCTCAAATGAGACTTGGCACAAAACAGGTGCGGCTGATACCGCCTGGACCAAGTTGATTGACACTGCATATGTGAATCCAGAAGATGGTTACCAGAATACTTTCATGGGCAAGTCGGGCCTTGGTTCTGAAACTCCAAGTTATTCCAGTCAGGTTCACATCACAGATGGCGACAGTCTGGAAACCGCAGCCGGCAAACTCGATGCTGCTCTGAACACTCACGAAACCGACACCTCGAACCCGCACGATGTTACGCTTGAGCAGGCGCGCGCTCAAGGGAACCAGTTGGCTGGCGACATTGACATGAACAATGCGGGTACGATTATTAATCTGCCTAATCCGACAAATGACCAAGATGCTGCTAATAAGCGTTGGGTCGAATCTCTTATTCAAGGTATTAAATGGAAAGAGCCTGTTCGTGCAGCAACAACTGCGGCTTTGGTAGACGCGTATACCTACGACAATGGTACGCTGGGTGAAGGCGCTACAATGACAAAAGACACCAACGGTGCCTTCCCTGCTCAGGATGGCATTACGTTGGTTCAGGGTGACCGCGTTCTCATCAAGAACCAAACAGCTGGTGCTGCTCCACACAATGGTATTTACGAACTTACTACAGTTGGTGACGCAGGAACACCCTGGGTACTGACTCGTACTACCGACATGGATTTGGCAAGTGAATTCGTCAACGCAGCAACATTCGTTGAAGAAGGCACAGACAATGCCGACACCGGTTACGTGATGACATCCGATGCCCCAATCACTGTTGGAACAACGGCTATTACCTGGGTTGAGTTTACTCGCCTTGGTCAGATCATTGCAGGTGCCGGTCTTACAAAAACCGGTGACACTCTCAATGTTGGTGATGCCAATAAGGGTGTTCAGGTAAATGCAGATGACCTCCAGGTTGATGCCAGTGAAATTGCAGGTGATGGTCTTGAGCAACTTGCCGGTGGCGGCAATGAGCATATCATCAAGGCAAAAGCCGGTGATTCCGGTGCTGCGAATCTGGCAAATGTGGTCAGCGTTGAATCCAATGGTTTGTCGGTCAAGGTAGACGAAACCAGCATTCAGGAAAACGCATCCAATCAGCTGGAAACAATCGGCTATCACAATAAGCTGTCTGGCACGAACGTAGCTGCTTCGGGTGGTGTCACTTTGGACAGCGTGCCAATTGCCACGTATTGGTCTGCAAAGTGGCTTGTAACCATTCGTAACAATACGAATCCAGATCGCATGTACGCGTGTGAAGTGTTTGCAACGCAGGATGGAACAACTGTTGATTTCTCTGAGTATGCGATCAACAGACATCTTCCTGCGATCCCTTCTGTCAGCATCGATGTTGACATCGACAGTGGGAATATGCGCCTGCGCGTTACAACAACTCCAAATATCGATTATCGTGTGACAAGGATCGTTCACTAATCATGGCGAATATTGATAAGGCATTCACGGTTCCAGAGGATGGTCTTAGTCTGAACGATAAGACGCTGGTCATTCCTGTCGTTGATGACCCCAGCCAAGGGGCTGGGGTCGTTGCGCCAGCAGGGTCCATTGCTCTTCGCCAAACCGTATCAGATATTGGTGAGGTTTGGCGTAAGCACGGTACTTCGGATACTGATTGGCATCAAATCGATCTACAGTCTGATTTGCAGGGTGAACCAACCGGGTTCCCTCCATTCTATACGGCTTACGCTCAGGCAACTTTGTCTTTCGTTGATGGCACTCGCACATTCACGATTACGCCGATAGGTGATAGCTTCACATATTATATCGCAGGTCGCAAACACGTTATCACTACATCAAAATCCGTAGTGATTCCTGACACAAGCGGGTACCATTACATCTACTTCGATAACAATGAAACTCTTGTATCGAGCCTTACTCGTTGGCAGTATGATCCAACTGTGCAGCCGGTTGCGATGGTTTCAGCAGTGTACTGGAATGCTTCTGATGGTGAACACATTTTTCTCGCTGAGGAGCGGCACGGCTATGTAATGGACTGGATGACACACTTGCGGATTCATGTTATCGATAACCTTAAGCTCATCAATCCAATCGGCAACATACTTCCATACAATTACACTCTTCGCGGTGACGGCAGCACAGATGACCACGTAAAATTCGCATTGACAGAAGGAACTCTCGTAGATGAAGATCTGTTCTATTCTGTTGTTGATGCGGCAACTCCTGCGGCCCCTTTTGAGCAAACGCTTTCTCCTGCAGCAAAGCTGAAGGTTGTTTACTTGCGGACAGGCGATACTTGGGCACAGCAAACTCCAGTCACAGACATTCCTTTAATCACTGATCCTGGCAATACAATCAAGTACAATAAATGGGACCCAGTTTTGGAAACCTGGACTTTGACGAATGCGTCTGAAGGCTATTTCGTAAATATGTGGGTAGTTGGGGTCAATGATCTTGAACAGCCAATTATTATGGCCGTGGGCGCAGGAGAATATGAAAACTTGGCTCAAGCAAATTTTGGGGCGCGAACAGAGCTTTCTCTTGTATCTGATTATCTTTCTACATTTGAAGCGCTGCCATTATATAGGTTTGTGTATCGCACCTCTACGTCATATACAAATACGAGCAAGGCAGTTCTTTATAGTGTTCAAAATGTTCTTATACCTGGACAAACGGAAGATCGCTACCCTGTCAAGGCCAACTACAATGGTAACGCAGGTGCAGGAAAGTACCTTGAAATTTTTGCAGGCCAATCGTCAGACACTTCTCCATGGACATTTACTGACGCAACGTTCATAAGGGCGCTTGTTGTGAATTGTACTTCTACTTCAACAGGAACCATATCTGTTTACAAATTACCGGATTTGACCACGCCTGTGATGGGTATATCGCTTACTGCTCAAGCATTTAAAAGTCAAAACTTTTCTAATTACTTTGCTGATGGTGATCAGATAGCGCTGAAAGTTTCTTCAGGGAGTCTTCGTAAGCCTGCAGTTCAGATCATGGCTCAGACAACGTAGGAGATATCATGTACGCACTTTGTAAGGTAAAAAACATCGGGTCAGAAACCGCGACCTATTGTGGCCAGGAACTCACTGTAGGACAGATCTATCAGATACAGGATTTTGAGCGCGTGAAGTGGGCGAGCGATGACGATGTTCTCAGTGCGGTCACAAATGATTTGCTGCAGATTGGCGATGGTGAAGAATGGCTTGTGCCATATTCTGAACAGCTTGCTCTTTTGCGAAGTAATACAATGCCAGAGAGGGATTCGTGCAACAAAGACATGGTTCACCAGTCATCATGCCCTCTTGGTGCGGTTACCGGGTGGTTTGGTATTGGCGATAATCCTGCAAGCCCTTCAGTAGTTGGTGGCGGTCAAAGATTCATTTGTCATCACAAGGTTGGAGATTCGAGTCCACTGGTGGTGACTGCTGATCTGAATCTCAAAGAGAATGAAGGGTATATCCACGAAGGCTTCATCGAATGCAAGGATGCAATTCTGGATTATATCCATGCAGAAATTATTCCTGCTGTAACAACAACCACACCAGGATCTGGAACCAATTATCTTAATTACAATGGAACTGGCATCATTGTGTATGCCCCAGGGGCAGGCGATCTGTCAATATCTGGCGTAGCTGCAATGAAACCGGTCCAGGTGTTTCAGGACGTAAACACCAAAATCAAGCCGGCAGCTTTCTGGGATTTCGACTATGATGAAGGTACGCATACATTCTCAAATCCTACTCCAAAACCAAATGGCGATGGAAACTACAATCTGTTCTGCTCAGAGGATGTTTACCAGACTTTTCCAAAGAGATTCTGGCATGCCGTTCCTCTTCTTGGCAATACCATGAAGTGGATGCAGTCGGATGATGCAGTTCCTTTGGGCTGTAACTTGCGTATTCGCTTGAAATTTTATACTCATATAGATGGTGAGGATGCACCGGACCACGAATGGTTTGCTGCAGTGACATCAGTGATTCACAGAAAAAGACTTGTCTAAGGAGTAATTATTATGGCAGATCGTTATTGGGGCGGCGGCTCAGGGCCGATGGATGGCAATTGGAACACTGCAACCAATTGGACAGGCGATGCGGTTCCAGGGTCTGGCGACAACGTAATCTTTGATGCTACGGACGTTACCAACTGCACTGTCGATGCTGCGATCAACGTCAATGATTTCAACATCGATGCCGGCTATACCGGCCTGATTGACAATTCTGTCAGTAACCACAACGTTACCCTGAATGGCAATTTTGATAATACGGGCGCGTCTTCCAATACTATTAATTTGGGAACCGGAACGTACACCCTGTATGGCGATTGGCTTGCTCCAGTTGGTTTCACCTATGGTGGCGCTACCCTTAATTTCACTGGCGGCAACGAGCACAGGGTGGCGTTTAGCAATGCCGTTTATTTTACAGGCAACTGCAATGCGCCAAGCACAGAAACGATTGCTTTTTATAACAGCGGTGCGTTTGGTCTGGGTTCAATATTCAATGTCAATTGGGATTGTAGGGTCAGGCGTATTTCTGGTTCTGCAGTAGGCATAAACATTGCTGGCAATGGTAATTTTACTTGGGGCCCGAATGCTGTAGTTGAGACAAATACAGTTTCTCAGTTTATTACTATCGCGCTTCACTCAACGATTACCAATCACATTATTAACCAAACAGACCTTCGTAATATCCCGACCATGTATGATCGGTCAAGAGGAAGCACGATTTGGGAAGGTACTCCCTCTGCGTGGTTTCCTGCTTTTAGTGGATCAACTGCAAACTCCAATGGTATCAGGTTTAAAGGCACTGTAAATATCGGTGGAAATCTGGTTATTTCGAATAGATGCACTGTCGATAATAGCACCTACAATCCAGATATCAATGTTTACGGGCTCCTTCAAGTGGGATCTGGTGAAGGCAATACGATTTGGACCAAAGGAACTGGAAGTATTACGCTTACACCTGGAGCCAGTGGTAATATATGGTGTGAAGGTGGCATTCTCGAAGATACTGAAATCATTGCAGGCGCTAACACCTTAACCCAGTCTCTTGTTGTTGGCACCGGTTTAATGACCTACACTTCTCTCAAGATTATCAGCGGCACATACGATAATGCCGGCTACAATCTTACTACCTTGGGTGATTTCACTATTGATCCTGGGTCGCAATGGGTTGGTGCAAATCTGAATGGATCAACAATTACGATTGGTGGCAACATGCTGGTTGTCGGCCAATCTGGTAATCTTATCAATTGGGCTGCAGGTGGAGCTTGGAATCTTGTTGTCAACGGGTCCACAGCAACTGCTGTATATGTCAATGTTTCAAACTCAACAGCGTCTGGAGCAGGAACTCCAGTTACTGCATCTGCATGTACTAATGGCGGTGGCAATAGTGGATGGACGTTTGGCGCGATTGTAAATAAATATTGGGTGGCCACTGCAGGCGTTAAAATATGGACCGATACAAATAATTGGTCGCTTACATCAGGTGGCGCAGGTGGTGCTGGCGTGCCGACAGCTGGCGAAGCTGCGATTTTTGATGGAGGCAGTGTAGTTAGCTGTAATGTTCAAGGTACAGTTAAATGCTATTCCGTTTACATCAGCGGCCCAGAAAATGCGGTCAATGGCGCATACACCGGTCAATTTCTTTTGCAGCAGGGTTGGGATTTTGAAACGGTTGAAGATTTCACCATTGGAGATTCAACTGGCGCAACGCTGTTCACAGGTACTGTTACTCTTGGGGCATCTACTTATAACCCCCATCTTATTGTGGGTGGAAACTTCTATTGCGCATCAACAACCACCACTACTCTGAATACGCAGTACAATACTCTTGTGATGAAAAGCCCTTCAGGCACTTTGGGCATGCGTTCAACAACTGCAAGCGGACGATCACTTTATGATCTGACGATTGAGAACGGTGCTTCGATTACGCTGACAACACAGGATAGTAATTCAATTGATCTCCTCACCAGGAATTTGGTTGTAGATGGAACACTTTTGTCTGGCATTACGATAGATATGCCTTCATCATCCAACA
>Ga0272441_10014565_pt1 | contig 11129 bp, 23 predicted proteins | sample SSMProp6N_FD_193582 | JGI IMG/M metagenome (GOLD analysis project Ga0272441, IMG submission 193582) | Marine sediment archaeal communities from Little Sippewissett salt marsh, Falmouth, MA, United States - SSM-Prop-6N | ecosystem: Environmental > Aquatic > Marine > Wetlands > Sediment ...
GATGATAATGTAAATGAGATACTCGATTAGTCCTTCACCATAGAAATTGAAATAGACTTTTACTACACCATCACTCAACATAGCGACAAGAAGCCATATGTAGAAATTTATGACTATTGCGTATGACAGTGTATCTCCAATTACTTTTAGTAGATGTTTTTTATTCATATTTATGGCCACAGTTATTGCAGAAAGCACCTTTTGCAAGATTATTACATACAGGACAATGCCACGTACCTGTTAATTTATGGGAAGTTGAAAGGTTATTTGTTGGAGGGCTGGTTTTATGGTGACGTTGTTTTCGTTTACGTCTTGACTCTTTCTTAAGACGTTTTAATTCTTGCTTGTCAATAGCATTATAAATTATCTTGAATCCAACAAAGAAGAGTATTGATAGAATCATGACTGTTATAAAATCTTGTGATGCAGTAAATGCAAAGAAGTCCAATTTGTAAATAAGCATGAACAGTAGCATAGCATAGACAAGTGTAAATGAAACAAGTATTATACATATATTGGAAAGAAGAAGTTTCTTTTGGATTGACATTTCTTTAAGTATTTGATTTAACATGCGTTGTCTCCTATCTCCTTAAATTTATGGATTGAATCTTTTATTTTTTGTAACTCGTATTTATCGAGTATTGAATGCAAGGAGGATGCAACAACTGAACCATGAGGATAAAGTGGATTTATATTGCAGTCGTAATTTAGGGTTGTAAGTTTTTTGTTAAGGACTGCACGCTGGAAGTCGACTTCACCACCTGTAAATTTATGGTATGGTATTGCTTCGACTGTGTCGTATTGTGATAGCAAGTCGGCTGTCTTCTTTGGACCTAGTCCTTCTATGCCTGTGATGTTGTCGGACTTGTCACCTGTTATTGCAAGGAAGTCCGGTATCTGGGATGGTGACACTTTGAACTTGTCATAAACTCGTGACTCGTTGTAAATCTTGTCTTTGCAAAGGACGTGGACTGGTGTCTCGTCATTTACAGTTTGCATAATGTCCTTGTCGACTGTAAAGATGAGTGTTGGTTTGGTTGCTCGTGCTGATAGGTTTGCGAGGACGTCGTCAGCTTCATTATGAGGAGCGTAGTATTGAGGAATGTTCAAGTGATACAATGTAAATTTAAGATCGATGAGCAAGGATGTGTATTCTGAATAGTTAGTGTTATGTGGTTTATAGTCTGGACTGAGTTGACGTCTCCAGCTCTCTGTTCCATGTGATTCCCATGCTATGATGGTTGTTTCTGGTTGATATTTGGTGTAAAGGGATTTAAGGGAAGTGAGAAAAGAGTGGAACATTGTTGCATTGATACCTTTAGATGTGGTGAGTTTGTATGGAGCAAGATAGCTTCTGTGAGCAAGATAGCTACCGTCAATCAAGAGGTTCTTGTAATTTATGCTGCACGACCTCCTTTTTCGAAAGGTATACCAGTGTATAGTTCGATGAGCATTGCATCTGGGATGAAGTTTGAGACATTGTAAACCTCTATCTCTAAGCTGTCTCCATCAGGAAAATCAATTGTTATTATTCTGTCTGTTCTCATATTCTTTCTCCTATTTTGTGGGATAGCCAGACTGGTGTAAAATGGAACGAAAGTAACAGAATCAGAGTGACGTTCAGCTATCTTTCCACATAGGGTTTGTTTATTCTAAAAACCATTATAATTAAATTGTAAATGGTCTCAATAATGCCTCAGGGGAAATATAATGAAGTTTTCTTGCAAAATCAATTGATTCTTTAATAAACTCAGGATCGTTTTCAATCTCATGAAGTCTTTTCAATACTTTTTTTGATTCTTCTTTTATCTCATCTAGTATATTCATTTTCATTTCTCCATTATTCTATCCAATAAATTGATTCTCTTTCATTCCTTCAATCTGTGCTTGTTTCCCAATATTTTCATGACAAATTTCACATATTCCTCTAAACAATGGTACGTTTTTAGTTTTACAAATCTTACATTTACCTATTACCCATTCCACTTTATGTACTACCATCATTTCACCTTCACTTTTATTCTATTACTTCTTCTTTATCTCTGGTTCATGCAAATCATCAATTCTACTTTGTTCAAATCTAAGACTATCAAGTATATCTCCAATACAGTTCCTGCAAACATAATAACTTTCATGTTTCTTATTGAAAAATCTACTAACGAATAAGAACCTCGATGCCCAAAATTCAGATACTTTAGATTCATCATGGAATCCTTTTTGACCACAGATTTTGCATTTTACTTTCATCAAATCACCTTTTCATATTATTCTAATAAGGATTGATTGTTTCAACTCTTAAATTTCCAGCTTCGACTTGTTGCTGTGCTTTAAGTTCTGCTTCTTCTCTATCTTCTGCCTCAACAATCATATCATCAAATTCAACTAACCATTCCATCTTTTTCAACTCCATAGATTTAGATTTTATTCTAATTTTTAAATCATTTTGATATAGTTTTAATAAACTCTTTTACCTTTTTCCCACAATTTTGACACATAGACCAACCTTCATTAAATTGTGAACCATTACCATAATTAAAATCTGTAATCAATCTGCAATTTGCTGAAAGTTCCATACCACATACATTACATTTACTCATTTTTTATCAACTCCATATGTCTATTTTTTATTCTACAACATAAATGTTTCCAATGTAACGTCTGAATCACAGATGCTACAATGAACATTCAAATTCTCACGCTTTGTCAATGAGGAATCCGTTGTTCCACAATTCGGACATTTATACCGATACCATTTCAGGTAGTCTTTTAGTTGCTTCATTTCAGCTTACACCAAAGTAGGTATAGTGTATGTTGTATTTAAAAGTTTCTAAATTTTTAATAAAAAAGTTATGTTTCTGTAGTATCTTGTTCGATACGATGCGCTTCAATGTGTTTTTTAGGATTGACAGTGTAAATAGACGAGAATCTGATTTTTCCAAATGTTCCCATTGACTCTATCCATGCCTCGTTTCCCTTTCTTTCGTTTACATCAAGAGTATCAATAAACTTTTGCTTTATGCGAGATTGGTTATCCCTTCGTGCTCCACGAAAGTAGACATGCATCATTACCTTATGTCTTATTTTCCAATGAACATCTGCTACCGATTGAGTGTTATACATCAAGTTCATCATACAACGTCGGACAGCACCCATTGTTGTTGAAAACTTTTCTACTCTCTTAAACTCCTTTCCTCCAGCACCTTCCGGTGTTACATCAGCCATCTCGTCAATAAGGATGTTTACCCATTCACCAACATTTCGCAGATACTCTATAAATTCCATCCACTCCGTATCACTCTTAAAAAAGACGACACTGACCTTGTTTGGTTGAGCCATTTCATAAAGGTCAGCATATGTATCGAACACTTTATGCTGTAAATTTATGGGAGATAATTTATTGTTTCTGTCACGGAAGACGATTTCTGCATCAGATTTGACAAAGAAGTTATATTTGTTACCGTTTCCGATTTTGAATATTTGAAGAGGTGCATCGATTTGTTCACGAAAGAATATCTTTTCATATGGACGATACTTCATTATAAAGTCAGCAAGGAAAAGGAGAGTTGCAGTTTTTGATGTTCCCTGTGCACCTGTTATCTCTCCAAGTATTCCACCATGATCGATGTTTCTTTCAATGAGGCGATGCCACAACTTCTTTCCCTGTGTTTCTGGATTTATATCTGCCATGCTTAGACCTTGAACTGGTCCTTAGTTTTTTTAAGGAGATGCGGTATTTTTCTTTCCTTTTCCTGTTGCTGATTTGGTGGTGTACTTTGTTCGGTTGATTGATGTTGTGGTTTTTCTTTTAACGGTTCAGCATGTAATCCTACAAGTTGTGCAGATGGAACTAAGTCATATTTGATAAGGATGTCCATAATGAGTTCTTCGTATGTTTCACGAAAAATCCAGTCAGCCTCTTGATATCCTTGATTACCAATGACTTGACGAGAAATGGAATCTGGTGCATTGTTCATCCGAATCTTGATTTCTTGATATTGCTGTTCAAGGTCTGATACCATTTGTTCTTTTTCTGCATTAAATTCTTGATATGCACGTTGATTTGCCTTCAAGAGGATTTCAATGCTTTTTCCAAACTCATCAAAGTATAATGCATTCTTATCTTCACGAGCAATCTGTAAATCACTAAATTTATTGGCTATTTGCTCCTCTATTGTTCTTATGAAGTTTTTTCTTGTTGGTTTTGCTATGTCTTCTTCCATATTATTTCTTCTCCTTTAAAGGATTGATCCACCTTCTTTTCATGTTCAGTAAGTCAGATTTTTTGATGTCGAAAAGGTCTTCGTCTAGGTTTTCTATGTCAAAGATTATCTTTATTACCTTCTGTTCATCAGTCATTTTCGTTATTGATACAAAAAGAAGTAAAGCAGCAATGACAAATGAATATATACCAAGAAGTATTCCATTTATTGTCTCCATTGAGAAACAGATAAAGCAAGTAGCAAGAAAAACAACTACAAATGTCAACAGAAATATCAGTGAACGCTTTGTATAGTTTCGCATCAGTAGATATGTGTTCAGTTTTGCTTTTTCTGCTTTATTCAGGTCTTCATATGACTTCATACGTTTTTCACCTCTAATTCGATTAAATCACCAATATTCCACTTATTGGATTTCCAAAATTCATAGTCAATCCGAATCTGTTCAATATCTTTTTGTTTTATTGCTTCCATTTTCATTTGTTCAATCCAGCCTGTTGGATTGCTAAGTATCCCTGACATCCCTTGCTTCTCTTCGACTGCAATATGTTTTTGTATCTTAAGAAGCACTTCATTTCCTTGTCGCACATTTCCAACAATTTCATATGTGTATTTCATTTTATTCCCTCTTTGGTCTTCCTTTTTTTACCCAATCAAGATATTTTTTGTATTCCTTTTTTGTTACCCATTTAGCAGTATTTGTATTTGAATATGCCTTTCTATCCCTTAATGGTATTTTATATTCTCCTGCAACAGCATGTGTTCTATTTGATGTTCCCACAAATCGACTGTTAGCTTTTGCCATTTTTTATCTCCTTTATAATAAGAAAAGAAAGTAATTGAATCAACATAAATAATATGAGACCACCAAAAATAGAAATAGAAACAAATATATTCCAAAGCATACTAGATATTTTTTCATCCCATATAATTAGGTTAAAGAAAAAAGGTAAAGTCAATACTGTAATTATAATATAAAAAAGAATAAAAGATATAAAAAAACGAAAATTTTTCAGAATTTTATTAATGATAAGCACCCACTCTCCCTAAAAATATTTTTGCTCGTTGTATAACACCAAGTTTATCTTTCTTTTCTTTTGTACCAAACAGTCCACGTTGACTCTTGCAATAAATTGAGCCTTTCGAGACTGATGGTGCTCCTTTCTGATTACAATGTCCTGTGCATTCACGACAATTTATTTTATTCCAATCCATTATATCACCCCGTAAATTTATAGTGTGAGATGTTCTTTTGGAAGTTCATCTATTAGTTTTTTTTCATCTTTTCGTGCTTTGTATTTGTCCCAGAGTTTCTTCTTGAAGACGTAGCCGATTCCAGCGATTGCAAAGTATGCGACTATTAAGAGTAGAATGTATTTCCCGATTTCTCCGCTTGTTCCAGCAGCACCTGGGATAAGTGTTAGTCTGTATAGAAGGTATGTCGATAGTCCTATTGAACCGAAGATAGCGAATGCGAGTAGTCCGTATCCGAAGTAATATGTTGTTGTGTCCAAGAAGTCAAGTATCTTCCTGATTCTTATATTGATAATTTGGTATCGTTGGATGTTTGATACGTAGTATGAGAATAAAGCTAGACCAAGTATGATTGATACCATTACAATGACCAGTGGTATTATGTTTGTTGCTGTTGCCATGTTTGCTGCTGTTGCGTTGTTTACGTTGCTGGTACCATCAATCTGTCCTGTTATTAATGAGAATACAAGATATGATAGTCCTAAGATGATGAGGACAGTGATTAATAGTATAAAACTTCCCTTATGGTTTGTCATTCTTTCCCTTCTCCAAAATGTTTTTGTGTTGTTTTTTCAATTCTTTTCCCTGTTCTGCACCGATGTTCCAGTATGATAGCAGGATTAATTTATATTGTGATAGTGCTGATTTTATTTTTTCGATCATCAGATTCCACCACCAAACTTGAAGAACTCGATAAGTTCTGGACCTTTTAGCATGAGCAAGATTCCAACAATGACAATGATGATAAGGAACATTATTAGCAGGAAGAAACCGATTCCTAGTTTCTTTTTACCTGTTGTCTTTGTGGAGTATTGCTTTATTTCTTCTATGACTCGTGCATTGTCAAATCTCATCAAGGTCTTTATGGCGAATGGAGATGTTTTGACAATGTAGTCCTCTAGGGAATGAAGGTCGACTGGTATTCCACTGACTATTGTTCGAAAGTATCCTTTTGGTGTTGGACTTTTCTTCACATCTCGTGCTAACTGGATAGGGACATCCTCATATGACATCTCGTTGTCTTCATCTTCTTCCTGTATGGGTATTTCTGGTTCTGGTGTTATCTGTTCTCTGTAAATTTCTTTTTCATACTGCTTGAAGTGTTCATCTGGAAGAGGTTTTTCATCTGTAAAGGTGTTGTTAAACTTTTTAGCTAGACGACCCATGTTGCTTTCTCCTTTCTATAATGTCAATTGCCTCTTTAATGACTTCTTCAGTTATAACTCCTTCAACTGGAGGTATTTGGTCGAATTTTCCTCGTATTGGATTTATTTTCTCAAGAAGTGATGCTTCTTCCCGTGCCTCTTGGATTTTTTCAAAACCCCATTTGTTCTTCATCAGTCGAGCAAAAAGGCACATACCAAGATCAACAGCATGGCCGATACCTTCCGGTACTATCTTTATGGTGTGGTCGGCAAGATGATATGACTTGAATTCTTGAATTTGTGCATCGAGTTCATTAGAGTAAAGTTGTGATTCGACCTGTCTTATTCCAGGTGTGAACATCAAGTGACTGTCACGAAAAGCATAAAGCCAGAGACTTTCTCCTTGTTTTGCAGGATTTAGTATATGGATGACTGAAGTCTTCTTTGCACGACCATATAATATTGTAACTCCAACCAGTGGAAGAATCCAACCAAACATCATCAATATAAATTTAAGAATAGTTCCAAAAGCCATTGTCTCTGGTATAAATATTCCCATTGACAGTAAAGCTAGACCAGCCATTATAAACATGGATGTAAGTAAGAACATCATTTCCTTTTTCCTCTAAAAAAGCGTTTCATTCTCCCAGGAGTGGAGTCTTTGTCGTGTTGGTCTTCCAAAACTTTTTGGATTGTTTCTTGACGGCTGTATCCACCAGATGTCCATATTGTGTGAAATCCACCAACAGAACGGGACAGTTGCATCTTCATAAGTTCACGACCCATTATTTGACGTGCTTCTTCGAAGAGTCCCATTTCAAGAAGCATACATATCTCGTCGAATGCAATCAGTATAGCGTAGATGTCTCGTTTTTCGATGTTACCGAGAGCCATCGTCTTTGAGAACATCAAGCAGTATTTCTCAAAATATTTACGTTCTGATTTTGGAACATCAGGTGATAAAAGGTATTGAGCAACTGTTATTGCTTCTGTTTCAATATCAGGTGGATACGGATTCGTCATCTACAGGTTCTCTCCTTTTTTTTCTTCCGTATTCTTTCAGGTAGACAAAAGCTGATAGAAAAGCCATTGCACCACCAAGAAGCGGAAGAAACAACCGTATTTCCCACGACATAAATTTAAGGGTACTGACTAGAATGAGAACGATTCCCATAATGATTCCACCAACACAGGTAACAAAGAATAAAGGATTCTTTTTTCCTGGATAGTTGGTTTGGATTTGATGGATTTCCTTCTTGAAAATGTCACTGTAATTTATGTCACGGTGATTCTCAATCCAGTCTTTCATGTCGTCTGGAATTGATAGTGTTATTTTTGCCATGTCATCCTTCTCCTATTGTTTACTTTACTATATTGTAGTATAATGTATAAAAAGGTTTTGTGATGCTTTAAAATATATTTTAATAAAAAAAGGAAGAAAAAAAACAATCTTACTTTTTTATTTGACTTACTTTTCCTTTAATTCCAATACCAAGTTCCACCTTCCCTATATCTACCTATTAGACCAGTTGTTGCATTTAAGTAACAAAACCCAATCTCAGGGTTTGGTGGAGCAACAGTTGGTAATTCAAATTGGTATATATTATTTAGAATATTATTTGACATATGAGAGTTGGTACTATTAAGACCAGCATCAAACTGAATTCCCCTTGCACTATAATTCTCTACAACATTATTGAAAACTAAAACACTGTGATAATCTCCTGTTACTTTGATACCGACTGAAAGCGTACCTGATTCACTCAATATTGAATTACCCAAAGCTGTTACATTTGAAATATTTTCATCTTGACCTCTTATTGTAATTCCATACTCATTTGAATTAGTAATAATATTCCCAATCATTGTTGTATTACTTGCATCTTGTAAATAAATACCAGCTTCTGGCCAATCCGAGTTCTGAGCTGGTTCTTCAATTATATTAAAACTAATAATATCAGGACCAGGATTACTCACATGAATACCATTATCACTAGTATTTTTAAGATAATTATTACTTATTATAGATGAACCTGAAACAGGTGAATTTACTTGAATTCCTTTAAATGCTCTTTCTATTTCATTATTTGAAATCGTTACCTTATAAGAAGATATTGTAATAGCAACAAAAGATGTTCCATAATCATCATTTCTCATCATAAAATTATTTATAATCTCTGAATTAACAAATGTACCTGTTATAAAACTATGTGAATAATCACCAGTCCATCCTTCAAAATAATTATTATCAACACATGTTGATTGAGTATTTGCATTAATAGATGAGTATTTACCTCTTGAAAATAAATTATCCTTTATTTCACCAGCTGTATTAACATTCCCATCTTGGGTATGAATATAAATAGTAGCATTTGTATTTGTAACATTACCACAACTATGAAAATCATTATCACGTATTTTATATTTATAAACACTTCCAAAATCAATAGCAGGGCTTTTAAATCCCCTGAATACACAATTCTCTATAATAATATCTGCACCATAGATACATTGTATTGCTTCACCACTATATCCATTTCCATAGAAATAAATATTTTCAAAAGTAATTGATTGAACATCATTTGTGTAATGTCCTGTGCCAGTTAAATTGAAAATGGGGTCATCGTCTTTGTTAAGGCAAAACATTGTTTGCCCATATCCACTATCATCTAAACCTAACCATGAACCACTACCAACACCAATAAATGTAATGTTTAATGTGTTTTTATCAAGAGATATATTTGAAGATGATAGATTCATATGTGGCAACCATATAGTTCCTCCTGTACTATTTAAATCCCATATTGCACTCTGTAAATTATCTTCTGTTGGTAGCCATGTTTTTCCATTGCTGTTCATAATGTATTCAGAAGAGCCGTTCCAATATCCATTCAATGCACCTGATGGCTCCTTTAAATTGATATTGCCTATACTGACGTTGTCTGATACAGAAAGATTTGTAATGTCAATATAGTCATTTGCAAAACTTACCATGATTCCATTAGTATCATCTGTGATGGCAGTGTCAGTTATGGTGACGTCGCCAATGATACTTGGTAAGATTAATAGTGTTATGATTGCAATTGATATTACTGCTTCGATTTTTGTTCTGCTTTTTATCATTTTTTATTCCTCTTTTCTTATTTTTATTTTATGACATAGTGAATCTAAATGTGTTGTTTTGACTTTCTTGTCTCCTTCTTTGTTTTGATTGAACTTTTTTAAAAGTTCAGAAAGGAGAAGGGAGAGATAGATTGGAGAAGTAAGGAAAACATCACAAACCTGTCGAATCCAATCCATCTCTTAGGGAAAAGCACTTAGAACTGACTTTCTCAACGAAAAGTATAGGGTTTTCGTTACTGAGAATCATTTTAAGCCTATTTCCTTTTCTTTGGTTTCTTACATCGGATTCTTTTTCCTTTTACTTTCCGATAGTAGTATTTTCCTTTGGTTTTTGATTTCTTTCTTTTTGCCATAACGATTTCCTCCAATTCTGGAATTTATGGTTGGTTGTTCTTAGCGTCGTGTCACGCTAACTTTCCATTTGCCTTTTGCTTTATAGAGATTTGCATTGAACCCTTTCTTTCTCATGTTCGTTGCAAACTTCTTTGCAGTTGTTTTGCTTTTGAATGGACCGTGTTCCATTTTTCTTTTTCACCTCATTTTATTTTTTATATGTTTTGCCTTGCCAGACAATCCACAAGTCTTTGTATTTTGTTATACGTGCGTAGTTACCAAATGAACGTATTGTTTTCGACATGCGTTTCGCTTCTTGTTCTGCTGTGAATGCACCGTAGTATGTATATCGATGATTGTCAAATGTTTTCGTTTTTGGAACGTCTGGTGGACGCTTCACTCGTTCAAATTTATGGCGAATATACTTTTTTGCTCCGTACTTTGTTGCTGTGCCAAAGTCTTTTCTGAGTTTTCGAAGACCTGCCTGTTCGTCCTTATTTAGGGAGATAATGCTTTTCATTGTTGTTACCTCTTAATAAGTCCTTTTGTATACATGAGTCCGATTATTAGCAGAATAGAACCGATTATCAAAAGAATACCAATGACAGCGAATACCGAATTGCCGATTGAACCTATATCTGTTATCTGTGTGATGTAATTTACACAGAAACGAGTAGCGTATGTTCCCCAACTTACCGTGTCCGTTGCTGTTACGTCTGTTGTCAGTTGTGTCGCATTCACTGTTACGTTGTTCTGGAGTGTACCGTATGTGATAGCGGTGCAGTTTGTTACATTTATGATGTACCAGAAATGCCATGAGTCACCGTTCTGCATTGGTTCAAGGGATACATTCCGTAAAATCCAGTAGCAGGAGTCGTTGTGCCATGTAAAGTTTGAACTGTTCTCATTTGATGTTACAAAGGTTGCGTTGAAGTCACTGCAGGAGCAGTTGAACCAAGTGTCGTTGATGTAGATGTCCGTCAGGTCGCCTGTACCTGTGTTGTTCAGCCAGATACTGTAATTTATATGGTAGTATGTGTTTCCGTATGGGACTGCG
>Ga0272441_10014567_pt1 | contig 11126 bp, 8 predicted proteins | sample SSMProp6N_FD_193582 | JGI IMG/M metagenome (GOLD analysis project Ga0272441, IMG submission 193582) | Marine sediment archaeal communities from Little Sippewissett salt marsh, Falmouth, MA, United States - SSM-Prop-6N | ecosystem: Environmental > Aquatic > Marine > Wetlands > Sediment ...
CGGTTTCAATACTGTCGATTTCATAATTATTTTTATTAAAAGGAGCTTTGTTTTTTCAAAGAAAAACTGATAATATCGAATAAGAAATGATAAAAAAAGAAAAAATAATAAAAAAAACAGAAGATTTTGTAAAAAAAGTATTTCTTGAGGATTATACCGGACATGACTGGTGGCATACTCATCGAGTAAGAGTTTTAGCAAAAAAGATTGCCATATCCGAAAGTGCAGATTTATTCATTGTAGATATGGCTGCACTCCTGCATGATGTTGGTGATTATAAGTTTTTCGGAGGCGATGAGGAAGCCGGTGTATTATTTGTTAAAAAATGGCTCTCCTCTCTTAAGGTTACAGAAGAGCTTGTAGGTAAAATACTAACAGTTATTTCGAATATATCCTACAAAAACACTTTGCCGGAGTCAAGTAATCGAAAAAAACAAAATTCTCCAAACTTTCCAAGCAAGGAGTTTATGGCAGTTTGTGATGCTGATCGCCTTGACGCAATAGGAGCAATTGGGATTGCCAGAGCTTTTACTTACGGAGGATTCTATAAAAGGCAGATATATAATCCAAAAATTAAACCAATGAAAAACATTACACAAGAAGAATATAAAAACACTGACGCTCCTTCCATTAACCATTTTTACGAGAAATTGCTAAGAATCAAGGAAATGATGCATACGAAATTAGGCAAAAAAATCGCAAAAAAACGACACCGTTTTTTAAACTTATATTTAAAAGAATTTTACAAGGAATGGAAGGGGAAATTATAAAAAGGAAATTATTATTTACCTGAAAATGGAGGGTAGCATGTATAAAAATTTTAAAGGAACGTTAATTATATTCGTAAGACATGGTGAATGTGAAGGTAATATAAAAGGATTATTTAGAGGAAGGGCAGATTTTCCCTTAAATCAAAGAGGGATGATCCAAACCCAGGATTTAAGCCAGGCACTCCAAAATTTTTTAGTGCACAAGGTTTATACTAGTCCGCTTGAGCGTGCTAAACAAACGGCGGAAGCAATTGGAATAAAAAGTAATGTCAAAGTAAAAATAGAGCAAAATTTTAATAACATAGAGTTGGGAAGTTGGGAAGGATTAAAAAAAGACAGGATAGCATCGCAATATCCAAAAGAATGGAAGCTTTGGGTAAGTAATCCTGAGCTGTTAAGAATCGAAGGAATGGAAAATCTTAGCAGTGTACAAAAAAGAGCAAAAGAATGTCTTGATAAACTAGTCCAAGAAAATAAAGGAAAAACATTTGTGGTTGTTTCTCATAGAGCCGTTCTAAAACCTCTCATAGCCGCATGTTTAAATATTTCTCCTCCATATTTTTGGAAAATACACTTAGACACCGCTTCCTATAGTTTGTTATCTTATAGGGAAGAAACTGGTTATTGCTTGATTCAACTTAACCAGAACAAACATCTTAAAGATTTTATTTCAGAATGGGTATAAAAAATATCTATTAAATTATCTAACTTTTTTACATATATAGCAAAGGAAATGTAAATCAATGAGTACACTGCATTATAATATTGACCATGATGCCTACCAGCGGTTTGAGCAGAGAAATGATATGTTTTGCCGATATCTATGGGACAAAACCTTAAAAACACACAAGCATGATTTTTCAAAAAAGATGATAAAGCACATAAAAGAAGAAATGGAAGGTTTTTCTCATTTTGATTATGCATTTTCTAAAGCGTCCTGGTCGGTTTACAATCGATTTCCCTTCGCTTTTTCATGGGAGGGTGATGTCTCCTATAATGAAGATTGGTATGGATATAAGTTAAGGGAAAAAAAATATAAAATTACTGATTTAAAAAATTTTACGAATCGGATAAAAAAAGTAGCAAAATTTTATGGCGCTTCATTGGTGGGAATCACTAAAGTTAATGATAAGTGGATCTACAAAACCATCGGAAAAAGATCCAATGGTAAATTTATGGGTTCATATCCTATAACCCTCCCAAAAGGAATCAATATAGCTATTGTGATTGCTATAGAAATGGATCCAGTTGGTCTGTCAGTTACTCCCGCCCTACCTGCGTGTGCCGCAACAGGATTAGGATACTCTAAAATGGCATTTGTTATTTCCTGTGTGGGAGAATTTGTAAGAAATTTAGGGTATAAAGCCATCCAATGTGGAAATGATACAGCACTAAGCATTCCTTTGGCGATTGATGCCGGTATAGGAGCTTTGGGAAGAAATGGTTTACTTGTTTCACCGGAATACGGCTCCAATATTAGAATTTGTAAAATATTTACCGATTTGCCTTTGTTGCCGGATAAACCAAACTCCCGGTTTATAGCAAAACTATCTGATTTTTGCAAAAAATGTTTTTTATGTGCTGAAGCGTGTGAAAATGATGCAATTTCTTTTGAAAATGAACCTGTTTACAAAGGAGAAACCATTTCTAATAATTCAGGTGTAAAGAAATATTATATAAATCCGGAAAAATGTTTTGAATTTTGGACGGAAAACAACAGTGATTGCTCTAAATGTATTACCGTGTGCCCTTTTTCAGATATAAAAAATAATGTTTCAATAGAAGATTTTTGGAGAGCAAATTGACCAATTGTATTAATTTTTAATTTCTTAAATAAAACAAACTTATTTTAAAATTATTTAAAATGATGTAATTTTTGTCTTGATAGTCTTCAAGGCAAATTTTCGATAGTTATTAAATTAAATAATAAATAACGTAAATTATTTTTAAAAAAAAGGATTTTTTAATTTTTTTATGGAATATTACTATAGCAGAATTAAGGAATCGCTAAATTTTTTAATATAATTCTAAATTGAATAAACTGTGTTTTTCAGATATGCTTTACTTCAAATAAACCATTAAAGCAAAAAATATCTTATCGGAATAACATCCGATGCAATAAGTAGTGCAAAAAGAAATGATGAATATGTGTTATTATTTGCTTGTTGCTTTTGAAACCATATAACTTAGCACTCCAAATATCCAATAAAAAAATTTAACTTATAAAAAGACTTTATTAAGGAATAACATGAGAAAATATTTATTTATTTTAATATTATGCATAATAATTGGGTTCGGTTTTATTTGGGAAAATATTGTATTTGCTGGTCAACACGAATTTTCTGCATTGGAATCTCAGCAATATAAGATATTAAAACTTTCAAAAATAACCCAGAATAATCCCCAGGATAAACTTGTCATGGAAAATATTGAATATTATAATAAAGGATTGGCATATTATAATCAGCAGAATTATACTGAAGCCATCTCAAACTTGTTGGAAGTGCATTACTCTACCTTGATTTTACCTCTCTATATTAAATCTCAATATCTCTTAGCAGATTGCTACAAAAAAAATCAACAACTGGAAAAGTCGATAAACATTTATCAGAATCTAATTCCCAAAGACCTTCTTTTTAATGATTTTACACATTTTTTCTTAGCGCAGGCTTATCAATTGGATGAAGATTATGAATTGTCAAATAGTATCCTAAATAATATCATTCTAAATTTCCCTGAAAGCTCAACTATACCAAGAACTTTTGATATGATTGCTCAAAATTACTTGAATTTAAATCAAATTGATTTTGCTATCGATTATTTTAAAAAAGCCTTGGAAAGAATAAGTGATGAAGAGAGAAAGGCGGAAATCCTCATTCAACTTTCCGAGATAACCTGGCAAGAGAACCAATTCTTAGAATCAATCGATTATTTATTCCAAATAATAGACCAGGGATATCGCATGAAGAGAAATTCAGAACCTGAAGAACGGTTGATCAGGAAGTTTTATTCGTTAAAAAATATCAATGAAAAGATAATAGTTCCTTATGCTGTAGCCGTTAAGGTGGGAGATATATTATTCAAATATCGCCAATATAAACAAGCGAAAGATATCTATGATGAAATTATAAAACAATTCCCTGAAGCATCGGATATTGAAGAAATTTACTATAAAAGAGCAAGAACTTTATATTATATGAAGGAATATCAAAAAACAATTGATCATTGCATGGAAATTATTACAAAATTCACTTCTGATGATATCATTATAAGAGCAAAATACCTATTAAGCAATACTTTACTTACATTGGGAGAAATTACGGATGCATTAAAAAAATATCATGATATTATCGAACAACATGACCAGTCTTATTATGCAAGACAATCTTATCTTCGAATCGCCGAATGTCACTTTCGCTTAAAGGAGAATCGGGAAGCACAATTAGCTTGGCAAGAATTAATTGATAAATATCCGAATAGCTATGAAGCGATGACTTCTTTATGGAAAGCGGCTAGGTACAACTATGACAATGAGGATTATGTTTCTGCATTAGATGCATTAAGCGAATTGGCAGAAAGATTTTCAAAAAGCAATAAAGGTGATGATAGCATTTATTGGATGGGCAAAACCTTACAAAAGTTAGGTCGTGAAGAAGAAGCTAAAATTGCCTTCCAGGAATTAATATCAAAATTGCCTTTAAGTTATTATTCTGAAAAAATATTAGAAGAAAATGAGAAGATTGACAATCCATGGCTAATCTTAGGTGATTATGAAAATAAATTTGTTGATCTTGAAGATTTTTTAGATAATTATAATATAGTCGATGATAAAAGTAAATTAGCTATGCTGAAAGCAGAGATATTTAAAGAAATCGGCTTTTTTGAAGAGTCAATTAACGAGATGAAGATTGCCCTCAATAATAATCCGGGAAACATTTCACTCTTATTTGAATTAAGTGATATTTACAGAAAAAATAAAAATTACACTCGTTCTTTATATTTTACAGAAATAATTTTTGCTTATTTTGCTGAGAAGCAAGCGTGGAACGAAGTTCCTCTTGAATTGTGGAGCCATTTTTATCCAAATTATTACAGTGATGTTGTAAAAGGTTGCGCAGAAAAATACCATATAGATCCCTTGATTGTGCTTGCTACCATAAGAGAGGAAAGCCGATTTAATCCATGGAATGAATCCGTTGCCGGAGCAAGAGGATTGATGCAGATCATCTATTCTACGGGTGAATGGATCGCTGAAAAAATCAATTTAGAGAATTTTTCCGATGAGATGCTTTTTTCTCCAAATGTGAATATAGATATGGGATGCTGGTATATAAACTATCTGAAAGAGAGATTTGAAGATAATTTAATTTTGGTCATTTCAGGCTACAATGCCGGTCCCGGAACTACCAGTAAATGGTTGGAAAGGTATGATATTTCTGATTTGGATAATTTTATAGAAAATATTCCTTATGATGAAACAAGGGAACATGTTAAGAAAGTGATTAAAACCTATCAAATGTATAAGAGAATAGAAGAATTTGCAAAAATGCCTGAAAAAGAAGAATAAGAAACAAAAGGAAACGGCGGTTCGAATTTTCGGGCTAATGAGCAAATACTTAAAAAATTAACAGTGCAGCTTTTTGACTGCATTACAATAAAGAAATCGATCATACAATTTTCTATAAAGATAAATATTTGGAAGATATAAAGTGTAATATTTGTGAAAATGATATCAGAATTTATCGCGAAAAATTATTGAAAACTTATACTGTTTATTTTATAGACAGAATTTTTACTAAACCTCAACAAATGACCGGGGAAATTAAAAAAGATTTATCACAAAATATTACCATATTGCTCATGAATTGACTGATATATTGCAAAAGGATATGGGTAAAGGAAAATAAGAAAGCTGAGAAATCTTTTTATCAAGCGAACACTAAAACATTCTTTTTTTAATAATTATAGCATAACAATATTAATCATAATTGATCGATGCCCATGTAGCTTACCTATTAAATATAATATTTTTTACCTTTTGACTTATTCAGTATTTTTTAAATATAGAAATTTTATCAAAGTAAACATAAAAAATTGACAAAATTATTAAAAAACAATAATATAATATATAAAAATACGTCTAGAACGAGGAGGGACTAAAGAAATGGAAGAATATTTAACTACCAAGCAGGTTGCGAAATATTTACAAGTCAAACCCCTTACTGTTTACCAATGGGCAAAATCCAACAAGATTCCCGCTGTAAAAATAGGACGAATTTGGCGATTTAAACGAGAAGTTATTGATAATTTTTTAGAAAGTAAATTGAAAATCCAGAATAAAAAATAATTAGCTTTTGAACCGAATAAATATATTTTTTAACTTTGTAGCTTTTTATATTCTGATTTATTTCATTTTCCTTTTCCATTGTAGCCGAAGGAGATTTGAGGATGATACAATTTCATCAATGTATAGGTAAAAGTAGAATTTTCAAAGTAATATTGCCACTTTTACTTATATTATTTTTAAATTCTTTGATATCTTATGCTGAAAATACGTTATATACTTCACATAAGGTAAAAAAGGGCGAAAGCATATGGAGTATATCTCAAAAGTATAAAATTTCAAAAAATGATCTTTTATCCATAAATAACATCAATGAAAACGATATTATATCGATTGGGCAAATCATTAAAATTCCCCAGATGGGATTAAAAGCAGACAATAAATTAATGCATTATGTGAAAAAAGGAGAAACCCTTTGGTCAATTTCTCAAAAATATAATGTTCAGGTCAACTCAATTATTTCAGCGAACAATTTGAGGAATTCAGATTTAATCTCTATAGGCCAATCACTATTAATTCCTGATACACAAGACGCTAATTTCGGGATAAATTCTAGTCAAGATTTAAATCGAAAAATTACAAGCCAGGAAGAAATGAAAAAGCCGTTTATTTACATGGTAAAAAAGGGAGATAATTTATGGAATATTGCTCAAATGTATGGTGTTTCCGTAACAAATATTGCTGGAATTAATAATCTTGCGAAAAATGATATTTTATCAGTTGGGCAGAAATTGGAGATTCCCGGAATTGGAGGTGGATTACCTCAAGCTATCCAAAACACCAAGCCAAGCATTATTGATTATTCTGTAGTAAAAGGTGATACTTTATGGACCATTTCGAAGAGATTTGATGTAAAAATGAACGCAATCATTTCTATCAATAACCTAAAAGAGATTTCACGATTATCAGTAGGACAGACATTAAAAATTCCTATAACTAACATGGATATTGCAAAAGCAGAGGGATATGATAAAAATTTAGAGGTTCAGGAAGTCATATGCTATGTTAAAAAGGGAGAAAGTCTATGGAGTATTTCTCGGAGATATAATGTAAAGCTGGAGACAATTATAACTGCGAATCATATTCCCGATGCATCAAAAATTACTGCAGGACAAAGGTTGATTATTCCCAGAATGCCGGGTATGCGTACCAGTATATGTGATTTTATTTGGCCGGTAAAAGGAAGGATTACATCCTCTTATGGAACAAGAATTCTAAATGGTTACAGGGAATTCCATTCAGGAATAGATATTGGTAGCCCAACCGGAACTAATATTGTTGCTGCTGAGAACGGAAAAGTAAGTTATGTTGGCTATATGAGAGGTTATGGCAATGTTATTATATTAAGTCATTCCGGAGGTTATTCCACGGTATATGCCCACAATTCTGTAAATTTGGTTAAAAAGGGCCAGTCTGTTAATAGGGGAACCGTAATCGGTAAAGTTGGAAGAACAGGCAATGCTACCGGTCCGCATGTTCACTTTGAAATTCGGTTAAACGGAAAACCACGTAATCCTTCACCGTATCTTAATTAAAAAATATTTGGGAAAAAAATAAAAAGAAAGGAGGATTTGAATATATAGATCAGAAAGATTTTACAGATTTCTTAAAAAATATAAAAGGAGTGTAAAGATGAAAAAAAGAATTTTTTTGATTTTATTGCTAACGTTTGCATTAATAATTGGAATGATGGCAAGTGCTTCCGCAAAAGGTGTCTTGGTATTTGGAAGTAGTGGAGATGCTTCAAGATTAGATCCGGGAGATGTTACTGATGGAGAATCTATCCAGAGAATGGACAATATTTTTGAAGGATTGGTAGAATATGAAGCCGGCAGTACCGTTATTAAGCCAGCCCTAGCTACCTCCTGGGAGGCATCTGCAGATGGGACAGAGATTGTTTTTCACTTGAGAGAAGGGGTTAAATTCCATGATGGCACCGATTTTAATGCTGATGCAGTTATCTTTTCTTTTGCTCGGCAATATGATCCCAATCATCCCTATCACGAATATGGTGAATGGGCATATTGGGGTTATATGTTTTATGATGTAGATCGCATGGAAAAGATCGATGATTACACCGTCAAATTAGTTCTGAAAAGACCCAATGCTTCCATAATGACCAGTTTAGCCATGTTCACAGTCAATATTGTCAGCCCTGCCAATGCAGAAAAATACAAAGAAGATGCCTTTAAAAATCCTAGCGGTACCGGTCCGTTTAAATTTGTAGAATGGGTGAAAGATGACCATATTACCCTGGAAGCAAATGAAAATTATTGGCGGGAAAGAGCAAGTTTAGACAAATTAATCTTTAAAGTCATTCCAGATCCTTCCGCAAGATTAATGGCTTTAGAGGTCGGAGAAGTGCAGGGTATAGAATATCCCAATCCTGCTGATTTTGACAGAATAGAAGCAAACGATGATTTAGTGCTTATGACCCAACCGGGAATGAACGTTGGCTACATGGCCATGAATACCGGATATGGCTATATCGATGAGAATAAAAACGGTATTCGGGATCTTGATTCAGAACCCCTGGTGAAAACCCCGGGTTATTTTGAACCTCTAACTAAAAAGCAAGTCAGACAGGCAATTAATATGGCCATTGACAAGCAATCGATTGTGGATAATATCTACATGGGAACAGCATTGAAAGCTAAAAATGGCATGCCTCCGTTTATGTTAGGATATAATGATGATATAGAAGATTATCCTTATGATCCGGAAAGAGCAAAAGCATTGTTGGCTGAGGCAGGTTACCCTGATGGATTTGAGGTGACCTTATATGTCATGCCGGTTTCCAGGCCCTACATGTTCGATCCTCCAAAAATCGGTGAAGCTATTCAGAGTTACCTGGCTGCCGTGGGAATTAAAGTAAAATTCTACCAGATTGATTGGGGAACCTACCTGCAGGAAACCGAAGCAGGAAAACACCAGATGTGTCTCTTGGGTTGGACAGGTGATAATGGTGATCCGGATAATTTCTTGAATGTACTTTACGGAGCAAATGCATGTTCAATTGGTGCCGCTGGTAATTATGCATTCTATGTTAACAATACCAATCAGGCATTGCTTTCAGAGGCACTTGCAACTTACGACGATGAAAAGAGAGCCGCATATTATAAACAATCACAAGAAATGATCCATGAAGATGCCGGATGGGTCTACCTTGCTCATTCCAAGCAAACCATTGTATTTAGAAATAATGTAAAAGGGTATGTACTTAATCCTACATCCAGAAAATTCTTCTACCCGGTTACAGTTGAGTAAAACAGATATTTTTATGCAATTCAAATGGGAGGGAGCAATTTTGCTCCTTCCCAGATTTTATTAAAAGTGTCTAAGAGATAGACATTTTTTTATTTTACTTGAAATAAATTTATTTAAAAGTATAATAGACATTGTGTTGTCTTTTAATAAAATAGAAAATAAGGATTTATCAGATGAAGTGGTATATTACAAAAAGAATATTCATGTTGATTCCAGTATTGCTTGGGGTTTCTATTCTTGCCTTTTTTTTGATTCACCTTGCCCCCGGTGACCCTGCAATTACTATGGCAGGGGAACATGCCTCACCTCAAACCATTGATGCTATTAGAGTAAAGTATGGTCTCGATAAACCATTATATATTCAGTACGGGATTTGGCTTAAACAGGCTTTGCGTGGAGATATGGGACGTTCAATTGTGTCTAATGATTTCGTTATGAGAGAAATTATGGATAGATTTCCAAACACTTTTGAGTTAACTATCTTTGCTATGATAATAGCAATCATTGTCGGTTCGATTGCAGGGATTGTATCTGCTTCCAAGCAATATTCATTTCTTGATTACAGCACAATGGGCTTGGCACTTTTTGGTGTCTCGATGCCGGTTTTTTGGTTAGGTATTATGCTGATGATGATTTTTGGCGTATTTTTAAGGTGGTTGCCTATTAGTGGTCGTATAAATATTGCAATATCTTTTAACCGAATAACCGGATTATATGTCTTAGACAGCTTGATTACCGGAAATTTTAAAGCTTTAATTGATGTGATCAAGCATTTAATCCTTCCGGGGATTGCGCTAGGAACTATCCCAATGGCTACGATTGCCCGTGTAACAAGGTCAAGCATGCTGGAAGTTTTAAGACAGGATTATATAAGAACTGAAAGGGCAAAAGGACTTTCTGAAAGAATAGTCATTTATAAACACGCTGTAAGAAATGCCATGATTCCGGTTATCACTGTTATTGGATTAAATTTTGGATTATTGTTAGCGGGTGCAATTTTAACGGAAACTGTTTTTTCGTGGCCGGGGATAGGGAGATATGTGGTAAATGCCGTAGGCATGAGAGATTATCCCGCGGTTCAAGGATGTGTAATGTTTTTTGCATTTATGTTTGTCATTGTGAATTTAATAACAGATATACTTTATGTGTATATTGACCCGCGCATAAAAATATAGTTAGGACGATATGAAAACAAAAAGAGAAACCAAATTACATGAATTAACTAGAAGATTGAAATATAATAAATCAGCACTTTTCGGACTTATTATTGTATTTATCATCGTTTTATGTGCTTTATTTGCCGATTATATTGCTCCCAATGACCCTATTCCTTCACCTCCACAACTCGCGAATAAATTAAAACCCGGTTTTTGGAGTGAAAAAGGACTTGAAGGAACGCCATTAGGGACAGATGGTTTGGGACGATGCGTTCTAAGTCGAATTATATATGGATCCAGAATCAGTTTGAGTGCCGGATTTGTTGCTGTGGGAATTGCCATGATCCTGGGAATAACTTTCGGAGTAATGGCCGGCTACTATGGAGGGTGGATAGATTCTCTTATTATGAGAATCGTTGATGTTATGTTTGCATTTCCTGCCTTACTTTTAGCTATTGTGATTGTAGCAGTTATAGGAACAGGATTGGATAAAGCGATGGTTGCCATAGGGATAGTGTATACTCCTCAGATGGCTAGAATCATAAGAAGTTCAGTGTTGTATATTAAAGAAATGGAATATATCGAAGT
>Ga0272441_10014568_pt1 | contig 11126 bp, 11 predicted proteins | sample SSMProp6N_FD_193582 | JGI IMG/M metagenome (GOLD analysis project Ga0272441, IMG submission 193582) | Marine sediment archaeal communities from Little Sippewissett salt marsh, Falmouth, MA, United States - SSM-Prop-6N | ecosystem: Environmental > Aquatic > Marine > Wetlands > Sediment ...
TGCCGTTGCTGGCCAACCGGGTTTCCGGCCGGTTTCGTTTCTATCTTCTGGCCTCGGTGCCGCTGCTGCGGCTGTTGATTATCATCGGCGCCCTGGTGCTGACGGTCACCCGCGTGATCGAACCGACCATCGAGAACCTGATGGTCTCGCTGGGTGCCATGGGGCTGGCGTTGGGCTTTGCGTTCAAAGACTACGTCAGCAGCCTGATTGCCGGTGTGGTGACCCTTTATGAAGCACCCTATCGCCCCGGCGACTGGATCGAGGTAAACGGGGCCTATGGCGAAGTAAAATCCATCGACATGCGCAGCGCCGAAATCGTCACCCCCGACGATACCGTGGTCGTTATTCCCCACTTGAAGCTGTGGGACCAGCTTATCTTCAACGCCAATGACGGTGATCAGAATCTGTTATGTGTCGCCGACTTTTACCTCCATCCCCGCCACGACGCGGCCCAGGTCAAGCACACGCTCCACGATGTGGCCTTGACCAGCGTGTTTCTGCAGATCGACAAGCCGATCAACGTGATCGTTCTGGAAAAGCCCTGGGGAACGCACTATCGTCTCAAGGCTTACCCGATCGATCCGCGCCAGCAGTTTCATTTTATCACCGATCTGACCGTTCGCGGCAAAGCCGCGTTGATTGAAATGGGTGTGGAATTTGCCGCCATGCCTGCGGTTTCGCAGGTACCGTCATAATCTATCCCGCCGCGAAAAGCGGGGTATGAACCCTAATGGTAATAATTCGAGGATTGAATAGGGTTATCAGCTCTACAACCGTGATACGCGGAAAATTTTCCGGGTAAACCAGGTTCTTTTGGCTATAGAAAAATTTGGAGATAAGCCATGGTTCAAGAGAATGATAAATATACATACAGAATCACCTGGTCTGAAGACGATAATGAATACGTTGGATCGCGCGTCGAATTTCCTAGCTTGAGCTGGTTAGCAAACACGCCAGAGAATGCTTTAAGTGGAATTCGGAAAATCGTTTCGGAAGTCGTCTTCGATATGGATAAAATCGTATTGCCCGTTCAAAACTAAGCCAATAGGCCCAATCGACACACAACCCAGCATTCAAGCGGGACCGGGAAAAACCGCGCATTTTTTAAAGCCCCGTGGCGTTTGGCTATTGTCTCTTTTATTTGGGTCTTCAGGTTTTCATTTCCCGACCGCTTAATTCACCGTTAGAAGCCATCAGGGGGAATCGAATGATGTTCGGAGATGCTTTTGATTCAGTTCAAATAAATACCAGCGGTGCTGAAATTAATTTAGTGCATGGCGGTTCAGGGAGTCCACTACTGTTGTTGCATGGCTATCCGCAGACCCACGTCATCTGGCACGAGGTTGCCCCGCGCCTTGCGCATAACTTCCACGTAATTTGCCCCGACCTGCGAGGCTATGGGGACAGTTCAAAGCCACCGAGCACACCAGATCATTACCCTTACTCAAAGCGTGCTATGGCCCAGGATATGGTCGACGTGATGGCGTCTCTTGGGTATAGTGAATTTCTTGTAGCCGGTCATGATCGTGGTGGCAGAGTGACGCATCGGATGGTCCTTGACTATCCTGAGAGAATCAAAAAGGCATGCGTGATGGATATTGCACCTACTCACCACATGTTTAAGACTGCTGACCAAAATTTTGCCACGGGTTATTATCATTGGTTCTTCCTCATTCAGCCGGATGGTTTACCAGAACATATGATCAATGCGGATCCCGCTTACTATCTCATGGAAAAACTAAAACGGTGGAGTGCGCCCGGTGCGGTGTTCGCTGACGAGGCGGTGGCCGAATACGTGCGCTGCTTCAGTAAGCCAGAATCAATCCATGCATCGTGTGAAGATTATCGCGCTGCAGCGAGCATTGACCTTCAACACGACGAAGAGGATATGGACAAGAAAGTTGAGTGCCCTCTGCTAGCCTTGTGGGGTGCGAAAGGGTTTGTGAACCGCACCTACGATGTCCTTCGTGTATGGTACGAGCGTGCCGAACAAATAGCGGGTAAGGCCTTAGATTGTGGACATTTTCTACCAGAAGAAGCTCCTGCGGCTGTCTGCGATGAATTAGTTTGGTTCTTTGGTAACAAGTAATGCTTCTAATTCAGCCGACGCAACAAGCAGGGCGCACGATTAGCGGCGCTATGATACTTAAAACTGGAGGATGCCGTGTCTGATCTGAGCTTTGAAAAAATTGAACAGAGCATCCAGGATCGTAAAAACCTGCACGTGTCGTTTCTGAAGCATGTCAAAACTTACAAACCGTTTCTTGAAATGGAAGAGAAGGCGTTTTGAAATCTGGATCGAAGCACCGCGTAAAACCTACGTCTTCGAGGAAGAAGGCAGGATTTTAGGCACCTCCTTCCTCAAAACCAACCAGGCCGGCCCGGGCAGCCACGTCTGCAATTGCGGCTACATGGTTTCGTCATCAGCCAGAGGCAGAGGTCTTGCCACGGCCATGTGTGAGCATTCCCAGAAAGTCGCCAGGGCGCTGGGGTACAAAGCCATGCAGTTTAATTTCGTCGCTTCCAGTAACCCGGGTGCTGTCCGGTTGTGGGGCAAGCTGGGCTTTGCAACCGTTGGTCGTTTGCCCAACGCATTCAACCACCCGGCTTTAGGCTACGTTGATGCATTGGTCATGTATAAATGGCTTTAAAACAAAGCAGGCACGAGCACGCCAGGCGAGTGACAGAAAGGGAAATGGGGGATCCAAGTGAAAATGGTCACCTTGCTGTATATCCTGAATGCAACCCTGCTGGTACTTCACGAACTCGAATCCGCTTACGAAAAGGAGTGGGAGATACTTAAACTTCCGGGCAGAATTTCCGGCTTTCTGCTGCTTCACGTTCCCCTATTGATCCTTCTTTTCTATGGTTTGCTCGAAATAAAAAACAACGCTTCGGGTTCGGGATCGACAACAACGACCATGACATCGATGTTGAAGGTTCAGGCTCACCCGGCCGCTCAAGTTCAACCACTGCAGACAAACCTCTCAGTCGGCTGTTACTGCGAAAACGAGCACCGCTGCCACCGGGCCATCCTGAAAGCGTTGTTGGCGGAGCGGGAGGCTACAATCGAATGCGTCTGCGTGCGACACAGCACCCCCCCAACATGCCTCTTTACAGAAATCGGCGGCGATAAAGGTTCAACCGCCGGTAGTCAAAAAAGGATCTTCACGGAGGACGAATTCATGACGGCAGGCACAATCTACCGCTTCTCGGCTTTTTCCAGCCATCCTGAGGGTGGCAACCCCGCCGGTGTCTGGATCGGGGACACGCTTCCTGAACCCGGGGTGATGCAGAAAATCGCCGCCGACGTCGGTTTCTCGGAAACCGCCTTTATCGCCCCATCCACCGGAAAGGACCGCACCGTGCGTTACTTCAGTCCCGAGGCGGAAGTCTCGTTCTGCGGCCATGCCACCATAGCTGCCGGTGTGGTGCTGGGAGAGGCCGAGGGAGACGGCACGTATCGATTGTCGACCGCCGTTGGAGAGGTGCCGGTCGCCGTGCGCATGCGAGGTGCGCTCCGCGAAGCGTCGCTGACGTCCGTGGCGCCAAGGCATACGGACGCGTCCGATGCACTGGTCGACGGGGCGCTCCTGGCGCTCGGATGGAAACCGTCAGACCTGGACCGCGCGATTCAGCCTGCCAAAGCCTACGCCGGGGCGTGGCATCTGGTGCTGGCCGTTGCAGACGCGCACCGGTTGGCCAGATTGAACTATGACGTTGATCGACTCAAGACACTGATGCTGGGTGAGGGCCTGACAACGCTGCAACTCGTATGGCGGGAGCGCGCGGACGTTTTCCACTCACGCAATCCGTTCCCGGTCGGCGGCGTCGTCGAAGACCCGGCCACGGGTGCGGCGGCGGCCGCACTCGGGGGATATCTCCGGGATGCCCATCTCGTCAGCGTGCCAACGACCATCCTCATCCGCCAGGGGGAGGCGATGGGCCGCCCGAGTCGACTTACCGTCGAGATTCCTGCCGCAGGAGGAATTGTCGTAACCGGGACGGCCGTCCCGATTGAAGCGTAGTAAAAAGACCGGGTGCGGTCAGGCCGGAACCAATGAAAGCAGGGTTTGGCCGGCATCCGACTCACTGGATCCAATAAGGAGGGCACAGCATGCATCCCCAACTCTTCTCTGAGATCACCATCCAGGGCCTGACCTTGAAGAATCGACTGACCATGGCGCCACTCTACCTGGGCTATGCCGGCCAGGGCGGCACGGTCAGCGTTATGCTCCTGGAACACTACCGCCTCATGGCTCAAAGCGGCGTGGCCATGGTCGTGGTCGAAAATGCGACGGTGGACCATCCCACCGGCAGCGGTTCCAACCGGACCCTGCGGGTGGATACCGACGACAACCTATCCGGATTGAAACGGCTGGCGGGTGCCATAACACAGGCGGGTGCGCTGGCCTGCCTGCAGATCAACCACGCCGGCCGCTTTGCCCATGCGACCAACGAACCGGTGGCGCCATCCGCTGTGAATACATTCGGCCGCATGCCCATGGCCTTGGAAAAAAATGAAATCCATCGGATCATCGACAAATACGCCTCCGCGGCAGCCAGGGCCAAAAGCGCCGGGTTCGACATCGTGGAACTGCACGGTGGCACCGGCTATCTGCTGGCCCAGTTTCTCTCTCCGCGGACCAACCGGCGAACCGATGAATACGGAGGCAGCCTGGAAAACAGGCAGCGGTTTGCTCTCGAAGTATTTAATCGGGTCAAGGCCGCAGTGGGCGGCTTTCCGGTGGGGTACCGGTTCCTGGCCGACGAGTGGCTGCCGGACGGCTTGCAGTTGGATGAGTCGATGCAATTCGCCAAAAGCCTGGACCACGCCGGCATCGCCTATATCTCGGTCATGGGCGGCACGTATGAGTCCTTTTCTATGCCGGATATTGTGGACAAGTCCAAGCAGGAAGGCTACATGCTCGATCTGGCCGCTGCGGTCCGCTCGGCAGTCGACGCACCGGTCATCGCCGCGGGCCGGCTGGCTACCGGGACCTTTGCCGACCAGGCGATTGCCGATGGCAAGACCGACCTGATCGGCCTGGCGCGCGTGCTCTGGGCCGACCCGGATTGGCCGCAAAAGGTCCACGACGGCCGGGAGGGCGACATTTGCCACTGCAATCCGGATTGCGGCGATGCGTGCATGCACATGGTCATGAAAGGCAAGCCGGCTTTTTGTGTAGCCTGGACGGCAAAGAAAATGAAGGCGTGGAAGGCGAAATACAAGTAGCGCCCCCTGATTGAATCATTGTGCGGGGTCGACGCGTTCGAGCCTCAGCAGACCAACCCTGAAAACGCCTGCGGGCGGTCAGGCTGTTCGCAGCTGCGTTCAGGATTATTATAAAACTTGCCTGGCCGTCATCGTCGAGCCGTCGAAAGCACCGTCAACGCCAGCCTGCGGCGGACACCGGTTATACCTGCCGCAGCACCGCTTCTCCTTGAACCGTGATACGCGGAAAATTTTCCACGTATTGCCCCCGTTGGCCTAAATATGGTTCTTGAAAATAGCATCTATGTCGGCTATACATGGGATATACATAAGGAGGTGTTAGATGCTATCAAAAATTCAGAAATGGGGAAATAGCCAGGGGCTCCGCCTTACCAAGAACCTGCTTGCGGATGCGCAGCTTGATATCGGCGATGAGGTTGATATTAGTGTAAAAGACGGCATTATGCTTATCACACCCGCCAAGAGGATTCGTGGTCGGCACAACCTTAAGGAGCTTGTGATGCGTATTCCTGAAAATTACCAAGCCGGTGAAGTTGACTGGGGAGAGCCAGCTGGTAAGGAGGTATGGTAAATGGCGGGGTATATCCCTAAGCAGGGGGATATTATCGCAATCACTTTTGATCCGCAATCCGGTCATGAACAAAAAGGCAGGCGCCCTGCTTTTGTCGTTAGTAAGGACCTGTTTAATAGAAGTACGGGATTGGCTATCGTATGCCCAATTACAAACACAGATCGCGGTTTTCCTTTTCACATACCTATTCCAAGAGACAGTAAATTGACCGGTTTTATTATGGTTGAGCAAGTTAAATCGGTAGACTTCCGTTCCAGACGTGCTAAACGTGTAGAACATAGTAATGATTCATTGCTGTCAGAGGTGCTCTCCATTTTAGATGCCTGTATCTATTAATCGGCCAACCCAACAGTTGAGCGGGACCGGGAAAGCCGTGCATGCATTAAAGTAAGGCGTTATAAGGCACATTCGTACTCTACATTTAGTTCACAAGCTATCATTTCCCGACCCCTCACTTACACGATAAGGTTTAAATTATGCAGGTTACGTTTTTGTGGGTGGCAGCTATCATGAGCGTTGTTACATTCGTTGTTCACACATTTGTAGGTGGTCCACGAGTCGCCGCACCACTGCTGGCGGACACGAATCTTCCAAAAGCATCAAAGTGGCTTAATTATTATTGCTGGCATATCACAACGCTTTACACATTTGTTATGGGAGGCGCATATGCATATGTTGCTATGAACACGGAGAAAATTGAGTTAGTAGTTTTTCTAAGTATCTTAAATGTGTCTTTTGCTATCCTAAGTGCAGCTGTAGCAATGAAAGGAAATATAAATCCGTTTCATTTTCCATCCACATCTCTATTCGCATCGGTTTCCGCGTTGGGCATATTAAGTTTGATCACGAAGTAGATTCATATGATAAAAAAACCTTATAACAACCGCATCAACTTCGCTCCCTTCGGTTGCCGGACGCTCCTGAGGGATGACGTCAGGTGACAAAAGAAAGGACATTCATGCATCAGATTCTCGTCTACGCTGACTCTTTGAGTTGGGGGATCATCCCAGACACGCGAATGCGCTTCAGCTTTGAGAAGCGGTGGCCAGGCGTTATGGAAATAGAGATTCAACGCATGGGGCAGACCGTCCGGGTGATTGAGGACTGTCTAAATGGCCGGCGTACCGTCTGGGATGATCCGTTCAAGCCGGGCAGAAACGGCATCGTCGGTATTGAGCAGCGCGTCGAAGTCAATTCACCACTCTCGCTGGTCATTCTGTCCCTGGGAACCAACGACTTTCAGTCCATGCATCAGCACAACACGTGGCACTCGGCTCAGGGTATGGGTGCCATCATTGGCGCGATCCGACGTGCCCCAATCGAACCTGGCATGCCTATACCGCCCATTCTCGTTGTTGCCCCGCCTTCAATTCAGCAGGCCAAAGGAGACATTGCCCCCAAGTTTGAGGGAGCCGATCTCAAGGCGGTCGGCCTTGCTTCAGCGATTGAACAGATTGCCGACGAAACAGGTTGCGCATTTTTCGACGCTGGGTCCGTTACAACCACCAGTAAAGTAGATGGAGTCCATCTGGATGAAGACCAGCATCTCGCCCTCGGTAAGGCCATGGCGAAAAAGGTTGCATCAATGCTGGCTGCCGGCTAACACCAACCCAACATTAAACGGGGCTGCCACTAGCGTGGAACCACGTTAACTCAAATGTTCCCGCACCCCATAGGCCCATGAAAGTACTCCCGTATGGATCGAGGCCCACACCGAATTCACCTTTCCCCGCCGTCAGGGGCAGTATTCCGATTTTCAATGGCGCTATCGCCATTTCGACGGCGTCGACCGGGCCGAAATCCTGGAGGAGAACACCATCTTCAAATTTCTTGGCCTGGACAAGGACTGGGAGGAACTGGTCGGCGATGAAAACGGCAACGACGACTACCTGATGTTCTCGGATCTGGACATGAACCATCCTGCTGCGACAGGAGGGCTATCCGTGTGTCTTTTATCCGGATGACTACGGCGCCGCGTATACGGACACCGTCAGGGACGGCAACCCTTACGATATCACCCTGAACCCGGTGGCCGAACTGCCGGGACTGCTGGAACTTCGACGGGAGCGGGCCTATGGCATTCAGCGCGACTATTGGGATCACCCCGACACGATCGGCTGGACCCGGCAGGGAGATGACGACCATCCCCAGTCCGGCCTGGCCGTGCTGCTGAGCGACGGCCCCGGCGGTTCCCGATGGATGGAGGTGGGCCGTCGCCACAGCGGTGCCCGATTCTCAGATCACCTGGGCCATCGCCATGAAACCGTCGTCATCAATGCCGACGGTTGGGGTGAGTTTTATGTGGACGGCGGGTCGGTTTCGGTATGGGCGGCGGTTTAGCGGGCAGGTGTTGAAAAAATCCCCGGAACATGTTCCTATGAATTCCTTTGAGGAACCATTCTGGACTTTATCCAATGAAGAACTGCATCATCTGGATGTTGGCCCTCATGGCCCTGGGCTGCGGCAACACCCATGAAAACCAGACGTCTACCACCCAATCGCTGGGAATAAGCGACAACGAGATCCTTGTCGGCTCCTCCCTGGCCCTTGGCGGGCACGCCGGCTATCTGGGCACCCAGACCCTGCACGGTGCCATGGCCTATATCAGGCATGTCAACCAGCGAGGCGGCATTTATGGCCGAAGAATCAAGGTTATTACCTATGATGACGGCTATGACCCGCCCCGATGCGTGACCAATACCCAGAAGCTGATCGTTCAAGACAAGGTCTTTTCGCTCTTTTGTTATGTGGGCACGCCCACGACGGTTAAGATTCTTCCCCTGGTGGAGGAGGCCCGGATTCCCGTCGTCGGCATGTTTACCGGCGCCAATGCCCTTCGGGAGCCGCTCAACCGCTACCTGATCAACGTAAGGGCATCCTATTACCAGGAGACCGGCGCGGCGGTAACGCATCTCGTCGAAGCGATGAAACTCAAGAAAATTGCCGTCTTTTATCAATATGACGCCTATGGGTTCGACGGCTTGAAGGGGACGGAGATTGCGCTGCGCCCCTACGGCCTGGTGCCGGTGGCCACGGGAACCTACATTCGCGGCACCCTGGATGTCGAGGAAGGGCTGCGCAAAATCATGGCCGCCCAGGCGGAAGCCGTGGTCATGATCGGCACCTATGAACCCTGTGCCAAGTTCATTCGCCTGGCCAGAGAGAGGCACTTTTCACCGGTTTTCTACAATGTCTCCTTCGTGGGTGCCGATGAATTGGCCCGGCTGTTGGGCCGGATCGATGAGAATATCATCGTCACCCAGGTGGTGCCGCCGCCCGAAGTATCAGGCAGCAACAAAGAACTCTGGGGAGCCCGGGAATATGTCGCCCTGTTGAAGCAGTACTATCCCTCGGATCGACCCAACTTCGTCAGCCTGGAAGGCTATATCAACGCCAAGGTTCTGGTGGAAGGGCTCGAACGCGCCGGTCGAGAACTGAACCGCGAAAAATTTATCAGTGCGATCGAGTCCATCCAGAAACTGGATCTGGGCATTGCCAACCTGCTGTCCTTCAGCCCCAGGGACCACCAAGGCCTGGAGAGAGTTTACTTTACCCATCTGCAGGATGGAAAATTCGTATGGCGCAATCACTGATCGATCGCATCAGGAACTCCAGCCTGAAGAACAAGATCTTCTTTTCGGTCACGGCTGTGATTTTGCTGATCAGTGTCCTGATCGCCCTGTTCACCCGCTGGATACTGATATCCACACTGACATCGGAGCTCAAGCAGCGCGGCCTGGGCATCGCCTACAGCATTGCCGAAAGCTGCAGAGGTTTTCTTCTCACCAACGACGTCAACCAGCTGACCAGCCTGATCTTCGATGCCCGGTTGGGCGCACGAAGGGAATTGGTCGGTTATGTTTTTATCCTGGACAAACAGGGTCAGATTCTTGCCCACACGTTTACCCGCGATTTCCCGCAGCAGATCGCCCTTGCCAACCGGATCGCACCCGACAAAGACCATCGCATTCAATTGATGAACGCGGGTAGAGAAGCGATCTACGATGTTGCCGTGGCAGTGAACGAGGGCATTTACCGCATCGGTTCCGTGCATGTCGGTCTGTATAAGAAGCACATCGATCAGCTGATCAACAAACTGCGCACGACCTTTTTAGGATTTGTATCCGTGGTGATTCTCCTCTTTTTTATCATCAGCCACCATCTTTCAAAAACCATTACCCACCCCATCACCCGTCTGACCATGGTCTCCGATGAGATCAGCCGGGGGATTTTCGATGTTCAGCTGGATATGGAAAAAGGGCTCCAGCACGGCGGGGTCAAAGATGAAGTGCGCCAGCTTTCCCGATCCTTTATCAATATGACCAATCGCATCAAAGAGTCCCAGGCCAAGCTCAAAGAGTCGGACAACAAATATCGTTCCCTGTTTGCCAGCGGCCCCAACCCCATCTTTGTGCTGGATCGTAAAACGCTGAAGATCCTCAGCGCCAATCCCAGCGCCGAGGAGACTTACGGCTATACCAAAGAGGAACTGGTGGGTCGGCCGTTTACGGATTTGGGTCCTTTTGAACTGGACGAAAACCAATGGACCGAATTCAACGCCCAGCATGCCGGCAATGTCACCACCATCAGCTCCAAGGTCCAGTATTTCAAAAAAGGGTACCAGGCGTTCTATGTCAATGTGCATGCCAGCCCGGCGTTTTACGAAGACAAGAATGCGCTGATCGTGGCCACCACCGATATCTCCGAGATGGTCGAAAAGGACAGCCAGCTGATTCAAGCCAGTAAGATGACGACTCTGGGAGAAATGTCCGCCGGTATTGCCCATGAACTCAATCAACCCCTCAACGCCATCAAAATGGGCAGCGAGTTTCTGGAGATGATGATTGAAAAAGAGGAACGCATCCCCGAACATGAGCTTTATCAAATCGTGCGTGAAGTCAGCAGCCAGGTTGATCGGGCCGAAGGCATCATCCGTCGCCTGAGAGACTTCGGACGCAAAACGGACTTTACCAAAGAGAAAATACTGATCAACGATCCCGTCAACACCGTGCTGGAAATCATCGGACGCCAACTTCGATTGCAGAACATCGATGTCCAACTTCAGCTGACGGCCAACCTGCCACCCATTCTGGCCCACCACAACCGCATCGAGCAGGTTATTTTCAACCTGCTGACCAACGCCCGGGATGCGATCAACCTGAAAGAAGAATCCGGCATGGGGAATCATCCGCGCAACATCATCATCCGCAGCTATGCTGAGGATGGCCAGGTGGCGGTGGCCGTCTCAGACACCGGCATCGGCATCGATCCGGCAGTCAAGGCTCAGATTTTCGAAGCCTTTTTCACGACCAAAAAAAT
>Ga0272441_10014569_pt1 | contig 11126 bp, 10 predicted proteins | sample SSMProp6N_FD_193582 | JGI IMG/M metagenome (GOLD analysis project Ga0272441, IMG submission 193582) | Marine sediment archaeal communities from Little Sippewissett salt marsh, Falmouth, MA, United States - SSM-Prop-6N | ecosystem: Environmental > Aquatic > Marine > Wetlands > Sediment ...
TCCGCCGCGAACTTCAGGTAGAAAACCGTGTACCGGAACGTCGCCTCTCCAATGTCATGGAAAATGCAGGTGTTGTCCCAGTCAAACGTCGCCACCGGATTCTCGGGACCATAGGTCTCAACAAAGGCCTTGACCAAATCCCAATTTTCCGGATACCAGTTACCCTCTTCAGATACTACGGGCTCCTCTGTAGGTTCTTCCGTAGGTTCTTCCGTCGCAACCACAAGTTCGACGGTAGGTTCCTCGGTGAGGACTTCAGCAGGTGCCATGCCACAAGAAACCAGGATAATGCTTACTAAAACAGAAAGCACTACAAATGTAAAAAACGGCTTACGTGACATAACAATCGTGCTTACCTCCATTTATTTTGATGAAGAGATTTGTCCAGAAATCATACAACAAGACAACTTGGAACCGTCGCCTACCATGACGATAAAACAAAAAACAGCATAGCAGTGAAACTAAAAGGGTAACGGTATAACCTGGTAAATAACCATCAAACATTTACTTGTTATTTTAACTTGCCGTCACGGCAGGCAAAAAACTCACACAAAAGTTGTAAAAATTGATTAAAGTAGCGTCTTTGGAATGCTCATGGCAACGTAAAACAAAGATGGACATGAAAAGTCCAAAAAAGCTAAGGAAGCATGATGTTACATCTATTACCTTCCTCCAGTCTAGGAAAGAGAGGGGGACCCTAACAACCAAAAATTAAAAATGATATGCAAACAACACACCTGTGCTGCAACATCTCATACTCCCAATCTGTAGAACGCTGGGACCAGCTCATAAAACCAGCCCCAGCGCTCCCCGCTTGAGAATCAATCCTAAGCGTTTTTTAATACCCTTAGCCTCAGCGATGCCGTTCCAATCGGAGTGCAGCGCTTTCAGCTTGCCGGATGCATACCTGCACCCGTATAAGGCTGGCCTATCTTTAGTACTCGCCCGTGGAGGGGAAAGTCACGTAATAGATCTTCACCCAAGAAGGCGTGTTCCAACGAACGTGGGAACCAGCCGGGATAAAGACCACATCACCGCGATAAGCCGTCAGCTTGCGGCCTTCGCTGGTGATCTCCATGACACCTTCCTCGATGTAGTCCATCTCATCGTAGGTCAGCGTCCATTCGAAACCACCCTTGCGCCAGGACATGAAGCCAGCGCCAATGCTGGCGCCATCTCCAACCGTCACTACATCGGTCAGGCGGAAATCGATCTCCGGCGGGGTCAGCAAGACACCGGTCTTGGGATCTTTCAACTCGTAAGGCTCAAGTTCCATATCCTTGGCGATCGAAACCAGTTTCAGTGCACTGGGCCGAGACCCATAGACATCAGGAACGGGGCAGGGCTGCAAGCCCCCAGCCTTCTGAATTTGTTCTAATACTGCCTTAACAATGTCTTCCATATTTGGAGCTCCCATAGGCGCAAAAGCTGCAGGTGCGGGTTCAGGGGGTACTTCTACCGCCGTAGCAGGGGCAGCTTCACCCGCCGCGTAAATTTTTACTCCCAACTCAACAGCTGTATCGCGGGCCAGAGGCGTTACAGTGTCATCAGCTTGAAGCTTTAACTCCGTTAGCCCACGGCTATGCAAACGTTCAATATCAGCCTTTGCATATACGTTTTTTGCCATAATATCCTCCCTTTATGAGTGGATTATATAAGGTTAGGGGACAGCCGGGCAAACCCGGGCTGGGCCACACAGCTGCCCCCACCCCTCAGTTCTCTGCCTTTTCGGACGAAGATCCCTTACGCTTCCTCAGGGGGATGCGGTAAGATCATCTCGACATCCGGATGCGGCCGCGGGATGACATGCACAGAGACAAGCTCGCCGACACGTTGCGCCGCTGCAGCACCAGCATCGGTCGCTGCCTTGACAGCTCCGACGTCACCGCGAACCATGACCGTGACAAACCCTCCACCGATCTTTTCTTTACCGATCAGGCGGACGTTAGCTGCCTTGACCATAGTATCTGCGGCCTCGATAGAGCCTACTAAACCCTTCGTCTCGATCATACCTAAAGCAGACGACTGATATCCGGCCATAACTTTGACTCCTTTCCTAAAAAATTAGTTTACAACCTCGCGAACTACTTCCCTTCAACTACTCTTTGGGAGCGATGAAAGCAGCAGCAACAGCGAGGCCCAGAACACCGGCAACCAGCTTGCCGATGATCAACGCACCGATCAGATCAGGTGCGTTGGCGGCGGTGAAGCCAAGGTGATCAGCAAAGGTGAAGGCTGCACCGACCTGGAAGGCGGCGTTGATGACCTTACCACGGGGGGTCATGTCCTTGAAGATACCGAACATGGGGATGTTGTTAGCGATCGTGGCAACCAAGCCAGCCGCGCCTACATCGGTCATACCCAGGCTCTTGCCGACGGCACCCAGAGGGCCACTCAGAGCCGTGGTCAGGAACTTAACCAGGGGATAAGCACCGGCCAGGGTGATGGCGATAGCACCAACAACCTCAAGACCTTCCATCACAGCCTCGCCACCATCGCAGTAAGTGAAGAGGGGTTCCATACCGGGGATAATCACCACGCCGGTCTGCGTCTCGAAGATCGCAGCAGCCATAGCAACCAAAATCAAGGAGGTGATGAAGTGACCGAAGACGAGGAAGCCCTTGATCATGGCCTCGCGGACGGTGGCCAAACCCACAGCAATCAGGATGGCGAAAATCACAACAGGAATAAGGTAAATCAAGCACTGAATGAAGGGATAACCAGCAACCAGGCCGGAGACGAGCACGCCGATGGGGGCAACGATAATGCCTGCCAGGGTACCGAGGGCCAGGTATTTGCGGTCATCAGATTCAATGATGCCCAAGCCTACAGGAATATTGAAAACCCAGTTAACACCGAACATAGCACCCAGCAGCAGACCACCGTAGTAGCCAACCCACTCGGGGTCGCCAGCAGCCTCGGCCAGAGCCAAGCCCATGGGCGTCGCGCCCATGTCAATGGCCAGCAAAGTACCAGCCAACATAGCGGTCTTGGAGCCCAGCGCACTGAAGAGCGGGCCAGCAACAGGGGTCAACATATTGCTCAGCACGGGGGCCAGAGCAATGATCCCGACCATAGCCAGGGCCAAGGGACCCATAGCGTTGAAACCTTCTTCCATCTCGGCGCCCCACCCATCGATCAAGGGGAGCTTTGCATCAGGAGCCCACTCCTTAACAACCCGGTCAATGACCCCGAGCACTGCGAAAACCGCAACAATCCACAGAACACCAGTATTTATAGCTGCCATTTCAAAAGATCCTTTCGTAAATATGATATTGGTGTCCTTCGGTGATTATGTAATAAGACCTACACCAAAGGGCATAAAAAAGAATAAAACACACTTCGCTCACTTGCCCATAAAGGCAAGCCATAGCCCTATCATAACAACTTATTCACCATTTCGCGATAGACACCCCTCCTTTCGAACCATGCCACTTGTCACAGAAGAAAAAGTAAGTCCGCCTCTGCCGCCAGCATAAAGCCCCGCCGACGACAGCAATAAACACTCTGTTACAAGAAGGGCGCCCAAGGGGAAGTGAACAAAGTTCAGCAATCGACTTAGCGACTGCCTTTCCCCGAGGCGATAATGATTTCGCTATCGCTGTGCGGACGCGGGATCACATGCACCGATACCAATTCGCCCACACGCTGTGCCGCTGCGGCTCCAGCATCGGTCGCTGCTTTCACAGCGCCGACATCGCCGCGCACCATCACGGTCACCAGGCCGCTGCCCACGTACTCGCTGCCAACCAGCGTGACGTTCGCAGCCTTGACCATGGTATCGCCCGCTTCAATGGCGCCTACCAGCCCGCGCGTCTCAATCATTCCTAGAGCAATCATACTGTTATCCATAAACGTTTCTCCTATTCCATCAAGTCAATACTGCGGCTTTGAAGCAGCATCCTCCACACCACTTACCCACTAGAGGCAAGCAGTCTCAAGGCGCTAACTCTTAGGAACTTTGCGCTAGCTGTTCCAGCACACGGCGCACAATGGTGTCAACATCCACATCCCCATCAGGTTTTTCTGACGCCGGAGCAGCTGGCTTGGGAATCACCACAGCGGGTTCAAATGGCTTTAGTTCGTACGCCAAGCGCTTGATGTTCATCAAGTGCTGGACAGTGATGTTATCACTGCTGATGCCGCCACCGATACCACCCGTCGCCAGGGTCATGGAAGGTTCCAAGCCCGTGGTCGAACCGATAGCACCCGAGGTCGTGCTGCCATTGACGATAATACGGAAGGCCGGTTTTTCCAAAGCAAACTGCATGATGATTCCTTCATCTTTGCAGTGAATGCCCATAGTGTGGCCCCAGCCATCGAAGTTCAGCACCTCAATGCTGCGATCACAACCACGGCGCCAACCATCCTCAACCATGAAGCCCACAACAGGCGCTAGCTTCTCACCGGTAAGTGGGATGTGAGGCCCGATCTCGTAGAAACGCGGGATCAAAACTCGTGTGCCCTCAGGCACGGAGAACCCCACCAACTGCCCAATTTCCTGGGCTGAACGGCCGACAAACGCGACCTGCATCATCCCATTGGGGCGGAACATAGCTTTATTCAGCAACTCCGCCTCAACATCATTCAAGAAATGGGCACCGTTGCGCTTCAGAGCAGCTTCAAGCTGTTCGGCGATTGGCTTATCCGCGATGATTGCTCCTTCAGAAGCACAGATCACACCGTTATCAAAAGAGACGCTGTTGATAATCGCCTTAGCAGCGTGCTCGATATCCGCAGTGCGGTCTACATAGCAGGGCACGTTACCGGGGCCAACACCGTAGACCGGCTTCCCCATACTGTGCGCCGCCTTCACCATCGACGTACCACCCGTCGCCATAATCAGCCGCACGTCCTTGTGCCGCATCAGTTCCTGGCTCCCGACAAGGCTGATGTGCTGCATGCAGCTCATCAAACCCGCCGGTGCGCCCGCAGCCTCTGCTGCTTCAGCCATGATGCGCAGAGACTCACCCGCACAGCCCGCTGCGTTAGGATGGGGCGCGCAGATAATAGCATTGCGAGCCTTCACCGCGGCAATCGTGTTCTGAATGGGTGTGGACGTCGGATTGGTCACAGGCGTCAATGCAGCCACGACCCCATAGGGCCAAGCCACTTCAACGATCCTGCGAGCATCATCCCGGCCGATAACACCAACAGTTTTGATATCCTTGATGCTTTCCCAGGTACCCCGAGAGGCAAACTGGTTCTTAGTGATTTTGTGCTCAAAGACGCCGACACCCGTCTCGTCTTTGGCCATTCGAGCCAACTTCTCAGACGCACGATAAGCAGCTTCAGCCATTGCAGAGACGACGGTGTCGACCTCGTATTGGTTGAACGTTGCAAAGATCTTTTGTGCCTCCGCGGCCTTGGCTACCAGCCGTCGCGCCTCCTGAATCGATTGCAAATCGTGATCAAACTCTTCAGGCATAGCAAACTCCTTTCACGATTTAAGTCCTAGCATTGCCTGCTTCCACATCAGCCTCTGAGCTTGCGCCCAAAGGTCAACGCACTAGAAGGTAATGTTATCAGTGGCAACAGAGAGCACTGCGCCTTCAAAGGCCTTACAAGCGGACCGACAAGCACTCTGCGTACCGTACAACAAGGCACCCATGTAGTTCGTCTCAGTCGGTGGCCCCCACAACACGCCGTTGGCGACGTTCGCAGCTTTCAGCGAGCGCTCCATAGCGTAAACACCCTCCAGCGGTGGTGCCGTGATATAGGCAATAGGCGTGCCTGCATCAACACCGCACTCTGCCGACAGATAGGTGCCCGCACGCGAAATGGTGTATGCCAACCAAACCAGATCCTCGCCCTTGACCTTGGTGGATGAGTAATACAGTTGATCCACGAAAGCCAAAACAGCATTCAGACCCGCTGTGACCTCAGCCGGATCGGGACCTGCCAAAATCAGCAGAGCCTCACCGGAGAGAGGACCGGATGGATACATACCACTCGCATAGTGCGATTTACAAAATGCGACCCGAACCTGCGCCTTCTTGGTTGCATCGTCACCACCGATGTACAACGGATCATCGATTGTGCTCGTAATCAGGCCCAGGCTCTTTTCCCCTGGCTGCAGCTCGAGAGCTTTAGCCATGTCGGGGTGCACATTGGGAATCAACCGCACCGCCAACACATCAGCTTTAATAGTATGTTCTACCTCAAGAGCCATGCTACTTCCTCCTTAAAGTGTATTCAGCTCATACAAAGAGAATACATTTTTTTTGCTCAGGCACAAAGCCTTAAGCACCAACCACAATGTTTGCCCCCAACAGGGCCTGCAGCTCCCCTGGTAAACAAGCAGGGCCTGTCCCGATTGGGGGGCAGGCCACTGCCTGCGGAAAAAACCTAACTAGTTACCGCGCTTCTTCTCGGAAAGCGCAACACCACTGCACTTGTACTCAAGGTAATCCTTGATCAAGGCAACGTCCTCGGCTGCAGCTTCCAGCGGGTCCTTACCACGCTTGGAAATCTGGCAGATGTTGTCGCGATTCCCGTCAGTGGTCAGGGGCTCCCAGCGCTGCATGTAACCGGAGTAAATGCTCAGCGCATCAGAGACGATCAAACCAGGGCGCTCACCGATCAGCATCACGCAGACCGTAGCGTTCAACAGCTCGCCGATCTCATTCAACAAACCTACACGACCGCGGTTGACGTAAACGGGGGTGCCGACATCAATGCCAGCAGCCTCGAGACCGTCAGTCATAGCCTTCAAGACATCCGGGGCATAGCGCTCAATCGCGTAGCCGCTCAACCCGTTGCTCAGGATAACCTGGACAGTGGGGTTCTTCTTGCACTTCTGCAGGACAACCTCTTTGGCTGCCTCGCTCAAGCGACGGCCCAAATCGGGGTGACGGCGGTAAGATTCCATATCGCCCATAGCCTGGCTCTCACCAGCATATACCACACCCATCTTCTCCAAAACATCCTCGGGCATAGCGTAAAGCAGGGAGTCAACGCAGGCCGCGTGGTCCGCGCGCATCTGATAGTAGGTCCGGCCGCTGGGGCGAGCACCTTCGCGCCCCACACCAACGCGGTAAGGCGTTGCGGCGATCAATGCTTTCAAGCCTTCTTCGTCCACTGGGTTCTTTACCAGGGGCTCTTTGCGCATTTCTTCACTGGTTACATCGGGAACTTCAACCGTAAAGGCCTCGCCTTTTTTGCGCATGGCCTCGATCTCAGCCAAGTCTCGCTGGCCTTTGTAAGCTTCTTCATATGCCATTTCTATATCTCCTCTTTAAAGATGTATAAGACGGTCCAAAGGGAACCTACATCCAACCTACTTCTTCAGGAAGAAGGAGGCGTCACCGGCTTTATCGGTTAAGAAACCATCCTTGATCAGACCAAGTTCCTCACCCCATTTTTCCATCTCAGGCGCTGGGCGCAGCCCTGCAGCCTGCCGCGTGGAAGCCGTGTCGTGGTAGCTCGCGCACTGGTACGCCAACATCACATCGTCGCCCAAAGGCACACCCATGTGGTAGTTGACACCGGCGACCGCGTCGATGACCATTTCGAGCTCAATCGCGTTCTGGTCCGCGGGGTTGTGGTTAGTGTAGCAGTTATCCAAGCCCAGAGGAATACCCAGCAGCTTGCCGCAGAGGTGATCCTCGAGCCCAGCGCGGATGATCTCCATAGGCCCGTAGAGGTACTCAGGCCCAATGAAACCGACAACACTGTTGACGCCCATCGGGTCGTAGCGGCGAGCCAGACCGTGCTTGCGGGCTTCCAGGGTCAACTGGTCAGCATCAAAGTGCGCGTAAGCGGAGAGCTCGGTGCCCTCACCAGTCTCGAAGTACATGAACTGCGGGCCTGCATAGCAGTATTTCTTGCCCAGCTCATAAGCCTCGTCCAACATGCCGACGGTCACACCGAAGGACTCATTGGCGGCCTGGGTACCAGCAATACTCTGGAAGACCTGACCTACGCGAGCACCCTTCTTGAGGCACTCCATCTGGGTGGTCACGTGACCGAGGATGCAGTTACCAACGGGGGCATTCCAGGTTTCCTTGATGTCCCACATCATCTCGTACATGCGCATCAGGCTCTCGACGGTGTCGATAGCGGGGTTAATCCCCAGAACCTGGTCGCCGATCAAGAAAGAAAGGCCCTCGTAAATTTCAGCACGAATGCCATCAGGATCATCTACAGGGTCATTGGGCTGCAAACGAGCAGCCAGTACACCGGGGATACCGCAGGTGCAGGCGTTCTTCGAGGCAACGCGAATCTTCGCGCCCAGCACAACCAGGTCCAGGTTGGAGCAGAGCTTCGCCACAGCAGCCGCCATCTCACCGGTCAGACCCCAGGCAATAGAGGAGATATCTTCATTAGAGGTGTTATTATTGAGCAGCCAGGCCTTGAACTCACCAACGGTCATATCCTTGACCTTGTTGTAAGCCTCTTCGTCCAAGCCATCCTCGATAACACGTGTGATCTCGTCTTCCTCGTAGGGAACCACGGGGCACGCGCGCAGAACCCACATGGGGGTCTCCGCCAGAACGACCTTAGCAGCAATGCGTTCCTCAACCGACTTCGCGGCAACCCCGGCCTCTTCATCACCGGACTTGCGCTCGTTGGCTTTGGCAAGGACCTCTTTGAGGTCTTTAAATTCATACTGCCGACCAAACATCTTTGTACGGAATAGCATCTTTTGCCTCCCTAAAATAATAATAAAACTAACTGGGGAAAATCAGTGTCTTAACAGACAACGACACCAACCGATCCCCTAACAACGACCGACCAATGTCAATATAGTCGCCCTCACCCAACCAAATCTCATCGATAGACAGAACATCGTGTTCAGGCAATCGCGCCTTCACGGCCTGTCCCAACGCCTTTCCGAGATCTCGCTCCATCACGAAGATGAAGGGCAAGGTCGGCGGCACATGCTCCAGCGCAAACTGCGTCAGCGCGTCTGCCACCGCACACAAATCAGAATAGCTTTCCACGCCATACATATCCATGGCAATGGCAATGCGATCCTTTGCAGGATCAAGATCCCAACGTTCACAAGCATCCAGAATAGCAGCAGGAAGCTCAGCTGGTTTCGGCTTCTCACCGTGCACCTGCGGCCACAGCACCGGAGTATTGCGTATGGGGAGCTTTTCTGGTGCAACCCAGATCGTCATACCACTGACGGTGATCGTCTCATGACTGGCACCCATTACCGTAGCACGCACCGTCTGATCAGGTTTCTCAGTATGCAGCGTGCTTAGAACAGGATGGCTCAACAGCGCCTGACCCAAAAGCGGGCCCACATCGTCATAGACAGTCACATCATCCAGACTGTTAATCGGGTAATCCCTGTAATAAAAATCAGAAACGCCCCCGGAAATAAAGATCGGCCGGTCACTCACAGCCTTCTTCAATGGGGCAGTTTGCAGCAGTTCCAAACATAAGGGGCTAGGCTTGCCTGCGATAACTTCCACGATCAGGTCTGCCATCAGCTCAGTAAAGCGACGCAGCACCGACAGGTCCGCAGGATCTCCAACCGACAGATCAATTCCCAAATGCTCAAGCATCCGGCGACCCGGTTCTGTGATCTTGCGTACACGCTTAGTTTCGCGATCGACCTCAATATGCCGTCCACCGCATTGCAGAACAGCCACATCCATAAGATCATTATTATAAAAAACAGAGATATTCGTCGTCCCGCCGCCGATATCCAGGTTGGTAGCCCAGGTAAAGTGGCGCCCCGACCAACCAGCCGCACCAGAACCACGACCAGCCAGATGCGATTCCAGACTAGGGCCTGCAACCGTGACGACAAAATCACCCGCCAAGGGTGCCATCATATCCAGCACCTCAGGGGCATTTTCCGCCTTAACAGACTCACCGGTAATAATAATCGCACCCGTCTCTACATCTTCGGGCGTGAAGCCAGCATTCTCATATTCTGTATACAGAATGGTCTTCAGCGCCTCTATATCTATACGAGCATCATCACCCTCATGCGGCGTTATATAAATATTGCTTTCGTACACCACCTCCTTTTTACCTACGTCAGCTCGGGGCTTCCGTGCAGGCCCATAACGCGCCTGCGGCTTTTCCATAAAAGCGCCACGTTCAGCCACCGTGAGCTTTGAAAAAACTAACTGTGTTGTTGTAGTACCGACATCAATTCCTACACTGAGTAACTCACAAGCCATTACATACTTCCTTAAAACAATATTTTAGCGACCTGGCCTTTAGGAACAAAGCCAGCGTAGCTCACACGATAGACAGTTTCTTTGCTTAATCGAGCACAGCCAAACGATCACGCAACGCGGTCAAAAGCGCGTCGCCCACACCGCGAACAGCCTTAAGCTGTTCGACAGCAGTGAAATCGCCATGTTCTTCACGATACACCACAATACGTTTCGCCAGCGCAGGCCCAATACCCGGCAGCGCAGAGAACCCCTCAATCGTGGCAGCATTGACATCAACCACACCCTCTCCAACCTCAGGCGCAGCCGCAACATCAGTAAGCGCTTCTTCAGCAGGTTCAGGGGCAGGTTCAACATCCGTCTCAGGTTCCGCAGGAGGTTCTTCCGGAGGTTCAGATTTCGGCGCCGGCGGCGCCTCAGGGGCAGACGGGGGTTCTTCCTCAGGCTCATCGGAGCGCTCAGGCAAAATCACCTCCGTATCGCCATGCGGCCGCGGGATCACATGCACCGAGGCCAATTCCCCCACACGCTGCGCAGCTGCCGCGCCGGCGTCGGTAGCAGCCTTAACAGCACCGACATCGCCACGCACCATCACAGTCACCAACCCGCTGCCGACATACTCACTGCCGATAAGCGTGACATTCGCAGCCTTGACCATGGAATCCGCAGCCTCGATAGCACCCACCAGCCCGCGCGTCTCAATCATTCCCAAAGCAATCATCTGTGGATTTGTTGGCATAAGTCCCCCTTCGGCAAAAAGATTAATACTCTTTCTTAAAGACGAACTTCCCGTCGACTTCCAAAGAATCGACGATCGCTACAATCGATGCATCGATCGGGGCTTCTTCAGTCCGGCAGGTAAAACGCGCGCCGCTGCCTAACGCAACAAAAACCAGCTCTCCGCGACCAGCACCCACCGTATCAACTGCGATAAAGGGGTCCCGATCCAGAAGCTGGTTTTCAACCGTCACCTCTTGAACGATA
>Ga0272441_10014570_pt1 | contig 11125 bp, 8 predicted proteins | sample SSMProp6N_FD_193582 | JGI IMG/M metagenome (GOLD analysis project Ga0272441, IMG submission 193582) | Marine sediment archaeal communities from Little Sippewissett salt marsh, Falmouth, MA, United States - SSM-Prop-6N | ecosystem: Environmental > Aquatic > Marine > Wetlands > Sediment ...
GGTCAGCGTGTTGAAATACTCCATCAGCGTCCGGAAGAATCGCGGGATGCGGAACGGGCGGGCCTTGGCGCGGACGGCCGGCGGGGCGGCGCCGAAGAAAAACTCGTCGATATCGACCCCCGGCGGGTCCGGCTCCAGGCCGAAGTAGTTGCCCACCAGGAATCCCTCGCGCCGGCCGGCCTCGTCGCGAATCCACCGCCAGCGGCGGGTCATCGTGCACGGGTGGGTGATGGAGAACTGGAACAGCCCGCCGGGCTTCAGGACGCGGGCGACCTCGCGGACGCACCCGGCGTAGTCGGCCATGTCCATCATCGCCATCGTGCTGACGGCCGCGTCGAAGGAGGCATCGGCGAACGCCCCGAGGTCCGCGCCGCTGGTGACGTGGTGCTCGATGCCGAGCGGCTCATCCGCCTCGGCGGCGCGGGCGGCGGCGATCATCGCGGCGCTGATATCCACGCCGACCGTCTTTGCGCCGCGTTTGGCCAGCAGACGCGTGTTCGTGCCCTCGCCGCACCCGACGTCCAGGACTCGCAGGCCGCGCAGGTCCGGGAGGATCTCGAAGAAGGCCGGGTTGTTGACGTAGGTGCGGTACACGTCGTAGCCGGCGCGGACGGCGGCGGTCCAATCGGGGGCGTTTTCGTCCCAGTGGCGTGCGACCTCGGCGTCATCCATCGGCGGGGTCGTCCTCGTCGGGGTGGGGATCGTCCGGGGCTGGCTCGGCCTGGCGCTGCTGCGCACGGCGGATCAATTCGACGATCGTCACGGCCTTGTCGGCGCGCGGGGCGCGGATCGCCTCGACGTCGGCGCCGCTGTAGTGCCGCTCGATGAACGCCACCACGTCGAAGGTTTCCCACCAGCAGTCGAAGACCTTCCGGCAGGGCAGGGCGGCGCCCGGCGCGCGGCAGTAGGCGAAGGTCACCTCGTGGCCGAGCATGGGACAGCGGCGCTTGCGTCCGTCCTGGCTGGCGATGTCGGCGTTGGTCACGGCCCATCCTCGAGGAAACGTCAACGGGCGCCCCCGCCGAAGCGGGAGCGCCCGTAGTGTAGCATCTTTGCCCGGCCGCGCCCGCGCCGCGGGCGGGGCCGCGGCGATCACCACTTGCCGGACTTGCGGACTTCCGGCTTGGGCAGGTCCTTGAGGACCTCCAGCCCGGCGGCGAGGTCTTCGTCCGGCAGGGCGTAGTCGACCAGCTTGCCCTGGAAGTAGGCGTCGTAGCCGGTCAGGTCCATCAGCCCGTGCCCGGACCAGTTGAACAGGATGACCTTTTCCTTGCCCTCTTCCTTGGCCTTGACGGCCTCGTCGATGACCGCGGCGATGGCGTGGGACGTCTCCGGGGCCGAGATGAACCCCTCGGTCCGCGCCCAGACGACGGCGGCCTCGTAGCACTTCAGTTGGTGGAACGCCCGCGGCTCCATGAGGCCCTCGACGATGGCCTGGCTGACCATCGGCGCCATGCCGTGGTAGCGCAGCCCGCCGGCGTGGATCGGCGGGGGCACGAAGGCGTGCCCCAGCGAGTGCATCGGCAGCAGCGGCGTCATGCACGCGGTGTCGCCGTGGTCGTAGGCGAACGGCGCCCGCGTCATCGTCGGGCACGACGTCGGCTCGACGGGCACGACGGTGATGTCCGCCCCGGCGATCTTGTCGGCGATGAACGGGAACGACAGCCCGGCGAAGTTCGACCCGCCCCCGGCGCAGCCGATCACGATATCCACCTTCTTCTCGCCGGCCTTGGCCAACTGCTTCTTGGCCTCCAGCCCGATGATCGTCTGGTGCAGCAGGACGTGGTTCAGCACGCTGCCGAGGCTGTAGCGCGTCTTGCCCGTCGGATCGGTGACGGCGGCCTCGATGGCCTCGCTGATCGCGATGCCCAGCGACCCGGGCGTGTCGGGCATCTTGGCCAGGATGTCGCGCCCGGCCTGGGTCTCGTCCGAGGGGCTGGCGACGCAATTGGCGCCCCACGTGGACATCATGAGTTTTCGGAAAGGCTTCTGGTCAAAGGAGATACGGACCATGAAGACCTTGCACTCCAGCCCGATCAGCGAGCAGGCGAACGCCAGGGCGCTGCCCCACTGGCCGGCGCCGGTCTCGGTGGTGAGGCGCTCGATGCCGAACTGCTTATTGTACCAGGCCTGGGCGACCGCGGTGTTGGGCTTGTGGCTGCCGGGGGGCGAGACGCCCTCGTTCTTGTAGTAGATCTTCGCCGGCGTGCCGAGGGCCTGCTCCAGGCGACGGGCGCGGTACAGCGGACTGGGGCGCCACAGCGACAGGATGTCCAGGATCCCCTCGGGGATGTCGATCCAACGTTCCGTGCTGACCTCCTGCTCGATGAGGTTCATCGGGAACACCGGCGCGAGCATGTCCGGCGAAACGGGGTTGCCGTCGGGCCCCAGCGGGGGCAGCGGCGGGTTCGGCAGATCGGCCGCCAGATTGTACCACTGGCGCGGCATGTCCTTTTCGTCGAGGAAGACCTTGGTTGCCGTCATGTCGTTCTCCAAGTTGCGGGCATCCCTTTGACCATCGGTCGCCTTGTCCACGGCGCCCTGGCGTATGCCCTTGGCCCGGCGCCACCGCGGCCCCTCCATCGGATACGTCGGCAAGAAGAACTTCGAAGTGTATAGATTGCAGAGGTTAAATGTCAACCGCCGCCCGAAGGAAAATCCTATCGCCCGACGGCCCGCCGGGGCGGGCCGTCAATGGGCCGGGCGGGTCGCCGCCAGCAGTTGCCGGACGCGGGCGTTGAAGGCCTCGATGAATCGCCTGTGAAAGGGCATGTGGAGATCGCCGGCCCGTCGGACGGTCAGGCCGGTGGCGGGGTCTTTCCGGCCAGGGGGCAGGCCCGGGGCCGCGCGGAGATGACGCCGCCCGGCGGCGAACAGGTGCTCGGCCAGGGCGCGGGCGGGATCGCTGATCGGGTCACCCTCGCCGCGGTCAGCGGCGTCGAGGGCGGCTTGGCGTCGTTTGAAGGGCAAGGGCTTCAGTTCCACGAAGAGGAACCGGTGCACGGCGTCGCGGAGTTTGGCGGCTTGGGCGGCGAACTCGCCCGCCAACGCGTCCCGCCGCCGAACGTCTTCCTGGGATCGAAAACGTAACGCCTTCAGGGCGTCGGGGATCGTCACGAGGCGCCCGAGGTCCTGGTCGGCGACGGCCCGCCGGCCTTGGGCCTCCAGATCGGCCAAGCGGGCCAGGGCTTGGGCGTCCCAAGGCGCCGTCGCGGCCGCGGATGCCGCGGTCGCCGAGGCCGGACGCGACCGACCGGGCAAGGCGCCCGGCTTCTTGCCGCAGGAAACCAAGGCCACGGCGACGCATGCCGCGGCGATCCGGATCGTGCGTTGCATCGCGTCTCTCCACCCGCGCCGAAGGCGCCATGCCTCTTGCCGAGAGAACCCCTTCATTGTACAGTGGCGCATCGGCCGGACAAGGGCCATGGCCAACGAGGCCCGGCGCCATGCACGACACCTCTGCACGTGCTCGAATCCGACGTGCAATTCCAGTAATCGGCGTAATTGTCCGCAGCAGAATGGCCGATGAAATTCAACGACGACAGCGGCCGGTCACCGCGCCGGGCGCCAGACGTGCGTTGAGGAACCACGACCGCACATGAGACCGTTGCGAACGTTCAAGGTGGAACCGTCCCTGCCGGAGGAATTATCGGGTCTGGTGGACTTGGCCTACAACCTCCGGTGGTCCTGGCGCGGAGAAGTCCGCGAGGTCTTTCGACGCCTGGACCGGAAACTGTGGGAGGCGACGGGGCACAATCCGGTCGCGATGCTGGGGCAGATCGACCAGGATCGCCTGGTCGCGGTCACGCGCGATCCCGGCTTCATCACGCAGTTCCGCCGTGCGCAGGACGAGTTGGCGGACCACCTGACCAAGGGGGGGTGGTACGGGTCCGCACACGGCCAGCCGGACCGGCCCCGCGTGGCGTACTTCTGCGCCGAGTTCGGGCTGACCGAATGCGTGCCCATGTACTCCGGCGGGCTGGGCGTCTTGGCCGGCGACCACCTCAAGAGCGCCTCGGAACTCGGCGTGCCGCTGGTCGGCGTGGGGCTGCTGTACCAGCAGGGCTACTTCCGCCAGCGCCTCAACGCCGACGGGTGGCAACTGGAACTGTTCCCGCGGAACGACTTCTACAACATGCCGGTCCAGCCGGCGGTCCGGGACGGCCAGCCCGTCGTCGCCGAGGTCGCATTCCCCGACGGGCCCGTAAAGTTCCGCGTCTGGGTCGTCCGCGTCGGGCGCGTCAACCTGTACCTGCTGGACACCAACCTGCCGGAGAACCCCCCGGCGGTCCGGCAGATCACCTCGCAACTGTACGGGGGCGACCAGGAGACCCGCATTTGTCAGGAGATCATCCTGGGCATCGGCGGCGTGCGGGCGCTGGCGGCGCTGGGGATCGAGCCGGAAGTGTTTCACATGAACGAAGGGCACTCGGCCTTCGGCGCGCTGGAGCGCATCCGCGTGCTCATGGAGCAAGGCGGGGTGCCTTTCGAAACGGCGCGGGAGGCGGTGGTGGCGTCGAATGTCTTCACGACGCACACGCCGGTGCCGGCCGGCAACGACGCGTTCGAGCCCTGGCTGATCGAGCGATACTTTGGGCAGTACTGGCAGCGCTTGGGCCTGTCGCGCGAAGCGTTCCTGGCGATGGGGCGTCAGGACGCCGGCAACGGCGACGAGCCGATGTCCCTGACCGTGCTGGCCCTGCGCCTGTCCAGCAACCGCAACGGCGTCAGCCGCCTGCACGGACAGGTCAGCCGGAAACTCTGGGCGAACGTCTGGTCGGGGCTGCCGGTCGACGAAGTCCCCATTCGATACATCACCAACGGCATCCACACGGGCAGCTGGATCAGTTATGACCTGGCCGGGTTGTACGATCGGTATCTGGGGCCGGACTGGCAGGAGCAGCCGGCGTCGGCGAAGGTGTGGGAGGCGGTGGACCAGATTCCCGACAACGAGTTGTGGCGGACGCACGAGCGACGGCGTGAGCGTCTGGTGGCGTTCGCCCGGCGGCGTCTGGCCGAGCAGTTGTCGCGTCGCGGGGCCAGTTCGGTCGAACGCACCGCCGCCGAGGAAGTCCTCGACCCGGAGGCCCTGACCATCGGTTTTGCGCGGCGCTTCGCCACCTACAAGCGCGCCAACCTCATCCTCCAGGACATCGAACGCCTTCAACGCCTGCTGAACGCCCCGGACGTGCCCGTGCAGATCATCTTTGCCGGCAAAGCGCACCCGCGCGACAACCCTGGCAAGGAACTGATCCGGGATATCGTGCACACCGCCCGCCGGGAGGAGTTCCGGCGCAGCATCGTGTTCCTGGAAGATTACGAACTGAACGTCGCGCGTTACCTGGTGCAGGGGGTGGACGTCTGGCTGAATACGCCGCTGCGCCCCATGGAGGCGTCGGGCACCAGCGGGATGAAGGTTGCCGCCAACGGGGGGCTGAACGTCTCGATCCTCGACGGATGGTGGGACGAGGGGTGCGCCGCCGACGTCGGGTGGGCGATCGGCTCGGGCGAAAGTTACGAGGACCTGGACTACCAGAACGCCGTGGAAAGCCAAGCCTTGTACGACCTCCTGGAGAAGGAGATCGTGCCGATGTTCTACAACCGCGGGTCGGACGGGGTCCCGCGGGAATGGGCCGGGCGCATGAAGGCCGCCATGCGCAAACTGGCGCCGTTCTTCAGCAGCAACCGGATGGTGCGGGAATACACCGAGCGGTTCTATGTACCGGCGATGGGGCGGTGGTCGGCCCTGACGCGCGACGCGATGGCGTCGGCGACGTCGCTGGCGTCATGGAAGCAGCGCCTGGGGCAACAGTTCCACGAGGTCCGCGTCGAGAGCGTTCAGGACAACATGAACGGGGTCTCGCGGGTCGGCCAGCCGGTCCGGGTGGAGGCGACGGTCATCCTGGCCGGCTTCGGGCCCGACGACGTGCTGGTGCAGTTGTACCACGGGCAGTTGGACGCCGACGGGCAACTTCAGTCCGGCCAGGCCGTCGAGATGACCGCCCAGGGGCCTGCCGACGAGGCCGGTCGGGTCCGCTACGCCGCCGACATGCCGTGCGGGAAGACGGGCCTGGCCGGGTACACCGTCCGCATCCTTCCACGCCACGAGGCGTTGCCAGACCCCAGAGAAATGGGGATGATCCGCTGGGCCTAGACCGTCCATTCGGCCGGGGGCCCAGCCCGACCCTTCGCGACCTTTGCGGGCTTCGTGTTGAATGAAACGCCGGCCGGGGAGGTGGAAAAGGCATTGACTTTCCCCGCCGGGCGCCTAGAATCACAAATGCAAGCCGAACGTTGCACAGGAATTCGGCCACGAACCATGATACGGTTTACGACGACCACGACGACCTCGTGACGGCCGGGCTCGACAGAGCGGCCTCGGCTGGCGCCTCCCCCGTGCCCGGGGCGTCGCGCGAAACGACGTGGTTCGGGCCGATCTCTCACGTCAGCGGTGCCGCCAAAGCCACCTGTCGCCTGAGCCCGTCTGCGCGGACCGGAGCCGGTCGCACGCGCGAAAGGGCATGACATGGTAGTCATCGAACTGCCGGACAGCAGCAAACTGGAATTCGACGCCCCGGTGACCGCGGCCGCCGTGGCGGAGAAGATCTCGCCGCGCTTGGCCCAGGCTGCTGTCGCCGCCGATCTGGACGGCCGACTTATCGACCTGTCCGTCGCGATCGGCGCCGGCACGCACCGCTTCCGCGTTCTGACCGACCGCGACGCGCAGTCCCTGGAGATCCTCCGCCACACGACGGCGCACGTGATGGCCCAAGCGGTCCTGCGCCTGTACGGCCAGAAGGTCCAGTACACCATCGGCCCGGCGCTGACGGACGACTTCCAGTACGGGTTCTATTACGACTTCGACCTGCCCGAACCGCTGCGGGCCGAGGACCTCGAGACGATCGAGCAGGAAATGGCGCGGATCGTCGCCGAAGACCTGCCCATCCGCCGTGTCGAACTGCCGCCGGACGAGGCCAAGGCCCGATTTGCCAAACTCGGACAAGACTACAAGGCCGAGATGATCGACGACCTCGTGCGGGCCGAGTCCGTCGAGACGGTGAGCCTCTACGAGCAGGGCGACTTCACGGACCTCTGCCGCGGGCCGCACCTGCCCTCGACGGGGCGCGTCAAGGCGTTCAAACTCATCAGCCTCGCCGGGGCGTACTGGCGCGGCGACGAAGCCAACAAGATGCTCACCCGCGTTTACGGGATGGCGTTCTTCGACAAGGCGCAACTGGCCGAGCACATGGAACGGGTCGCCGAGGCCCGCAAGCGGGACCACCGCATCCTCGGCCGGCAGTTGGGGCTGTTCCTGATCTCCGACGCCGTCGGCCCGGGTCTGCCGCTCTGGCTGCCCAAGGGCACCATCATCCGCATGGAACTGGAGGGCTGGCTGCGGTCGGAACTGCTCCAGCGGGGCTACCAGGCGGTCATCACCCCCCACATCGGCAAGATCGGTCTGTACCGCACCAGCGGGCACTACCCCTACTACGAGCACGGGCTGTTCCCCACCATGCCGATCGGCGACGACGACGGATACCTGCTCAAGCCGATGAACTGCCCGCACCACATCCAGATCTACAAGGCCTTCCAGCGGAGTTACCGCGACCTGCCGATCCGTCTGAGCGAATTCGGCACCGTGTACCGTTTCGAGCAGTCCGGAGAACTCAGCGGGCTGACCCGGGTGCGCGGCTTCACGCAGGACGACGCGCACATCTTCTGCACGCCCGAGCAACTGGAGGCCGAGATCACCTCCTGCGTGGACCTGACCCAACTGGTCCTGAAGACCCTCGGCCTGACCGACTACCGCGTGCGGATCGGGCTGCGGGACGCGGCGAGCGACAAGTACATCGGCGAGCCGGCCAACTGGGACCGGGCCGAGGAGAACATCCGCCGGGTCGTCCGGCAGGTGGGGCTGACCTATACCGAAGAGCCGGGCGAGGCGGCCTTCTACGGGCCGAAAATCGACTTCGTCGTCACCGACTGCATCGGGCGCGAGTGGCAACTGGGCACGATCCAGGTGGACTACAACCTGCCCGAGCGGTTCGAGATGGAATACACCGGCGCGGACAACGCCCCGCACCGGCCCGTGATGATCCACCGGGCGCCGCTGGGGTCGCCGGAGCGATTCATCGGCATCCTGATCGAGCACTTTGCCGGGGCGTTTCCGCTGTGGCTGTCGCCGGTGCAGGTGGCGATCCTGCCGGTCAGCGAGCGGTTCGACGCGTACGCCAACGAGGTTGCCGACGCCGCCCGGGCCGCGGGCATCCGCGCGGAACTGGACCCCACGGCCGATAAGATCGGCGCCAAGATCCGCCGGTGGACGCTGGAGAAGGTCCCCTACATGCTTGTGGTCGGCCAGCGCGAAACCGACGGGCGGACCGTCGCGGTGCGCGAGCGTCAGGCCGGAGACCTCGGCGCCGTGCCGCTGGAGCAAGCCCTCGAGGCCCTGGGGCGGGAAATCCGCTCGCGCGGGGCGGAGACGGCCTTTGCTGCCGAAATGACGCCATGACAAGACACGCGTCGGACGACGAGCCCAAGGTGGGCTCGACCGGCCGGCGGGAAACCTGATCGAGGAACAACACCATTTCACAAGAACTTCGCCGCAACGAGCGGATCCGGATTTCCCAGGTCCGCCTGATCGACCACGAAGGCAATCAAGCCGGTATCGTCGACACGCGCGACGCCCTCGCCATGGCGCGCGAAGCCGGCCTGGACCTCGTGGAAGTCGCGCCGCAGGCCAAGCCCCCCGTCTGCCGGATCATGGACTACGGCAAGCACAAGTACGCCGTGAAGAAGAAAGAGCGCAAGAGCAGGGCCCAGCGGCACGAGACGGAACTGAAGATGGTCCGCATCCGCACCCCCCGTATCGGGACGCACGACCTGGCCATCAAGGTCGCCCATGCCCGGGACTTTCTCGAGCGCGGGGACCGCGTTCAGTTCACCATGTGGTTCCGGGGGCGGGAGATGGTGCACACGGAACTGGGACGCCAGGTTCTGAACCGGGTCAAAGAGATGTTGGAGGACCTGGCCAAGGTGGAGCGCGATTTCCGGATGGAGGGGCGCAACCTGAGCATGGTCCTGGCGCCGATCGCGCGGGCGCCCCAGAAGCCCGCCGGCGCCGCCAAGCCGAAGGCCGCCGCGAAGGGGGCGCCCAAGGACAAGCCCGCGGCGCCGCCTCAGGCCGAGCCCGCGCCCGCGCCGCCTCCGGCCGAAACGCCGCCTCCGCCGCCATCGGGGCCCGTGTCCGGGGCGCCGCCAGCCGAAACGCCGCCGCCGGCCGAAACAGCGCCGCCGACCCCGTAGGGCGCGGGGAAATCGCCCCGCAAAAAACTTTACAGGCCGCTGCGCAACGCTACAATGTTCGTTTCGTTTCCGCCGGCCGGCCCGGCGCAGGGCGTCTGGAATCCCCGCGGGCACAGGGCAGCGGGAGGCCGTCCCGGTGTGAAGGACTTACGATGCCGAAGATGAAGACACGAAAAGCCGTCGTCAAGCGCGTCAAAGTGACCGCGCGAGGCAAGATCAAACGCCACCGCCCCCTGACCGGGCACCTTAAGAGCAGCAAGTCGCCGAAGCGTCGCCGCAACCTGCGGAAGACCCGGCTGGTGTCCAAGGGATTCGCCAGGCAGGCCAAGAAGCACCTGGGTCTGTAGAACGTCAGTCGAGGCCGAGCGGGAAATAAACGGATCCCCCCGCGGATCGTCCGCCGGCCGATGGGAGCACGTCATGCCACGAGTGAAGAAGGGCGCCGCCCGCAGCCGCAAGCACAAGAAGATCCTCAAGTCCACCCGAGGGCAGATCGGCGCCGCTTCGCGGCGGTACCGCGTCGCGATCGAGGCCTGGCTTCGGGCCGGGCAGTACGCGACGATCGGGCGGAAACTCCGCAAGCGCGACTTCCGCCGCCTGTGGATCACGCGGATCTCCGCGGCCTGCCGGCAGCGGGGCTTGGCGTACAGCACGCTGATGCACGGCCTGTCGCGTCAGAACGTGACGCTGAACCGCAAGATGCTGGCCGAGATGGCCGTCGCCGACCCGGAGGCGTTCGACGCGATCGTCCGGATCGCCCAGTCCGAGGCGCCGCCTGTTGTCGAGGCCGCTCCGCCCGCCGCAGTGGACAAGCCGCCCGCCGCCGAGGCCAAGGCGCCCGCGAAGAAAGAGGCTGCGCCCGCCAAGAAGGCCGACGCGGAGGAACTCGCCGCGAAGAAACCGGCACCGGCCAAGAAGACGGTCGCCCCGGCCAAGAAGACCGCCGCCAAGAAGACGACCGCCAAGGCCGCCCCCGCGCGAAAGAAAGCGGCGTCGGCCGCCAAGAAGACGACCGCCAAGGCCGCCGCCGCGCGAAAGAAGGCGGCGTCGACCGCCAAGAAGCCCGCCGCGCGGAAACCGAAGACGGACAAGTCGGCCGAGGAATAGCCCGCATCCGACCTGATCCGGGCCAATCCCCATGGGATCAACCGAGCAACTCGAGCAACTCCGCGACGAGGCGATGAAACGCCTGCGCGAGGTGGCCGACGGCGAAGCCCTGGAGCAGTGGCGCGTCCGCTACCTCGGCATGAAGGGCGCGCTGAAGGCGGCGATGCAGCGCTTGCGCGACCTGTCCAAGGCCGATCGCCCCGCCTACGGGCAACTGGCCAACGACGTCAAGAACGCCCTGACCGCCGCCCTGGAGCAGTGCCGGCAGGATCTCGCCGCCGCGGCGGGGCCCGCCCAGGCGGCCGCGATGGACATGACCGTCCCCGGCAGGCCCGTTCGCCTCGGGCGGCGGCACATCATCACCCAGACCATCGACGAGATCACCGAGATCTTCGCCCGCATGGGCTTCACCGTCGCCTACGGCCCGGAGGTCGAGGACGAGCACCATAACTTCGACGCCCTGAACATCCCGGCCGCACACACCGCACGCGACCCGCTGGACAACTTCTACATCACCCCTTCGGTGATGCTCCGCAGCCAGACTTCTACCGTGCAGATCCGCGTGATGGAGTCTCAGCCTCCCCCCGTCCGCGTCATCAGCCCCGGACGCGTGTACCGCCCCGATACCGTCGACGCCACCCACTCGTTCATGTTCCACCAACTCGAAGGCCTGCACGTGGACGAGGGCATCTCGATGGTGGACCTGAAGACC
>Ga0272441_10014571_pt1 | contig 11125 bp, 9 predicted proteins | sample SSMProp6N_FD_193582 | JGI IMG/M metagenome (GOLD analysis project Ga0272441, IMG submission 193582) | Marine sediment archaeal communities from Little Sippewissett salt marsh, Falmouth, MA, United States - SSM-Prop-6N | ecosystem: Environmental > Aquatic > Marine > Wetlands > Sediment ...
CTGGCCGCGTTAACGTCTATCGTGCTTTTCGTGGGATTGTTAGCGCTTTTCAGTCAATTGCCCGCTCTACAGTCCGAGGCGCCGGCACTCGATATGGACGCTGAAGTCCTGCTCGATGATCTTGGGGTTTCACTCGTCGATGTCGATCGATTCATTCTGCCTTTTGAAGTCGCTTCTGTTTTGTTACTCGCCGCACTCGTTGGTTCGATCATGATCGCCTGGCCGCGGGGATCAGCATCTGAAGAGGAGCGCGAGACGTGATTCCGCTATCCTGGTACATCATTTTTGCTGCGATTCTATTCTGCATTGGCTTGTACGGCGCACTTGCACGCCGAAATGCGCTTGCGATTTTAATGGGCATCGAATTGATGTTGAATGCGGCGAATGTCAACATCGTCGCCTTTTGGCGCTACGGGACATTCGCCATCCGCGGTCAGGTTTTTGCGTTGATCGTGTTCGCCGTCGCAGCGGCCGAGGCGGCGGTCGGCCTGGCGTTGATCATCTCGATCTATCGACGGCGTACAACGATCGCAGTCGACGAAATCAACATGTTGAAGTGGTAGGCGGAATTCGATGCAACCAGAACCCCTGACGTGGCTTATCCCACTCCCTCCGATCCTGGCTTTCTTCCTGATCGTATTGTGGGCCAATCGTAGCAATCGCCTCAGCCATACGATCGCCGTGGGAGCCATGCTGCTTTCGTGGGGACTGGCGATGGCCGTGTTTTGGATGGCGATCTCCACGGATGATCTCGGCCAAAACCCCTTTGCGGATTCGATCGCGTGGCTGCAAACCGGGGAGATAACTTTAAATATCGGGGTGCTGATCGACCCGCTTGGCGCGGTATCGCTCTTTTTCGTTGCGTGGACCTGTCTTGCGATTTTCATCTACAGCATTGGGTACCACAACTATGGGAAACAACGCGATCCACAGGATCGCGCCGGTCTGCCGCCGCACGCTGGTGGGATCGAACCGATGTACGCCCGCTTCTTCGCTTTTATCTCTCTCTTTGCCTTCGGCATGTTGACCCTGGTGATCTCCGATAACCTGCTCCTGTTGTTCATCGGTTGGGAGATCATGGGACTCTGCTCGTACTTGCTGATCGGTTTCTGGTACGGGAAAGATTCAGCCAAGCGAGCGATGATCAAAGCCTTTATCACCACACGCGTCGGCGATGTTTTCATGCTGCTCGGCCTGGCATACCTCTACTCCGAGACAGGAACGCTAAATTTTCGGGACATTCTCTATAGCGAAGAGATGCTGCATACATTGGCCGCAACTCCTTCTGTAATCGCCGGGTTTTCGACGGCCGGGTTAATTGGTCTACTGTTGTTTATGGGCACCATCGGCAAGTCCGCCCAGTGGCCGCTGCACGTCTGGCTGCCGGATGCCATGGAAGGTCCCACGCCGGTCTCTGCCATGATCCATGCGGCGACGATGGTGTCGGCTGGCGTATATCTGGTCCTGCGCTTCTTCCCGCTGCTGACCGCCGGCTGGCATGAAGGCCAGGCGCTGACGCCGACATTAACCGTGGTTGCATCCATCGGTGCCTTCACCGCGCTGTTCGCGGCCACGATCGCCGTGGCACAAAACGATGTCAAACGCGTGTTGGCCTATTCTACGATCTCTCAATTGGGCTATATGGTGGCAGCGGTAGGGATTGGCGCCTACGTGGCCGGTGCGTTTCATCTGATCACGCACGCATTTTTCAAGGCGCTGCTGTTCTTGGGCTCCGGATCGGTGATCCACGGCATGGAACACGGTGAACATTCTTCCGGTGAACACGTCGATGCACAGGACATGTTCAACATGGGGGGCTTGCGGACGAAAATGCCGCGGACGTTCTGGACGTTCCTGATCGGTGGTTTTGCGCTCTCCGGTTTTCCCGTGCTCACGGCGGGTTTCTGGTCGAAAGATGAAATCCTGGCCGATGCCTTTGGCAACGGTCATCAGACGGTTTTCGTCGTACTGGCATTGGCGGCGTTCCTCACCGCTTTCTATACCATGCGCCAGATCACATTGACCTTTTTAGGCAAAGCGCGCACTCGGGCCGCCGACGAAGCACATGAATCGGTATGGTCGATGACGGCACCTCTGATCGTCCTGGCGGTTTTTGCGCTTGCGGCGGGGTGGGTGGGGATTCCGGAGCAATTTCCCCTCCTCGGTGGTGTGCTGCCGAATTGGTTCCACGATTTCGTGGGCGGCACCTTGATGGAGCACCCCCACGCGGTGCCCTTCAACGCCGTTCCTCTGCTGACCTCGGTGGGTGTCGCGTTGGGAGGATTGTTCCTGGGGTGGTGGGTTTATCGGCGCGTACCTTCCGGCGCAGCAGATCCGCTGGCGAGGCCGCTGGGCCCAATCTATCGTTTGCTGCAGAATAAATACTACTTCGATGAGATCTATGATTTTCTCGTCATCCGACCGGCCTATTGGTTCGCAGAGACGTTTGTCTACCGCTGGCTCGACCGCGGCCTGATCGATGGCATCCTGCATGCAGTAGGGCGAACCGCGCTGCGTATCGGGTCATTCCTGCGTAACTCGATCGATTTACCCATTGTCAATGGCTTTGGGGATGCGCTTGGAGAAGGGGTAAAGCGCACCGGGAATCGTTTTCGGGTGATCCAGACCGGGCGCGTACAGGAATACCTCATTGTAGGTTTGCTGTTTACTAGTTTGTTACTTTCTTATGTGATTTTATTTCAGCCATAATTCGGGAGACGACCCGGGATGGATTTCATTCAAGACCATTTGTTATCAATGATCCTTTTCTCACCCACAATCGCGGCGCTGTTGATTTTCCTTCTGCCGCGTGAACGGGTGAAGTGGATCCGCTGGGGGGCGACCCTTGCCAGCCTGATCCCATTGGGGTTAGCCGTCTGGCTCTGGTTTGCCTATGATTCTTCAGCGTCAGGTTTTCAGTTCGTCGAACGCGCCGTTTGGTACGAAGCGATTGGATCGAGTTACTTTCTGGGTGTAGACGGCATTTCCGTGACGATGGTGCTGCTCACCACGCTACTCACACCACTTTCCTTGTTGATCTCCTGGAATATCAGCGATCGAGTACGGACGTTCATGGCGCTTTTTCTACTCCTGGAATCGGGCATGTTGGGTGTGTTCCTCTCTCTCGATTTGCTGCTGTTCTTCGTATTTTGGGAGGTGGGCCTGATCCCGATGTATTTCTTGATCAACCAGTGGGGCAGCGCCAATCGGGAATATGCTTCTTTCAAATTCCTGATTTACACCATGGCCGGGTCGCTCGGTTTACTGCTGGCGATCCAGTTGATCGGTGTGACAGCCGGCACCTTCGATCTACTTGAGATCGCCACCAAATGGACTGCGCTCGATCAACCCCTGCAGCTGCTGGGCTTGCCGATCTTGCTTTCCACGAGCACAGTTAAAACCATCGCCTTCTGGGCTTTCGTGATTGCCTTTGCCATCAAGGTCCCGATTTGGCCATTCCACACCTGGCTTCCGGATGCGCATACGGAAGCGCCCACCGGAGGCTCGATGATCCTGGCGGGCGTGCTGCTCAAGTTGGGTGCCTACGGTTTCCTGCGCCTGGTGTTGCCGCTGTATCCTGTAGAGGCGAAACAATTCGCCGTCGTTTTGGGATTACTGGGTACGTTGGCGATTGTTCTCGGGGCATTTGCTTCCTGGGGGCAGAAAGATTTCAAGCGTCTGGTGGCGTATTCGTCGGTCAATCACATGGGTTTCGTTGTGCTGGGGATCGCCGCCGCAGCTTTTGTTCAGGATGGCAGCCAGGATGCCGTGATCGCCCTCAACGGTGCGGTCCTGCAGATGTTCAATCACGGTCTCTCAGCGGCCGGGATGTTCCTGCTCGTGGGCGTGATATACGAACGAACGCACTCGCGCGATTTGGATACATACGGCGGATTGTTCCCGCTGGCACCGATTTATGGCGGAATATTGACTTTCACGGCCATGGCATCTTTGGGCCTGCCCGGGCTGAACGGTTTCGTTTCAGAGTTCCTCGTCGTGCGAGGCAGCTGGCCGATTCTTACTTTGTTCACTGCCATCTCGATGATCGGCTTGTTGATCACCGGCGCTTATATTCTCAAGGCGGTCATGAAAGTGCTGCATGGTCCACTGAACGAGAAGTGGGTCGATCATCCGCTCGAAATCAACCGTCGAGAAATCCTGGCCATCGCGCCGCTGATGGCGTTGATGTTGTGGATCGGTGTGTGGCCGGGTTGGATCCTGCGCGTGATCAACGATACGATCCTGCATTTATTTGGGTGAGCGAGGATGTAGATCAATGGTCACATATGAGAGTCATTGTGTTCGGACATGCTTACAGAATATAACCGGTCGCTCGTGGGAGTCAGAGAGTAGGTTATGAATTTTCCAATCCTGAGTGTGATCAGCTTCATTCCCATTGGAACGGCGTTGATTCTGTTCCTGCTTCCTGGCGACCGCAAGAATCTCATCCGCTGGGTTGCGCTGGCTGCGGCTTTTACTTGTTTCACACTTTCTGTACTGGCATATTTCTCATACGATCAGGATGTTGGCGGCTATCAATTTGAGGAAGGTCCGTTCCCATGGGTGGGGGCGCTTGGTATCTCCTATCACGTGGGCGTGGATGGGATGAACCTGCCACTTGTGCTGCTCACCGGTATCGTGATCTTCACCGGCGTGTTGATCTCATGGGGAGTCGACGATCGGCCGCGCGAGTTCTTTGCCTTTCTCTTCATTCTGGCCACGGGCGTGTTTGGCGTCTTTATCTCTCTCGATCTCTTCCAGTTGTTTTTCTTCTATGAGATCGCCGTCTTTCCAATGTATTTATTGATCGCCATTTGGGGTTGGAAGGCCACCCGCGAATACGCGGCGATGAAACTCACGCTCTACCTATTCATCGGTTCGGTGATCGCCCTCGTCGGCGCGCTGGCGATGGTTTTCGCCGCCGACATGCAGACCTTCGACATGATCGCGCTGCAGGAGGCCGGTTTCTCGACCGCCTTCCAGCGTTTCTGGTTCCCGTTTGTGTTCTTTGGGTTTGCCGTGTTGGGTGGCATTTTCCCGGTTCACAACTGGTCTCCGGATGGACACGTCGCGGCGCCTACGGCAGTTTCCATGTTCCATGCCGGTGTGCTGATGAAATTGGGTGCATTTGCCGCGCTGCGTGTGGGCATCATGCTCATGCCGGAAGGCGCCAGGATGTGGGCTCCGTTAATCCTCGTTCTGGCGACGGTCAACGTTGTCTACGGCGCCTTGATTGCCATGGTGCAGCGTGATTTCAAATACGTCATTGGCTTTTCATCCGTCTCCCATATGGGCCTGGTGATGCTGGGTTTCGCTACACTCAATCTGAGAGGTCTTACGGGTGCTGGGCTGCAGATGTTTTCCCACGGGGTGATGACGGCCCTCTTCTTTGCCGTCGTCGGCATGGTCTACGACCGCGCCCATACGCGGGAGATCCCCAAGCTGGGTGGAATCTCAAGGGTCATGCCCTTGGTCGCGGTGGCTTTTATTGTCGGCGGCCTGGTATCCATGGGCATGCCGGGTTTTTCCGGTTTCATCGCCGAATTTCCGATCTTTATGGGTCTGTGGCAGCGGGAGCCGATCGTTGCCATCATCGCCGCGCTGGGCATTGTCATCACGGCGTCTTACATCATGCGCATTATTAGTCGAGTCTTTTTTGGCAAGATTCCCGTGGAGTTCGAGGGTAAGATTTCCAGCATCAATAACTTTGACCGGATCGCACTGGTCTTGTTGGCCGGGATATTGATCCTCATTGGAGTCTACCCTTCCATAATAGCGCCGCTGGTCGAATCGGGCGCAAATGCCGTCTGGGCGCTTTTGGGAGGTGCATAGGTGGCTTTTGCGAGTTTTGAATCTGCCCACATCATCATCGTTCTCCCCGAGATCCTGCTGCTTGGCCTGGCTGGGTTGATTCTCCTTCTCGATTGCTTTTGGCGAGAACGACATCGTCGAATACTCGGCTGGGTCAGCGCTGGTGGTCTCCTGCTGACAATCATTCTGGCGATCCTGCTCAGCCGACCTGAAATCGATGGGGATCCGATTTTGATTTTTGGGGGGATGCTGCGCCATGATTGGCTCGGATTTACATTCAAGCTAATTTTCCTTTTCGCTGCCGCCGTGACGAGTATGCTTAGTCTCGACATGGAAGACTTGGCAAAACGGGGTGAATACTTCGCCTTGATGCTTGTGGCCGCATTTGGGATGTGTTTGATGGCGGCGGCCTCGGATTTGATCATCCTGCTGCTGGCAATCGAAACCACGTCCATCCCGCTTTACATCCTGGCCGGTTTTATGAAGGCGGATGATAAATCCACCGAAGCCGGGATCAAGTATTTCCTCTTTGGAGCCCTGACTTCAGCGGTGATGCTGTATGGCTTCAGTCTTCTCTTTGGTTTCAGCGGAGAGACCAACGTCTACCGTTTGGCGGCCATGGTCCGGGTGGGTGATTTTTCTCCCTGGATCTTGCTCGGAACGGCGCTTCTGGTTTTGGTTGGATTCGGGTTCAAGGTATCCGTCGTTCCCTTTCATTTCTGGAGCCCGGATGTTTACGAGGGCGCGCCGACTCCGATCACGGCATTTATTTCCACGGCCTCGAAAGCGGCGGGTTTCGCCTTGTTGCTACGGGTCATGCTGACGACATTTCCGACTATCGAGGCGTACTGGACAACAATTTTTGCTGTTTTAGCCGCAGCCACGATGACCATCGGCAACCTGCTTGCCATTCCACAAAAGAATATCAAGCGCCTGCTGGCCTACTCCTCGATTGCGCACGCCGGATATGCCTTAATCGGATTGGTGGCGTTGAGTAGTTTCGGCGCGGCGAGTATCGTCTTCTACCTCTTGGGCTACGTAATCACCAACCTTGCGGCTTTCGCAATCGTCATTGTGTTTTCGCAGTCCGCAGGAACGGAACAGATCGCGGATTATGCTGGTTTGAGTCGAAGATCACCAGGTTTGGCGCTGGCGCTGATGGTTGCCTTGCTATCCCTGGCGGGTATGCCGCCGCTGGTGGGCTTTGTAGCCAAGTTTTACGTTTTTGCTGCAGCGGTACAAAGTGGTTGGATTTGGTTGGCGATCGTCGGGGTGTTGAATGCTATTATTGGTCTGTACTATTACATGACGATACTCAAGGTGGTGTATCTCTATCGTTCTGATGATGAGCAAGTATCGGTCGATATTTCCAGGCCTGCCGCTGTTGCCCTGGTGGTTTGTTCGATGTTGATCATTGGAATTGGCACGATCAGCGGACCCTGGTTGGATCTTGTTGTCGAAGCGGCGAAGGTGCTGTTCTAATCGGACCGTGAAGCTCTGGTTTGACCCGAAAAATTGCCTGTGATAAAATTCTCGAATGATGACCCAAGACGACAAAACGCCTGATAAGGATCGAGCGATTCAGGCGTTGAAGGTAGCCCTGGTGGGCGTCATTGGTCAAGTGGGTTGCCTGACTTTGGTTGTCATCTTCGTGGCTTTGTTGGCCGGTCTGTGGCTGGATAACCAGTTTCAAACACGGCCATTATTTGTGATTATTCTTCTTCTGGCGAGTGTGCCGCTTACAATTTTCCTGATGGTCCGCGTGGTTTTATCCTTTGCGCCCCGCATTCAAGATTTATCGTTGCAGAGCGTGGGGGTTGATCGAACGGAGGAGACTGAAGGTGGAGAGCACCGAGCAGACCCGTCCTAGATGGCGATGGGGTACCTATCGTTGGTTGATCATCTTGGTGATCGTTGCCAATGTCTTCGCCGTCAAAGCCTTTTCCCCCGTAAAACCGCACATTCAAGTTCCTGCAGAGACCATTGCAGGACCGGTCATTCTTCCTCTGATTGGCGATCTATACCTTACGAATACAATCATCGCCACGTTGATCGCAGACTTGATCTTGATCCTGATCGCGTTCTCGATCTGGCGCGCGACGCGTGGTGGGGCGATGATCTTGAGCGGTGTTCCCCAGATCTTCGAGATGATCGTAGAAGCGATTTACAATTTGACCGAATCAACCGCCCGCAAGTGGGCGGATACCATCTTCCCCTGGGTGGCGACGATCATTCTGATGGTGCTGCTCATCAATTGGAGTGAACTCATACCCGGCGTCGACAGCATCGGTATGCTGCATGAACCTCATCACGGTGCTCCTGCCTACGACACGCAAGAGCTTTTCGCCATCGGAGATTTCAGCGTAACCACGATCACCGGGGAAATCGAAACCGAATCGGCGGGCGAATCGGAAAGTCACGACAGCGAAGTACAGCACGTTGGTTCAGGTCTGGGATTCACGCCGTATGTCCGTGTGGCGTCGACGGATTTGAACTTCACACTTGCACTTGCCCTGACTTCGGTGATCGTGATCCAGATACTCGGTTTTCGAGCCGTTGGGATCAAGTACCTGAAAAAGTATCTTAATTTTGGCCGTTTGGGAAAATTACTATTCAGAGAAAAGATTGGCCCCTTCGACCTGATTTTTCCTTTTACGGATATATTTGTCGGGCTTCTGGAATTGATCGCAGAAATCGCCAAGATGATCTCTTTCTCCTTCCGTTTGTTCGGCAATATCTTCGCCGGCTCGGTGTTGCTATTCATCATCGGAACGTTGGTTCCGGTTGTCATCCAATCCGGTTTTGTTTTCTTGGAACTCTTTGTCGGTTTGGTCCAGGCGATGGTGTTTGGCATGTTGGTGATGGTCTTTATGACCATGGCGACGATAGCTCATGATAGCCACTAGGAATCATGCAGCGAAAGAGCTCTTCGGTTTGGGAACATATCCTGGTCGATATGCAGTACTATTACGTAGGAGGTAATAAATGGATGCAGAAGCTGCAGCTGCCTTAGCAGACGGTTTGAAGTTCCTTGCTGCCGGATTGGCTATGGTAGGTACATTTGGTCCAGGCTTGGGGATTGGTATCCTCGCCTATGGCGCCATGCAGGGTATCGCTCGAAATCCAGATACGGCTGGCACGATCCAACTCAACATGATCTTGGCCATCGCCTTTGCCGAAGCTGTGGCGATTTACGCCCTCGTCGTGGCGATGTTGATCTTGTTCGTGGGATAAAGTCAAGCTGGCAATAGGAGGATCGTTTTGGAAGGTCTAGGGATAAACCTCGGGTATTTCTTGGTCCAGCTTTTTAGCTTTCTTATCATGGTTCTTGTGCTCCGTGCGTGGGCGTATAAACCCATTCTTTCTATGCTTAAACGACGTAGAGAGACGATTGCACAAGGTTTGGAGGACGCGCGACTGGCGGGAGATGCTCGTGCCAACGCTGAACAGGAAGCAGAAAAGATACTCGATGAAGCTAGAAAGGAAGCGGCCACACTCGTGCGGGAAGCCAGCAAGCAAGCGAACGAAACCACACTCGAAATCAAAAGCCAGGCGGAACAGCAAGCCATGCATATTCGTGAGGTCGCCCATGAGGAGAGTGAAGAGGCCAAAATTCGGGCGCTGCACGATTTGCGCGGGCAGGTGGCAGCCCTGGCTATCGCTGCTGCTCAGAAAGTCATTGGGGAAACGCTGGATGACAAACGCCAGCACGCCTTGATCGATGAATTTTTTAGCGGTGTGCGCAAGGGGAAAGTGGTTTTAATTGAAGGCAAAAAATTGTCCGGTGCAAGTGCTGAAGTGACATCCGCGTTGCCGCTGACGAAAAAAGAAGAAGAGACGGTAAAGAGTGAAGTGCTTGATAAAATTGGCAAGGAAGTTCCAGTCAACTTCAATGTAGAAACGGGCATCCTGGGCGGTCTGGTGATACGCGTAGGCGATAAAGTATTGGATGGCTCTGTGGCCGGGAAATTGGAGAGCCTGCGCCAATCCCTCGAATGATCTTTCCCACAGGGTTATGATGATGTTTTGGAGAGTCAATGCGTCGTAACCGTGGGATTCTCTAATCATGCTTATACATCAGCTACTCAAACATCTGGATGGAATCAACCTCGGTGGTCAGCCGGATATCGAGATAAAGGCGCTGACCGCCGATTCGCGCACGGTGCAAGCGGGGGCTTTGTTTGTAGCCATGAAAGGGGGCAACTACGATGGTTATGATTTTCTGGAAGATGCTGTAGAACAGGGCGCGATAGCAGCGGTTGGAGAGAAAGATGACCCCGGATTTGGGATCCCATACTTTCAGGTTCCCGATTCGCGCCTGGCATGGGCGCAGATCGCGGCCGCCTGGCATGGCAACCCATCACGAAAACTGATCCTCATTGGGGTCACGGGCACGGATGGCAAGACGACCACCGCCAGTTTGATCTATCATATTCTTCGCCATGCAGGATATGCGACCGGTCTGCTTACGACGGTAAAGGTCGAGATCGGTGCGCAGACATTGGATACGGGGTTGCATGTTACCACTCCGAACGCACTTGAGGTACAGAGTTACCTGGCTGAGATGATTGCAGCGGGAATCACACATTGTGTACTGGAAGCAACCTCTCATGGTTTGGCTCAACAGCGTGTTGGGGCATGTGAATTCGACATCGCAGTCGTGACCAATATCACCCACGAGCACCTTGATTATCATGGTTCGTACGAAGCATATAGAGAGGCAAAAGGTCGATTATTCTCCCAGGGATTGTTGGGCGAGCGGAAGGTGTTCGGCCCTGAAAAAACGGCAGTGCTCAATCGTCAGGACAGTTCTTATGAATATCTGGAAGAAATCACGAATACGAAACGCTTGACTTATGGAATGGGTAAGGATGCCGAAATATTCGCGAAGGATATTCGTAGTAGTGTAGACAGATTGTGTTTTGTTGCATGTGGTTCTGGACACGAAACTGCAATCGAGAGCCCGCTTATTGGCGTCTACAACGTGGCGAATTGTTTGGCGGCTTTTACTACAACAGTCGAAGCGCTGGGTGTGAGCCCACAGGTGGCTGCGGAAGGTATCGCCCGATTGGAAGCCATTCCCGGGCGCATGCAGCGCATCGATCTGGGACAGTCCTTCACGGCCATCGTCGATTTCGCTCACACACCGAACGCTTTACGTCGTGCGCTGGAGACGGCGCGTGAGCTGACCTCCGGGCGGGTGATTGCCGTGTTCGGCTCGGCCGGTCTGCGCGACCGGGAGAAACGACGCATGATGGCGGAAGTCTCTGCCGAGCTTGCCGATCTTACGGTCTTGACCTCGGAGGACCCTCGA
>Ga0272441_10014572_pt1 | contig 11125 bp, 9 predicted proteins | sample SSMProp6N_FD_193582 | JGI IMG/M metagenome (GOLD analysis project Ga0272441, IMG submission 193582) | Marine sediment archaeal communities from Little Sippewissett salt marsh, Falmouth, MA, United States - SSM-Prop-6N | ecosystem: Environmental > Aquatic > Marine > Wetlands > Sediment ...
CGCTGGAGGATTGGCTGCCGAAGATTTTGGCGGCGCAGGAGCCGGATGGTTATATTCAGACGGCATATACGCTGCGTAATCCGGCGCGTTGGTCGGCGCGTTGGACGGCGCGGGCGCGGGGTAATCATGAGGGCTATGTGGCGGGTTATTTCCTGGAGGCGGCGATTGCACATTATTTGATGACGGAGAAGGCGGATGCGAGGATGTATAATGCGGCAAAGAGGCTGGCGGATTGCTGGTATGACAATTTGGGGCCGGCGCCGAAGCAGGCGTGGTACGACGGACACCAGGAGATGGAGATTGCGCTGGTGCGTTTCGGGAGGTTTGTGAATAAGACGGAGGGGGCGGGGAAAGGGGAGAAGTATATCGAACTGGCGAAATTTTTGCTGGATAACCGGATGGGGGGCAGCGAATACGATCAGAGTCATGTGCCGGTGGTGCAGCAGTATGAGGCGGTGGGTCATGCGGTGCGGGCGGTGTATTCGTATGCGGGGATGGCGGACGTGGCGATGGAAACGGGGAATGTGGATTATCAGAGTGCGGTGGCGTCGCTGTGGGACAACATTGTGAATAAGAAGTATTACGTGACCGGGGGGGTGGGCAGCGGGGAGACGTCGGAGGGATTCGGGCCGAATTATTCGCTGCGGCAGAACGCATATTGTGAATCGTGTTCGAGTTGCGGAGAGATATTCTTTCAGCACAAGTTGAATTTGACGTATCAGGACAGTAAATACGCGGATTTGTATGAAGAGACATTATACAATGCCCTGTTGGGTTCGATGGATTTGGAGGGGAAGAACTTTTATTATCAGAATCCGCTGGATGCGCGCGGGGGGCGTAACGACTGGCATGGTTGCCCGTGCTGCGTGGGGAATATACCGCGGACGCTGTTGATGTTGCCGACATGGATGTATATGAAGGGTGACGACGGTATTTACGTTAATTTGTTTATCGGCAGTACGGTGAGTTTGGAAGACGTGAGTGGCGTCGAAGTGGAGATGGTTCAGGAGACGGATTATCCGTGGAGCGGGGAGGTTTCGATTACGGTCAATCCGGCGGCGAATAAGCGATTCAGCGTGCGAGTAAGAGTGCCGAACCGTGAAGTGAGCGAGTTGTACAGCAACACGCCATCGGCCAACGGTATTACATCGATAGCGGTGAACGGCGCGTTGTTGAAGCCGAATATTGTCAAAGGTTATGCGGTGATAACTCGGGAGTGGCAGGCGGGGGACAAGATTGAGTTGTCGCTGCCGATGACGGTGCAGAGGGTTAAGGCGGATGAGCGGATTGAAGCGACGCGGGGTAAGGTGGCGTTGCGGTATGGGCCGCTGATTTATAATGTTGAGCAGGTGGATCAGGATATTACGCAGGTTTTTGATACGGAATCGGCATTGACGACCGCGTGGCGTGGTGATTTGCTGGGCGGGGTGATGGTGATCAAAGGGAAGTGGGCCGACGGCAGTGAATTGCTGGCGATACCGAATTATGCGCGGAGCAATCGTTTGGCGGCCGAGCCGCCGGTCGCCGGTGGTCGCGGTCGCGGCGTTCGTCAGGTTAGTTCGATGGTCTGGATACAGGATCGATAAGAAATTTGGCAGTTAATACTATGTATGATGCATTAAGAGAAACGGTATGTGAGGCGAATATTGAGTTGCACCGTCAGAAATTGACGATATGCAGTTGGGGGAATGTGAGCGGGATTGATCGGGATGCCGGGGTGGTGGTGATTAAACCCAGCGGGGTGGCGTATAAGGTATTGATGCCGGTGATGATGGTGGTTTGTGATATGGAGGGCAAGGTGTTGGAGGGAGATATGAAGCCGTCCTCGGATACGCCGATCCATTTGGAACTTTATAAGGCGTTTGAAGGCGTGGGCGGGGTGTGTCATACTCATTCGGCGCAGGCGACGATGTGGGCGCAGGCGTGCCGGGAGATACCGTGTTTGGGCACGACGCACGCCGATTATTTTTATGGGGCGGTGCCGGTGACGGAGGCACTTAGCCGTGAAGAGATTGAGGGTGATTTTGAGATTAATACCGGCAAATTGATTGTTCGTCGCTTTAAGGATTTGAATCCGGAACAGATGCCGGGGGTGTTGGTGGCGAATCATGGGCCTTTTACGTGGGGGCAGGCGCCGGGGGCGGCGGTGGTGTTGGAGCAGGTGGCGCTGATCGCGGCAGGCACGTTAGGGATCAATCCTCAGCAGCCGGCGATATCACAAGATTTGTTAGACAGGCATTATTTACAGAAGCATGGTAAGGATGCGTATTATGGGCAAAAGTTAGAAGGTTGAAGGTTCAGGGAAGATTTAAGGTTCAAGATTTAAGGTTAAAGGAAAAGGACAGAATCAAGAGGTAAGATTTATGAAGAAGACGACGTTTGGCGTGATAGTGGGTAACCGGGGATTTTTTCCGGATGTGTTGGCGCAGCAAGGGCGGGAATATATATTAGATGTGCTGCAAAAGAATAATTATGACTGGGTGACGTTGGAGGCGGACGCCACCAAGTTCGGCGCGGTGGAGACCTTGGCGGAGGCGAAGTTATGCGCCGAGTTATTTGCCCATCGGGCGAAGGATATTGACGGCATTGTCGTGACGCTGCCGAATTTTGGCGATGAAAAAGGGGTGCTGGAGGCGATCAAATTGTCGGGTTTGAAGGTGCCGGTCTTGATCCAGGCGGAACCGGACGAGGTGGGAAAGATGAAGATGGGACATCGGCGGGACTCCTTTTGCGGCAAGATCAGCGCGTGTAACAACCTGAGACAGGCGGGGATCAACTTTTCTTTAACCGATTTTCATACGGTTTCGGTTAATTCGGAAGAATTTATCAGCGATCTGGATAATTTTGCGGCGACCTGCCGGATTGTCAATGGATTAAGAAACGCCCGGTTTGGTGCGATCGGGGCGCGGCCGGGGTCGTTCAACACGGTGCGTTACAGCGAGAAGCTTTTGGAATTGGCGGGGATTTCAGTGGAAACGGTGGACCTGTCGGAAATACTGGGCCGGGCGGAAGCGTACAAGGATGAGGAAAAGGTCATTCAGGATAAGCTTTTAGAAATCCTGGAATATACCGACACCAGTGCGGTTCCGAAAGACGCCTTGATGCGGCTGGCGAAATTCGGAGCGGCGGTGGATCGATGGGTCGCCGAATGGGAGTTGGACGGGACGGCGATACAATGCTGGACGAGTCTGCAGGAGAATTTCGGGATTTGCAGTTGCACGCAGATGAGCATGATGGGTGAGCTATTGGGCAAACCCAGTGCGTGCGAGGTCGATATTATGGGTTTGGTGGGGATGTACATTTTGCAGTTGGCGAGCGGTTCGCCGAGTGCGATTTTGGACTGGAATAATAATTACCAGGATGATCCGGACAAGTGTGTGTGTTTCCACTGCAGCAACCTGCCGAGATCATTCTTTAAAGATATGAAGATGGATTATCAGGAGATTATCGCCGGCTCGGTGGGTAAGGAAAACACATGGGGGACGGTGGTGGGCCGGATTAAGTCGTCACCGATGACATATTGCCGCTTAACCACCAACGATGCCGCCGGGGTGATACAGGGTTACGTGGGGCAGGGTGAGTTTACCGACGATCCCCTGGAGACGTTCGGCGGGTATGGAGTGGCAAAAATTGATAATTTGCAGTCTTTACTGGAATTTATTTGTATGAACGGATTTGAACATCATGTGCCGGTGAATCTTTCGGAAAAGGCGGCGGCCGTCGTCGATGCGCTGGAGAATTATTTGGGCTGGGACATTTATCACCATTTTTAAGCGAGTCGGACGACAGTGCGTAGGTCAAAGCCCCACCCTACATAAAAGATTACGAATGACGATTGAATAACGAATAACGAATTTTAAAGAACGAATGTGTTGAGAACCCATCCTACAATTTTTGAAGGTTCCGCCAACTATTAAGAACACCCCCAAGCTCCGCTTGGCGGCGCCACCCACGAAGTGAGTCGAAGAGAATAAGAAAGGAAGACGCATGGAATCATGGCCGATTTTAGCAGAGGGCGGTTCATTTGAGGCGCTGGACTGGATAGTCATTGTTTTGTATTTTACCTTTCTTTTGGGTTTGGCGTGGTGGGTGATTCGCAAAGGCAAGGACACGGCCGACGACTATTTTTTGGCGGGTCGACACTTGGGTTGGTTCATTATCGGGGCGTCGATATTCGCTTCCAACATTGGCTCGGAGCACCTGGTGGGTTTGGCGGGATCGGGCGCCACGGATGGGGTGGCGATGGCGCATTATGAGCTGCATGCCTAGTGTCTTCTGGTGTTGGGGTGGGTGCTGGTGCCGTTTTACGCCCGGTCGAAGATATTCACCATGCCGGAATTTTTGGAAAAGAGGTTTTCCTCGACGGCCCGGTGGGTGCTGTCGATTATTTCGCTTTTTGCTTATATCCTGACTAAAATAGCGGTGGGGATATTTGCCGGCGGAATTGTATTCAGCACGCTGCTGCCGGAGATACAATGGCAAATCGGCCCGTTGGTTTTGGACAGTTTTTGGATCGGTTCGATACTGATGATTATCCTAACGGGCATCTACACGATATTAGGTGGTCTGCGGGCGGTGGCTTACACCGAGGCGGCCCAAACATTGGTTCTGGTGATCGGATCGCTGCTGGTGACAATTTTTGGTTTAATCAAATTGGGCGGCTGGAGCGAGTTGCGGAGCGTTTTGGATTCGGACATGTTTAACTTGTGGAAGCCTTTGATCCCGGAAGGGATGGAGGGGACGTGGGCGCCGGTGAAGGAGTCAGGGCGCATCGCGTGGTATTTCAACGGCAACTATCCCTGGTTGGGAATGCTGTTTTGCGCCCCGATCATCGGTTTATGGTACTGGTGTACCGATCAATACATCGTACAGCGGGCGTTGGGGGCGCCGAACGAGCGGGAGGCGCGGAAAGGGGCGATATTCGCTTCGTTTTTGAAACTTTTACCGGTATTCATTTTCATTATACCGGGGATGATTTGTTTTGCTTTGGCCAAAAGCGGTCGGTTCGCCGAACTGAGCGTATTGCTGGATGCCAACGGTAAGGCGTTAGCGGATGAGTCGCAGCAGGCGTTTCCCCTGATGGTGAAATATGCTTTACCCGTGGGGGTTCGGGGCATAGTGGTGGCGGGATTGATGTCGGCGCTGATGAGTTCCCTGTCAGGGGTGTTTAACGCCTCCTCGACGCTGTTCACGATGGATTTTTATCAGAAGTTCAAGCCCAAGGCCAGTCAGCATCAACTGGTATGGATCGGTCGGACGGCGACGGCGGTGATGGTGGTGATCGGTTTGTTCTGGATTCCAGTCATTCAAGGCGCTAAAGGATTATATCATTATCTGCAAAGCGTACAAGGTTACCTGGCGCCGCCGATATTCGTGGTGTTTTTCTTTGGGGTATTCATGAAGCGGCTCAACGCCAAAGGCTGCCTGGCGGCATTGATTGTGGGATTTCTTTTAGGGATTTTCCGGTTGGCGGTGGATACGCCGGTCAGTTTGGGTCTGGGAGGATTTGAGAACGGCTATGCCGAAGGTTCATTTTTGTGGATTATCAACAATATTTACTTCCAGTATTTCAGCGTTAGGATCTTTATCCCATTTACCGACAAGCTCCCAACTAACCGAGGTTTTATCCAAGGGTCCGGAAAACGCCACGTTTTCCATAAAACAAATATTTTTAACACTAATTCGATGCCGCGGAATTTTCCATAAGTGAGGCTGCTCAAAACGCCCTTGCAGATTGTACCTTTGATCCCCCCCACAATTATTATCCACCGCCAGCATTTCATCGTATTCAAAATCACGATAAAGCGGTAAGAACAGTTCGGAACCTACGTTGAATACGAGTCTTTTGTCTTTTAAGTGTCCGGCGGCGGCGCGGTTCATGTAGCGCCACTGGGATTGAAGGGGCGGATGTGGATCATAATCGTTAAATTGAGGCCGGGTGGGTGTGGCGTCGAAGCAGATCCAGCCATAGTTGCCGCCGAGCCATACCTGGGAGTAGCGGTGTCCGTTGGAGCAGGGAGCGGATTCGTTTTCATCGAGTAAACCGTTTTGGTTATTATCCCATTCGGCGGGACCGTTTTCAGTTCCGGTGCCGAGCCATCGGGCGGGGATACCGAGGTAGCGCATAGCGCCGGCGAGCATTACGCTGGTTCCGGAGCAGGCGATAATTTGCGATTTGTCGTAATCGGACCGGGACAAATCAATTTTGAGATTGCCGGGATTGGCGTCATAGTGTTTTTGGTCGTAATCGACGGCGGCGGGAATCTTCATGGGTCTTGAGGGGTAGTAATAGTGATCCTGGATGTATTCGAGGGCGTTTCGAGCGGCCCAATAAGGATTTTTAATATCGGCCGGGGCGGAGTATTTATTTTGGATATGTTCTTTGACCCGCCGGAAGAAACTGTCATAGGTATCGGTGTCGGTTAAGTTGTAGAGATCGACGTCGTCGGCGAGATAATTGGCGCCGCTTAGGGCGTTTTCATTTTCGGGCTCCTGTCAAAACAGATACATATTTCTAAAATCAACCTGAAATTTTGCAAAATTGAGTTTAGGCATACTTGGAAGAGGAAAAATAAATTTTTCCTTTTTTCTTTTCAAATTGTAACTTATTGTTTGGCAGGCAGTTAAGAGATTATTTAAGAAAATTTTTTTGAGATTTTCTTAAATAATATATGCCTAAACTCAATTTTGCCAAAGTCCTGATCAACGATAGATTATAATTGACTTGTCGGGTATAAAACAAGCCTATATGTTTAACTTAACGCATCAGTTAATGCGGGTTATTTTTGGGGTTTACAGGGCTTGCTGAATCAAAGCGCCTGGACGCGCATCGATGTCCGTGAAGGAGAGAAGGTGATGACTATTTCAAAAATTAGATTAGGTCGTGTTGTCATGACGGGTGCGACGGGTTTTATAGGTCGGGCGCTGGGTCGGTGGCTACAGGAAGCGGGGTACGAGGTGGTGGGTTTGTCCAGGTCGGAAACAACCGAGGCGAATTTTTCGGAAGGTGCAATTCGACAAGTAACCTGGGATGGGAGTACGACGGGCGGTTGGGGCGAGTATGTTGAGGGGGCTTATGCGGTGTTGAATCTGGCGGGGGAAAGTGTCGGGGGGGGTCGGTGGACCTACCAGAAGAAGCGGGAAATTCTGGAAAGTCGATTGAGTGCGACCAGGGCGGTGGTGGAGTCGATAGAGCAGGCCCGTCAAAAGCCTGGGGTGGTGATACAGGCATCGGCGATTGGTTATTATGGTGATCGGGGGGAGCAGGAACTGGATGAGGAATCGTCCAGCGGGACCGGATTTTTGGCGGAAGTGTGTCGCGAATGGGAGGAAACAGTCGGATCGATCAGGGAAATGGGAGTGAGGCTGTTGATTACGCGTATCGGTGTGGTATTAGGGCGCGACGGGGGCATGCTGGGGCAGTTGGCGCCGTTGTACCGTAAGTATTTAGGAGGTTGTCCGGGTTCGGGCCGAAACTGGTTGAGTTGGATTCACATTGATGATGTGACCGGGGCGATGCAGTATTTGATGGAAAAACCTGAGTTTAGTGGTGTTTTTAATCTAGTCGGTCCGAATCCGGTTCGGACGAAGGCATTTCATAAACTTTTAGGTAAAACTTGGCAAAAACCCATTCTGATGTCGGCGCCGGCGGTGTTCTTGAAGTTAATGATGGGTGAAATGGCGCGGGAGTTAATTTTGGCGAGTCAGAAGGTCCGACCAAAGCGATTAATCGAGTCGGGATATAGAATTCGCTATGCAGAATTGGAGGAAGCATTGATGAATTCGCTATAAATGATAATGTAATAATTGACAGTGAAGCACGACTTGAATAGTATGGGAGTGTTCGTGAACTTAAACCTCCGGGCGAGCCGGTGGGATGTTATTAACGTAATTAGTTGTTGTTCAAGGAGTTAAGTCATGCGAAAAGGTTCTTTATTGTCGATTGGGCTTTCAATAGTGTTGGCAGTTATCTTGATGTGCTTCAATTTTAGCTGCGGCGGGGATTCGGCTCCGACAGACCCCAATGCGGCAGCCGCGGCGGCCGAGACGCCTTAGCCCGCCATTTCCTAATACGGTTGTTATACAAAATCCCGATTGCCTTTATCGGATCAGGTTGACTAGAATACTACATGATTAGATGTTAAATCTACTCAAGTGACTTGTTATGTTATAAGTCAGTTCGTCAATAGTATTTCTATTAAATCCGGTCCGTTTGAGGCGATATTAATCGGCAAACGCACCAGGGTGCTCTTTGATCGAAACAGGAGATGAGCTATGCGTCTATTTGGTTTGCCCGTTGATATTTTGATGTTTGGATTGGTGTTTACGTTTATGGTTGGTCTGGTCGGGTGCGGCAGTTCGGCAGAGCCGCCAAATACCGCCGCACCGGCGCCCGACGTTGGCGCCCGATCTGAAGCAGCTAAGGAGCAGCCCATGAAAAATGGCAAAGAATTGCTGGCGGTGGGCAGTGCGGCGCCGGATTTTTCGGCGGCGGATCAGGCGGGTAATCAAGTGGTTTTATCGTCGTTTAAGGGTGCGAAAAATGTGGTGCTGATCTTTTACCCCGGTGACGACACGCCGGGCTGCACGAAGCAGTTATGTGCGGTGCGCGACGATTATAGTCAGTTCACCGAGGCCGAGGTGGCGGTATTGGGGGTGAATCCGCAGGACAGCGCATCTCATCAGGATTTTATCGATAAATTTGATTTGCCGATACCGCTGCTGGTGGATAAGGATAAATCCATTATATCTGCGTATGGCTGTAAAGGTTTGCTCTATACCCAACGGACGGTATATGGGATTGATAAGGAAGGCAAGATTGTATTCGCCCAGCGGGGGATGCCGGCGAATGCGGAGATTTTAGCGGCATTTAACTAGTATGCGTTGCGGAAACGGTGCGAGAATGTAAATAACAGTTATGTTTTGCCTTATAGAGCGGTTATATCCCCCGATTTTACGTCGGGAGCCAGTAAAATTGATTTTCCGCAAGAGGAACTATCAAGGTGGATAAGTAATAGGGTGTTTTTTAAGCATTTTGAGAAGATACATAAACTACGGGTATTGAAGTTTTTTTGTTGGTGAGGGCGTCGAGGATGCTTTGACATTTTTGCTGATTCTGTGTATTCAGGTGGAGGATGAAAATTCGTTTGCCCAGGATTGTGAACCAATCCAAGGGGCGGCCGTTTTTTTCCAGGTAGAATGGATTCAGGCAGACGCCCATATAGGGATTATTGACCTGATCGATGAGTTCGCGGAGTTCGAGGGGGGACAGCAGTAAGCCACTGCCGGGGGTTTCCAGGGCGAGGGGGAGGGATTTTTTTTCGGCGTGGGCGGCGAGGCTTTTCAGGGAAAAAAACAAATGATTAAATAAGTATTCATAAGATCCACTCGGTATTGAGCCGAGTGTTTGTATCTGGTGGGCGGGGATGATGGTGATCGCACCGAAGGGAGCGGCACAATCAATCAGGTTTTTGAAATATTCAAGGGCGTCGTTCCGCGTTTTTTGGTTTTCCGAACACAAATTAAACAGGTCGTGGCAGCAGGTGGTTAAGGAAGATATTTTCACGTTTTTTACCCGGGCTTTTTCACCGACGGAAGCAAGCGTTTCCTCTTCAATTTCGGGATAAAGCCCAAGATTTTGATCTAAATTCAATTCCCATCCGGCAAAGTCCGGTTGAAGGGTTTGGTCCAGGAGGTCATCGAAGGTGTTTGCCCTCTGTAAACTATTGATATTAAAGCATTTAATCATAAATAGACCCAATCATTGACCCGTTTTAATCTGCCGCTATAATGACTTGAATTGGTTCATTTTGCAAGAGAGGATATTAGTTCCTATTGCGGAAAAGAAATATTTTTCGGTTTTTAGCATCAAAAGGATGAAAAGGTCATTGGGTGACAATATGCCGGCACGATGCCGGCGATACGCAGCTTTGGCAAGAAAGTAAATTAGAGAAGATCGAGCGTATGGCGAAAATCAGGGTATTACCCGAACATTTGGTGAATAAAATCGCGGCCGGCGAGGTGGTGGAGCGTCCGGCGAGCGTTTTGAAAGAACTTTTAGAGAATAGCCTGGACGCCGGGGCGCTGCGGATTGTGGTCGAGATCGAGGACGGCGGCAAGAAGCTGATTAGGATCAGCGACGACGGGGTGGGAATAAACGGCGAAGATTTGCAGCTGTCGGTGGCACCACATGCGACCAGCAAGGTTGCTCAAGAGCGCGATCTGTACGAGATAGGGACGTTTGGTTTTCGCGGTGAGGCATTGGCGAGCATCGCATCGGTGAGCCGGTTGGAGATTGTCAGCCGGAGACATGAGACGAATGAGGGGGCTCGACTGGTGGTCGAAGGTGGGCAAATGCAGCCGGTGGCGCCGGCGGCGGCGGCTCCGGGGACGATTATCAGCGTGAGTAATCTTTTTTTTAACACGCCGGCGCGGCGGAAGTTTTTGCGGACGCCCAATACCGAAATGGGGCATATCTCCGAACAGTTCACGCGAATCGCATTGGCGCATCGTGAGGCATATCTGAGCCTGAGTCATAATGGGCGATTGTTATATGAGCTGCCGGCGGGGCAAAGCCTGCGGGAACGGATTGGGATTTTATTTTCGGCGGAAATGGCCGAGGGATTGATACCGATTTCTCGAAAGGACCGCGGGATCGAAGTGATGGGACTAATAGCACCGCCGCAACAATCGCGCAGCGGGGCGCAATGGCAGTATATATTCTTGAATAATCGTCATATTCGAGATCGGTTTGTGGGGCATGCGATTCGGGAGGCGTACCGGGGTTTGCTGGAGATTAACCGTCAGCCGGTGGTGTTTACCTTTTTGCAACTGGAACCGCGCATGGTGGATGTGAATGTACACCCGGCGAAAACAGAAGTGCGATTTGCCGATTCGAATGCGATTCATACGCAGGTGTTGGCGGCGATACGCGACAGATTGTTGAGCACCGATCTTTCCGTGACGTATAAGGGTGAAAAGAACAGCCCAACAACAAGCGATGGGAATCAACCAGAATTGCCAGGGGCACAGGCAGAAGAGACCGAAACTGAACGGCAAGGGCGAGTGCGCCAGGCGATGGCGGATTTTTTCAAGAATGCACCCGCGCCGGGGCAGTCCCGGGGGG
>Ga0272441_10014573_pt1 | contig 11124 bp, 14 predicted proteins | sample SSMProp6N_FD_193582 | JGI IMG/M metagenome (GOLD analysis project Ga0272441, IMG submission 193582) | Marine sediment archaeal communities from Little Sippewissett salt marsh, Falmouth, MA, United States - SSM-Prop-6N | ecosystem: Environmental > Aquatic > Marine > Wetlands > Sediment ...
CACAAGGTTGTAAAGGGAGGATTGCCTTCAGTGGGAAGAAATATTGGCGAACAAGAAAGTAGAGGAAATTTAATTCTATTTTTAGATGCAGATATTTTACTACCTGATGATTTTCTTAAAAATATCTTGAAAGAATTTAAAGAAAGAAATTTGAGCGTAGCTGCACTTTGTTCTTCGCCAATATCTAAAAGTAGAATTCTTAAATTTTTATTTAATGTTTTTTATAATTATCCTTTATTAATTTTTGGTAAGAAATGGCCACATGGAATGCAGGCAGTTTTAATTGAAAAATCTCTTCATAAAAAAATAGGCGGATGGGACGAAACGATTATATTACTTGAAGATTGCGAATATTTTAAAAGAGCTTCTAAGGTAGGAAGATTTGGAACAATAAAAACAACAAAAATATTTAGTTCTTTGAGAAGATTTAGAGATGAAGGATTGATTCCTAATATACTTAAATATGGATTTGCAAATTTGTATCTTGAGATTAAAGGTCCTCTTAGAAAAAATTTTCTTAAATATAAATTTAATTATTTAAAAGATGGTAAACCTTAAAAATATGCAGAAAAAAAATAAAACAAAAATAGGAGAATTCTTTTTACAAGAAGTCAAAATGCCAAAGATTAATTTATCTTGTTTTAAATCATTTTCTTTTTTGCTCTTTGTTATTTTTATATCTTCTTTCTTTGGATTTATAGCAGGAACTTTATCAATATTTTATTATCCAGAAATAAAAGATTATTTTTCTACTTCTAATATTTGGGTTTCTGATTTGTTTAATAGTGAAAAGGATATAGTGAATGAAGTTTCCAGAGAAGAAGCGATAATAAGTGCGATTGAGAAAGCATCTCCTTCAGTAGTAAGCATTATTATCACTAAAGATATGCCAATTTTTGAGGAATATTATATGAATCCTCTTCTTCCTACTCCAGATATCTTTTTTGATCAACCGTTTTTTGATATTAGAATTCCGCAATATAAACAAAAAGGAACAGAAGAAAGACAGATTGGAGGGGGAACAGGATTTATTATTTCTAAAGATGGTATGGTTTTAACCAATAAACATGTGGTTCAAGACAAAGAGGCGGACTATACAATTTTAACCAATGATGGCCATAAATATCCAGCAAAAGTTTTAGCTCGTGATCCTATAGAAGATCTAGCTGTTCTGGAAATAGATAAAGAAGCAATAATAGCAGAAGGAATTGAGGTTAATGAAATGTCTTTTCCTATGATTAAAATAGGCAATTCTTCTGATTTAAGAATTGGCCAAACAGTTATTGCTATTGGAAATGCTTTGGGCGAATATAGAAATACTATTTCTGTTGGTGTTGTTTCTGGTTTAGGAAGGACAATTACTGCTTCCGGTGGAGGTATGGTTGAAACCTTAGAAGATGTAATTCAAACAGATGCTGCCATAAATAAAGGAAATTCAGGAGGTCCTTTATTAAATATTAAAGGAGAGGTCATTGGGATTAATGTTGCCATGGCTGAAGAAGCTCAAAGCATTGGTTTTAGCATACCCGTTGATAAAGCCAAGAGGAATATTGAACAAATCAAAACTATTGGTAAAATAGTCTATCCTTTTTTAGGAGTAAGATATGTTTTAATAACGCCTGAAATACAGGAAGAACAAGAATTAATTGTAGATTATGGCGCACTAATTATTAAAGGAGAAAACCCTGAAGATGTTGCTATTGTTTCTGGTTCTTCTGCTGAAAAAGCAGGACTAAAAGAAGGAGATATAATTTTAGAAATAAATCAAGAAAAAATTACTCCTCAAAATTCTTTAGCTAAAATCATTAGAAAATATAATCCAGAAGATAAAATTTCTCTAAAAATATTAAGAAACAAAGAAGAAAAAATTATAGATGTAGTCTTAGGAGAATACGAAGAATAATCTAGGTTTTATTTAATTTATTTTCTTGACGTTTCTGCTTTTTCTATTTATAATCAATTCATATGCAATTTATGCAAGGGGGTGATTTCACCCATAAATCACAAGAAGTAATAATTCAGGCTCAATCAATCTCCAGAGAGAAAAAACAACAGCAGGTAGATGCTTTGCATTTGCTTTTGGCTTTATTGTCCCAAGGAGAAAGTATTGTAATTACTGTTTTGAAAAGACTTCAAATAGACATAGAATCCCTTAAGAGAAAAACCGAAAAAGAAATTGATAAGATATCTCAAGCAAATACCGAACAAGCATTGGGCCGTTTTTATCTTACCCAAGATTTAGCCCAAGTTTTAGAAAAAGCAAAACAGGAAGCTATGAAAATGGGAGATGAATTTATCTCTATAGAGCATCTTTTTTTGTCATTGCTTATTTCTCAGACCAGAGCTAAGGTAATTTTAGAGGGCGGACAGATAAATTCAGATATATTTTTAAAAAATTTAAATGATATTAGGGGAAATGAGAAAATTACTGACCCTAACCCAGAATCAAAATATGATGTTATTGAAAAATATGCCAGAAATCTAACAGAAGAAGCCAAAAAGGGCAATTTAGATCCTGTAATTGGAAGAGAAAATGAAATTAGAAGATTAATGCAAGTTCTTTCTCGAAGAACTAAAAACAATCCGGTTCTCATTGGAGAAGCAGGAGTAGGAAAAACAGCTATTGTAGAAGGCCTTGCTAAAAAAGTGATAGGAAAAGAGGTCCCGGAAAGTTTATCTACTAAAGAGATTATCTCATTAGATCTGGGTTCTTTAATTGCTGGAACCAAATATCGTGGTGAATTTGAGAATAGGATAAAAGCATTTTTAAAAGAGGTAAAAAAAGCAAATGGGCATTATATTTTATTTATTGATGAACTCCATACTCTTGTGGGAGCAGGTGCTTCCGAAGGATCAATAGATGCCTCAAACCTTTTAAAACCAGCATTGGCTAGAGGAGAACTTAAAGCAATAGGAGCTACCACCTTGAAAGAATATCAAAAATATATTGAAAAGGATCCTGCCTTAGAAAGAAGATTTCAGCCCATTTATGTTAAGGAGCCAAATATAGAAGATACAATCGCTATTTTACGTGGATTAAAAGAAAAATATGAATTACATCATGGAGTCAAGATTAAAGATTCTGCTATTAAGGCATCTGCTGAACTAAGTAGTCGTTATATTTCAGATAGATTTCTTCCAGATAAAGCTGTTGATTTAATGGATGAAGCGGCATCTGCTTTAAGATTAGAGATTGAATCAGAACCAACAAAACTTGATTATCTTCACGAAGAAATACTTAAACTTGAAATTGAAAAAGCATCTTTGAAAAAAGAAAAAGGCAAAGAAAATATAAAAAGACTTAAGGTCATAGAAAGAACATTGGCAGATTTAAAAGATAAGTCAAAAGCATTACAGGCCAAATGGTCTTCGGAAAAAGAGTTAATATATAAAATCAAAGATTTAAAAAAGGAGATTGATGAAAAGTCTTGGGAAATGGAAACTGCTCAAAGAAAAGCAGACTTACAAAGAGTTGCTGAAATAAAATATGGAGAAATTCCAGAAATAAAAAAAGAGCTGAATTCAGTTGAGAAAAAATTAAAAAATCTTCAAAAAGACAAGCAATTATTAAAAGAAGAAATTGACGAAGAAGATATTGCTCAAGTTGTTTCTCGCTGGACAGGAATTCCGGTTACAAGATTAATAGAAAAAGAGGCAAAGAAATTAGGAGAGATAGAAGATATTTTAGAAAAAAGAATAATTGGTCAGAAAAAAGCTATTTCAGCTGTTGCTCGAGCCATAAGAAGAAGTAGGGCTGGTCTTCAAGAAGAAGATAGGCCTTTAGGAGTATTCTTATTTTTAGGTCCAACTGGTGTAGGAAAAACTGAAACCACAAAAGCTTTAGCAGAATTCTTGTTTAATGACGAAAAAGCAATGGTTAGGCTAGACATGTCAGAATATATGGAAAGACATAGTGTTTCAAAGATTATTGGTTCTCCTCCTGGTTATGTTGGTTTTGAAGAGGGAGGACAAATTACCGAAAAAATTAGAAGAAGGCCGTATTCCGTAATTTTATTGGATGAAGTAGAAAAAGCTCATCCAGATGTATTTAATATCTTACTTCAGATTTTTGAGGATGGAAGGTTAACAGATGCTAAAGGCAGAGTAGTTTCTTTTAAGAATTCTATTATAATTATGACTTCTAACGTTGGTTCTGAATATATAGAACAATTGAAACCAATAGGGTTTGAAATGAAAACAGAAAAAATATCCCAAAAAGAAAGCCTTAAAAACAAAATTACAGAATCATTAAAGGAAAAATTCAGACCAGAATTTTTAAATAGAATAGATGAAGTTATTATTTTTGATTATCTTGGCAAAAAAGAAATTAAGAAAATTGTTAATCTAGAATTAGCAAGAGTAGCTCAAAGATTAGAAAAAACAAAAAAAATAAAAATCCAATTTACTGAAAAAACCAAAGAAGCTTTAGTGGAAAAAGGATTTGATCCTAATTTAGGAGCTAGGCCTTTAAAAAGAGTTATTCAAAAGCTAATTTTAGATCCTTTGTCATTAAAAGTTGTATCTTCGGAAATAGGAGAAGGAGACAAAGTTTCTGTAGATTTCAATAAAAAAGAAGTTAATTTTAAAATATCTCAACTTTTTAAAAAATCTGCTAAAAAAAGAGAAAAAGTTTTAACTAAATAATAAACTTCAATGAATAAAAATATTTTAATAATAATTGCTGTTTTAATTATAGGAGCTATTGGTGGCTCACTTTTTCAGCTCTTTATTCTGCCTGGTCTTATGGGTCATCCCTATTTTGGAAATTTAGAGATAATTAAAAGACTAAAAAGTGAAGTGATTGTCAATCCAGTAGAACACATAACTATTGGACAAGATACTGCACTAGAAGAAGCCATCAAGAAAGTTGAAAACACAGTGGTGGGAGTTCCTAATGGTTCAGGAGTTATTATTACTTCAGATGGGTTAATAGTTACCTTATCCGATTTGCTTCCTAAAACAGATACAGATTCAGTTTTTATAGAAGGAAAAGAAATAGGATATGAAGTTATAAGAAGGGATTTAAAGCAGAATTTAGCATTAGTAAAAATTAATCAAGATAATACTTTAGCTTGTAAGTTTGCTGATTTATCAGATATTAAAATGGGACAAAAAGTTTTTCTTTTTGGGATTATTACTGAAAATGAGGCTCCTAAAAGTATAACTAACCAGGGGAGTATTAAAATGTTTGATGATGAGTTTATTTATACAAACATTATAGAAGATAAAGCTCTTAATGGGAGTCCTTTGTTTAATGTTTGGGGAGAAGTTTTAGGATTAAATATAGTTGATAAACAAGGTAAAGTATCTACAATTTCTATTGATAATATTCGTAAATTCGCTGGATTTTAAAATCTATTAAAGGTCGGCATTGTTATTCATTAAAATTTAAATAATAAAATGAATAAAACTATTATTATATTTAGCTTGATTATCTCTCTTTGTTTTTCTGCTGTGTTTGTTTTAGCCCAAACCACAACAGACGCTACTTCTTCAGATGATACCTCTGTTTTTTCTGAATTAATTCAGACTTTAAAAGAGCAAATTGAATCATTAAAAACTCAAATTCAGGAATTGATGGCGAAAATTACAATTTTGAAAGAAGAAAAAAAAGAAGTTAAAGAAACCACGAAGGAAGTTAAAGAAACATTACGTCTTATTAGAAGTCTTCGTGAAGGAATGAGTGGAGATGATGTTAAATTACTTCAGGAAACATTAGCAACAGATCCTGAAATTTATCCTAAGGGACTTGTTACTGGTTATTTTGGCAGTTTGACTAAAAATGCAGTGAAAAAGTTCCAAGAAAAAGCAGGGATTGAACAAGTTGGTATAGTTGGCCCAAAAACTACAGCTAAAATAAACGAATTATTAGAATTTGGAGCTGGATCTTCTGGTAAAGTTCCTCCTGGTCTTTTAATAGCTCCAGGGATTATAAAAAAACTTGGTTATGCTCCTGAAGTACCTGAGGGTCAAGTATTGCCCCCAGGGATTGCTAAAAAATTAGATGGAGCGACAACTACTCCCAATGGAGGAGATGATGAAGACATAACAGCACCAGTAATTTCAGAAATTATAGCTACCAGTACAATAGCTACATCAACAAATATTACTTGGACAACAAACGAAGAAGCAGACAGTAAAGTATATTATGGTACTTCAACTCCTTTAGAAGTAACAACCTCTACTCAAATGGTAAGTTCGGATGATCTAGTTTTAGATCACAGTTTGATATTATCTGAATTAACAGCAAGTACAACCTACTATTATATTGTTTATTCTGCGGATGAAGAGGATAATCTTGCTACCTCTAGTGAATATTCTTTTATAACTTTGACAGAATAAGAATAGAAAATATTCTGTTTTATTAATCCTCCAGGGTTTGACTCTGGAGGGTTTTTGTTTGACATAAATATATTAATATTATATAATATGGATAGCTATTTTGAATTAAATATAAAGAGAATAAAAATAAAAAAATATTAAAAAGAGGTGAAAAAGAATGAAAAAAGATTTAATTCCTGTTATAATTGCTTTTATCCTAGGCTTTATTCTTGGCTATCTTTTAGAAAGCGGAATAGAATGGTTAATTTTAAAAATTTTTGAAGATCTATTTTAAAAGCAATAAAAAAAAGGAGAATAGAAATGGAAAATACTATAAAGGATTTTATAATGAAAAATTTAAAAGTTTTAATTATTATTTTTTTTGTTAGCATTTCTTTAGGATTTTTTATACACAAAATAGATGACTCTGCAATATTAGAAAAAGAAATTCCTAAAAAAGAAACGTTTACAATAGAAGAATCTTTTGCGGTTGATTACTGGAATGATATTATCGATATAAATGTTAGTCAAGAAAGCAGCACACAAGAGAAAATAATTGCGAAAGAAAAAATAGAATTAATAATAGATAATCTTGCAGCTAGTATTAAGACAGGGAAAAGAAATTATACAGATATATCCATAGATGGAAAAGATATAAGGAAGGCGGTAATGCTCTTGAATAAAATGTCTCCCATGGTAATAGATGAGATGTTTGGCGATGGAGACGGATTTTGCAGTTCTTCAGAATTATACTGGTTTGTTAATGCCCCCGAAACAAGTTTTCAAGTAGGCATTGTTAGAAAGATGGTAATGACGTATTATTCATTGTTCTAGCTTATTAATATTATTTATTCCTTTTAAAATAAAAACAGCAATTGTAATCATTGCTGTTTTTAGATATATTGATTTTTATAATATTGGTGATATTATTAATTAATATTTTATAAAAATTATAATATTAAGGTAAATTAATAATTTAATAGGAGGCTAAAAAATGAATAATAATGGAAACGGAAATTGGAACAAGAGAGTCACGGAATTAATGATACAAATTATAAATCAAAATTTTAGAGACTCTCAATGCATAGAAATTATATCACTTTTAACAAAAGAAGATAGAATTAATCTTAGTGAAATAAGAAAAAAAACAGGAATTCGAAAAATATTAGCTCTTTATTATTTAGTTAAGATTAAGGAAATACTGATCATTGAAAGAGAGGGTCAAATTATAATGGAAGCCGAGATTGACGAAAAGAAACTAAATGATGCCTTTTTTGGCATAAAAAATAATATTCGTGATAAACTAATTGAAATTTTCGAATCCTTCCAAGAGATTTGTGATATAGTGACTAAAGATAGAAAACAGAAAAAAAAAGAACAAAGAAAAAAGGAAAAATATAGTTTATTATAATAAAATAGCTCTTCTAAATTATATCAGAAGAGCTATTTTTATTTATAATATAATAAAAGATAAAAAAGAAATAGATACTCTAATTTATTCTGTTTTGCGAACACATTGAACATAATGACTACTATCTTTTGATAAAACTTGAACTCTTCCGGCATTATAGCCGTTTCCTGCACTCCATACTCCATTATTAGCCAAAGTGGATGAGAAATAATAACCGCTAAGTCCGCTTTTCCATTCTAAGATTTTAGATCCGTTTTTATTTGTTGCGTTGATAATTTCCATAATATTTGGTAGTCGCCAGTCATCATATCCCGCAATATTTAAATTATTACATACTTTTAATGCATTTTTCCAAGATGTATTGTTGGATATTCCTATTAAATTATCATTTCCATCTTCTCTTTCTTCAATTTTATAATCTTCTTTTGCAAATAAAGTTGGCCCTTGAGAAATTTCTTGTCTTGGCTCTTCGGGAATTTGCCAAATAAACAAAAAATAAAAAAGTCCTCCAATGATTAAAAAGAGGATTACCAAAAAAACTAATTTTTTATTCATAAAATTAAAACAAAAAAATTAAAGTTACGTTAGTGACTTTTATGACTTTTATTTATATGTTTTGTTAATTTTATATTTACCAGAGACTACTGTCAAATTTTTTCTGTGGATAACTAAATTCTATTGACAGGATTTTGTATCTACTATATAATACAAAATGTATAGGTTTAATGTAAATTTGTATAGATTTATGAGTCTAAAATTACTAACAATTGGTCAAGCTTCTAAAATGATTGGAGTTTCTATTCAAACTTTGCGTCGTTGGGATAATTCTGGAAAATTATCTTCAATTCGTAAAAAAACAAAAGGACATAGATATTATAGAAAAAATGATGTTGAAAATTATATAAAAGATAATTTAAAAGACTTATTTAAATTAGCAAAACTTTGGGTTTTTAATACTGTAGAATTAAAACCGTATACAGATTTTTATTGTCGAGATTCTTATGTTTTTCAGGCACGATTAATAAAATTAGAAAAAGAATTAAGTCAATTAAAAAGATTGAGTAAAACTTTTTCTTTAATCTCAGCTATTATTGGTGAAATTGGGAATAACTCCTTTGATCATAATTTGGGCAATTGGCCAGGTATCCCAGGAATATTTTTTTCATACGATATTAAAAAGAGAAAAATTGTTTTAGCTGATAGAGGACAAGGATTTTTAAAAACCCTACAAAAGGTTAAACCAGAATTAAAAAATCACAAAGATGCTTTATATGTCGCTTTTACTGAGGTTGTTTCGGGTCGTGCTCCAGAACATAGAGGGAATGGTTTAAAATTTGTAAAAAATATTGTTATTAACAATGAAATAAATTTATTTTTTCAAACAGGAGATGCTAAGCTTGAAATTAAAAAAAACGATATAAATATAAGAGTAAAAAAAACAATCACTAATTTTCGTGGCTGTTTAGCGTTAATCAAATTTTAAATTTATGAATATTTTTTTAAAAAAATTTGGAACAACTTTAAACGGACGACAATTTGGCAGAGAGTCTCTTGCTGCTTTTGAACCGTCCTTAAGAGAGATAAAAAATAATGAACAAGTTATAGTTGATTTTGAAGGAGTAGTAACATTTACTCCTTCTTGGGGAGATGAATTTTTAAGTGCCCTACTTAATAGATTTGAAAAACGATTAATATTAAAAAACACTCATAATCCTTCAGTTCAGGCTACATTAGAATTTTTAGAAAAAATACATAAAATTAATTTTAAAATAGAAGATTCTGGCTAAAACAAGAATTATTTATTTGTTTTACAAAAAAATAATTTTTTTTAAAATAAAACAAGCAGAAAGCAATTCTGTTTGTTTTTTAATTTCTAAAGTTAATAATTAATTAAATTTGTTGAGCTTGTAATATAATTGAATCAATCTGTTCTGAAACCTGGTTGATTCTTTCAGATATATTTTCTAATTCATCTTGAGTTAAATCTTCTTCATCCATTTGGGATGATATGTCTTCTAACACCAATATTTGAACTTGAATTGAAATAATAGTTACTTCTTTGGAAATATCATTAACCTTTTCGGTTATCTCCTTTAACGTTAATTTAGGAGCTACTCCAATTGTTTCTGCTCCTAAAACTTTGCCAGTTTTTTCAAGAGATAAAGCGTCTTCAGTTAATCCCTCTATTTTATCATCATTTTCATTGCCAAAAGACATTTTGCTTGATATATCTGCTAGTTGAGATTCTTCTATCTGGTTTTGTTCAAGTCCTGATCTTAATTCAATATTAGATAAAATTGATTTAATTTTGTCTATTGTGGTAATTCTTGCATTCTGGTTTAAAGAAAAATATCCCCCAGCCATTATTAAAACAAGTGAAGCAGATAAGATAATAATTAGATTCTTTTTATTTATTTTTCTATTGTAAGTTAAAAACCTTTTATACATATAATATAAAAATTAAGATTATTTGAACCTTTATTTAATATTGACTTATAAACGAGCCAGGGGAGGAAATATTTTTTTATGTCCGCCCTGTATACTTTTTTAAGTCTATGTCCAAACCCAATTTTTATCAAGTCCTACCCTGTGGATAACTAAAATAACTTTATAGGGGTTGACTTTTTCAAACGATATGGTATTATATAAACATAGTTAATAACCAACTGTTAACTATAGAATTAATTTTTGTTCTTTTTATTTTAAAAATATATTTATTTTAGGAGGAAGAGAAATGTATAAGGATACGGTAGGTTTTTTGGCTCCAGCTTCAAGGATAAAAGATTTTTTTGTTCTAAAAAATGGACGAAAAATTTTATTGTTTAACGACGACAAAAAAGGAGGAGAAAGGCTGGTTGTAAGAGAAGAAGGATATTCTGAAATTGAAGTCGGAATGAAAAATGTTGAAATATATTGGATGATAAGGAATACAAATAAAGAAGAGATAGAAGAAATCGGTAAAGCAATAAAGAAAGGAGGAATAAAATGCTTAGATTGTTAGTCTTAAAAATTATAGCGCTTTCAGTAATAGCAATTAGTAGTATTTTATTTTGTTTTGATGTTATAGTCAAAACAAAATTAATTGAGAGACTTTACTCTTTTGAGATTGACAACACTTTTATAGTGTTGTTGATAGGACTAGTTGTTATTGCTTTATTCACTCTTTGGATCGAATTTTTATTATGGGAAACACCTGGTCCCAGATCAGAAGAAAAAGAGAAGGAAGAAATAAAATAAAATATAATAAAACAAAACAAAACAAAACAAAAAGCTCCTTAGGTTGGTCTGATGAGCTTTTTTATTTGGGCTAGGAAATGTCCGTGTTAGATGGTTGACCTTATTTATTTTTTTGCTATAATCAATTCTATTGGATTGATGTATAATCCATTTTA
>Ga0272441_10014574_pt1 | contig 11124 bp, 11 predicted proteins | sample SSMProp6N_FD_193582 | JGI IMG/M metagenome (GOLD analysis project Ga0272441, IMG submission 193582) | Marine sediment archaeal communities from Little Sippewissett salt marsh, Falmouth, MA, United States - SSM-Prop-6N | ecosystem: Environmental > Aquatic > Marine > Wetlands > Sediment ...
TTCACAGGGCTCATTGCTTCCCCATCTCCTGCCAACCAGCTATCCAGCTATCCAGCTATCCAGCTAACAAGCAATCTTCACTAAGAACTTAGAAACAAGAACCAGTCGGCAGTCTTCAGTTGGCAGTTCGCAGTCAGGAGGTTTGAAATTGCACATAATCCTGTCCATTGAAACATCAAGTGATTTGTTATTCGGCGAAAGACGGAAAACAAATCAACGATTCGTGTTAATTCGTGGTTAAAAAAGGCATGAATCCAGCACGTGTAACCAGTGAATAACGTCCACCAAGTATTATTTCCGGATTCTCGGCATCACGAACTCCACGATCTGCTGGACGCACTCTTCGATGGTTCTTACTCCGGCGAGCACGTGGATGTCAGGGTTTGCCGGGGCTTCGTAGGGGGCGCTGATACCGGTGAAGTTCGGAATCTGTCCGGCTCTTGCCTTTTTATAGATTCCTTTCACGTCCCGACCCTCACACACCTCGAGCGACGCGTCGACAAACACCTCGAAGAAATCATCCGGGCCGATAATTTCCCTTGCCATATCCCGCATGTCCTGGGAAGGACTGATAAAGCTGTTCATCGTCACCACCCCGCACTGCACAAAGAGCTTCGTCACCTCGGCGATCCGGCGGATATTCTCTGCCCTGTCCGCTTCTCCGAAGCCCAGGTTATTATTGATTCCGGTACGGATGTTATCCCCGTCCAGCACCTGCGTCAGGTAGCCCTGCGAAGCAAGCTCCCGTTCAGTATGCCGTGCAAGCGTCGTCTTTCCCGACCCGGACAACCCGGTCAGCCACAACGTGCAACCCCGCTGCCCGAGCATCTTTTCCTTGTCATTGCGACAGAGAATCTGATCAAATACAGGATGAATGTGTTCCATAGATGTTAGGTGTTAGGCCCTGTGAAATATCTTATTTGATTTCACGGGGTGGGTAATGGGAGAATATAGTAATGCCGCCTGATGAAATAGTTGTTCGTGTTTCACATGGATACAACAAAACAATCAAAAAGGCTGGACGATTTAAACTGCTGTTATTAGGGATCAAAAAAAAGCATAAAAACAGATAAGTGTTTGCAGTATATAGCGTCAGTCAATTACAATTCGATAAATTGCTTAAAGCCTGATCACAGGTGCACTATCCCAATTAACCTTCTTATCCGCCGCATCTAAATCAATAAACTCGAATTCATTAATTAGGCGCTCAAGCTTCTGTAGTGTTGTGCCTAACCCATAGTAAGATTTGAATTTCCTTAGCATACTCAATTCCTTAATAACTGGTTGATTTTTATCGAAATCCCTTGGGTGAAAATAAGTCATAACATAATCTGAACCACGCATCATATGCGCAATCGCTGAGTAAGGAAATAGCCTGAAATATCCACCACCTGAAAAGATTAGTGGTTTCATAGCGACAGGAAACAAATTTATTGGAAATTCCTTGAGTCGTATACCATTAAATTCAACACTAGCAGGTTGAGCATGTCCAAATGACGGAAAACCACCATGTGCGCGTCTAGCAGGAAATATCGAACTATCTATCTCAATACCATTCTCTACTAAAATCTCAAAAACCCATTTATTTTCTTCCTTTAATGAAAAACCAGGTGCACGATAAGCCCTGACTTTCTTTCCAGTTATATCTTCTATTGATCCTATAGAACGCTTTAGGTCTTCAATATACACTTTACGATGCTGCTTATAAGCAAGCTGATGCATATCAGAATGCGTCGCGACTTCATATCCATTATTATTAATATAGTTTATTATTTCTGGATATTTACGTACAACCCAACCCAAACAAAAGAAGGTCGCTTTAACATTAATATCATCTAAAAGCTTAAATATCATATCCATATTTTGCTTTAGACGATTTTCATATTTTAACCATTGAATATGATTTTCAGTAGAATCATTATCTAAAATATGAAACCATTCTTCAATGTCAAATGTCAATATATTCATTTAATACAGAAATTATTATAGCTCACCTTGAATCAAATACTTCACTTAGAATAGGCAGCAACAAACGAAATACATTCACGACGCATAAACGAAACAATAAACTGAACAGTTTATGACATTAATATTGTCCTAATACGTCATATGGCAAAGCGATGGCAAACTAAGATTCCTTTAACAAGAATTATCATCAGCCCAATATGTTGCAGAGTTGAGATAAATATTTATCAAAATACGTCACAACGGATTCAGAATAGTAATATATTCAAAACAACAATAACGAAGACTACCGTCATTATTTTCTTAAAATCATAAACCGCAAAAGCATAAACATACTAAAGCAGCAGGGAGATCACACTACTTCTTCCATGAGCTTAACGATATACCCAAAATACTCTCCAATTGAACAATATCGTTGAGATAATAATCACGCAGCACAGATTTTTGATTTTCAGAAATATCAATCTTTTTTAATACACATGAAGCTATTGCCTCCATATATCTCCTAGGGATGATATCGAACACAGTCTCTCGCACAAAATACATATACCTATTATTTATATTCGACAGAAATGAAATAATAGGGTTTGAAGCATAACCAGAATGACTATATTTAACCTTTGTATCCACCAGGACTGAGCTATCGACATTCAGAAATTCATATATCTCCTTTAAAGTCCCGGTCGGATCAGATATCAAATCATCAAAGATTATAACCTTAACTTGTGAAAATTTTTCCTTATATGTTTTAACTTGTTCATAATATAACCCTGCCCTCTTATATAGCCACATCCAATCCCAATTGCATTCAATTCGCTTTTCTTCTGCTTTTAACGCATCAACAAATGAAAGATTCTCTCTTTGATCCCTAACGAGATTATTATAAGCCGAAACAGCTCTCTCAACAGGATCTCTTAAACTTATAATTATCGGTATATCACCCAATACATTCAAAATATTATCAGCCGAACAATGATGGTAATATAAATAGTCTGAGCTGGCATCACCTATACACTTTAAAGCCTCAACATTATCATATACAGCAACATACTCCTTATATGTTTTAACGATTTTTTTATCTACCTTATCATCTCCAATTCCATTATGAGGAAATTTTTTACCGCAACAACTAAAATATTTAGGCTCTTTTATTGACGGAAACGATATATCAGGATGCTGCTTAAGATAATAATATAGAGATGTAGTACCACTTCTAGCTGCTCCAGCTATAATAAAATTTGGCAACATATTCAAATATCACTTAAATAACATTAAAAATATACGTAGATTCCCAAACGTTCTTTTGAATCTAAATATTTTTGGTTCAGATATAAACCTAAAGACACTTTCCATTCCTATATTCTGAATTATACGAGGAGCTCTGGGAATTTTACCAGAAACAAATTCAAATGTCCCTCCTAATCCAACAGACATCATTATGCCATAATCGCTTAATACATCATAATTATCTTGAATCCAATACTCTTGTTTTTTGGGCCCAAATCCAACCAATAAAATATCTGGCTTAAATTCTGATATTTTTTTTAGAATTAATGAATTATGACACTCATCAAATGGATATGGCTTATATGGAGGAGAATAACCGTCTATATCAATAGAGTATTGATTTTTTAGCAACTCTACCGACTTACAATTACTATCTTCTAGTCCCCCAAGGAAAAATATTTTTTTATTTTCAATCGAAGCATAGTTGCAAATGTCATATACAAGATCTGACCCACTAACCTTATGTATTTTTTTAAACTTATTTTTTATCATCACTAAAACTCGCGTTATTTGACCATCAACAGTAACGATAGACTTATTGATCAGATCCCTAAATCTCTCCTCCTCATTTGCCATTAGCACCATACATGCATTAAGCGTTATAACATGCGCCATTTTATTCCTTTTAACAAATAAGTCATCCTTTGAACAAGGAGTAAATTTCAAACCTGCGAATGAAACACTTGATGTTGTATTGTTATTCATATTCATTTCTTTATTTTATATCCCACACCAATACCTATAATTCAAAGTATAATTTAAACCTTTAGACCTATTCCTTATTATTACTGCGGGCACGCCCCCAACTATTGAGTAAGCATCAAAATTTTTATTTACAACTGAATTCGGCAATACTACTGACCCATAGCCGAGTTTAACCCCAGGCATTATTAATGCATTTGAGAATAAAACCGAATAATCACTTATATAAACTGAATCACCTTTAGTTTTAAAATCACATGAATCCACATCATGCCCAAGCGTATACAAAGAACATTTTTGAGATATAGACACATTATTTCCTATATATAAACCCCTCCGATTATCCAATAAAACACCTTTATTGATAACTGAATTATCACCAATAACCAATTTATCCTTTAGCGATGTTATAGTAACACCTCTATGAAAAGCCACTGATTTCCCTATTTTAAAACCAAATATTCTTAGCAAAACAATTCTCAATGAAAATGTAGGCAATATCACCAACAACTTATTAACAAAACACAACGCAATAAAGTATAATGAATTAACTATAAATTTCATCACTTATATATATATTTTTTGTAGCCACGATAAAGATATGAAACAACCTCATCATATATATTATTTAAACCATTATCCCTTAAACTTTTAAGATACTCATGATATCCACAAGACCATAACTTGTCAGACATACCTCCTGCCTCCATTTCGACAAAGTCTTTATCATGATAGGAAAAATTTACATTATGTTTTATTGCTCTAATCAACCAATCAGTATCAACTGCTACTTTTTTGTGTTCGTCAAATTCACCAACAACATCAAACAAATCAAGTGGTATAACACAAGCAGGAAACCAAAATCTTAATGAGATTGGCCTTAGTGCCCTAATATATCTTCGAAAAACACGTCTATAATCATCACCGTTATACTTTCTTTGACAAGCACCAACCATAATTACTTTTTTTTTATAATCTTCTATCTTATATGCATTAGCCACATCAACTAAACAGTCTCTTGTCAGTAAATCCCCTGCACCCAGAAATATCACCAAATCACCACTACAAAACTTCAGCCCTTTATTCCATGCCTCTCCTATTGAATTATCTTTCTCGCTAATAAATTTTATTTTTTTATCCTGAAGATAAGGATCGATATATTTTACAGTATCATCGCATGATTTACCATCAACAATACAATACTCAAAATTATCATATGATTGACTTAACACAGACTCTATAACATTAACCACATCTTTACCAACATTGTAAAATGCAGACACTATAGATATTTTTATACACATTTCCACTATTTTAATTAAGAAAGATTAATATAAGTAAAACTCTGATAAAGCATTTCCGCATAACGAGCACAAAACATCAATATCTTCTATTTCTTGATTTTTCCATGAATCCTTTAACATAGATGAGTTTCTTTTAAACACATGAAGCTTTTGACTGTCGGGAATTATTGTATCACTTGTAAAATTATCCTCTATAAACTCTTCTACTTTCGTGTTTCTTTTTAAACCTATATGCTTTTCAACCTCAGAAATAACACCTAGAGGATTTTCACACAGATCTTCATGTTTGACTAGCATTATATTAGGCAAATTCTTCACTAATGATACAGTACGATATATAATAGCCCACAAAATCATTATATTTTGACTTTCACTAGTCGAGTTCTTAATTAGTACTTTATCTGATTCAGTCAGAATTCCAGAGCAAAGCATATCAAAATCAAATATCCATTCCATTCTTTTAACGCTTTGCAAAATCGCAATTGGATGCCTTATCATAATTACCACCTTAATCCCTCTCAAAGATAATTGTTCAGACATAAGAACTAAAAATGGATCTTTTATTAATGCCTTCACATCATCACCTATAAGTAATTTTTTTACAATATATTTATAGATATCAATTCCTAAATTTCCACCAAATATCAGCCTTCCTGCAATTTTAATAATATTATCGCCATCAACTCTTCTCGAATACCGGCCCCAACCACTCAACATAATATCAATTAATTCGACTACACCCACCCCACTTATTTCTGTAATTGAATTCGGCCAATAGCAACAAATATCTTTTAATCCATACACAGGATTAAACGGCTCTCTAATTATACTAACATTATCATAATTTTCTAAAATTTTTGCCATTATCGTTGTGCCTGACCTATGCATTCCAGTGACAAGAAAATATTTTGACATCACTCACTTAATCTAGATGAATTAATTTGCGTTCATATATTCTTGAGAAGATTTATATTTGACATTATAATACATATCTCAACAGAATTGGCATATCTAGGATTTATAATTGCAGCAGTCATAACTAATACTGACAATGTCAAACCAAACCTTAGCTTTAACCCCATATATCCATTATTAAAATCAGGTGAAAAAAACCTCAATATTTTAACAAGATAATACATCACTAAAGCCACATACGCCAAATAAAACAATAAACCCATTTCATAAATAGCCCCTATAAACTTAATATCACTTGTCCAAAAGAACCTATCTTCTATATAGCCAGACTGTAAAGCATATTCCTTTGAGTACATTCCAAAACCATAAATCAATTGAGATATACCCGAATTTTTAAAAATATTATAAACATACTCTATACTCATTCCTCTTACATACCATGAATTACCATACCAACCATTAACAACGAATAGAATTGGCGACAAAGCTATTAACAACTCCGCCATACCATAACAGATAATAAGATAGTACAATCTATTTGAGCCCTTTAACTTGTATGCAAGCAGATATACAAGACTAAACACAATTAATGTTATCAACAATGATTTTGAATCAACATAATATCCTATAATAATAGCTACAGCAATTATAACAAGACCATACGCATTTGAATATTTTTTCTTTATACACATTAAAGAAATGCCTAACAAAAACATCATCTTGTGCATATCAGGAAATCTTATTTGATTCTTTGAATCTTGGTATACCCAAAGCTCCAATCCTGAAGCCGAAGCAGTTCTAGCATATTTCTCAACAACAAATATTATAAACACAGCCAGAATCACCATCAAAACAATCTTATAGTAAATTTTATTATATTTATATATATCTTCACCAAAAAGATAAAGCTTCTTGTTTTTAGAAAAGAAATATGTCATTCCAGGAATAGCAGAATACCACAAAAACCTACCATACGAATATATTGATTCATTTATTGAATTATTTATATATCCATTAAAAAAAACCACAAATATCATCACAATCAATAACGGATATATCATATATCCTTTCTGAAGCCTACTAACGAAATACACTACGCCAAAAGCCGTAAACATCATTGGCATCACCACTTTTATAACTATATATAATACCCAGACATCCTTCCATAAATTGGAAAATACCATAAACGGCAGCACAATGAGCCAAAACAATAAATACAACATCAATTTATATCCAAAATCTCATTTAGTCCATTCAGATAAATCTCGTCCAGTAGCTTTACCTAACATATGAATATCTTCCTTAAACTCTTTTATAAGTATAGCCCTCATCTCATCACTCATATGCTCACGTCTTTGTACTTTCCAATTAAACCTACCAAGGCTCATACTTTTATTTACACCAAGCATATGCTTATATTTTTTAAGCCTATTCATAATCAATTGCATTTTTCTCGACTTATATACTTTATTTTGGTTATATATCTTAAAATCGGGAATATCACCAATATCAACATTAACAAAATTTAATACTTTTAGATATTCCTTATATGAATTCTTTTTAAGATCGTCAAACCATATAATATGATAATCAGCCCCACATATATTATCTTTAAATCTTATAAACTGTTCCCCTATCCTACACCACTCTCTATATTGTAGCACTTTAGGTTCTTTACATTCTTTAGGTATACTTTTTCCAGCCACTCTTTCATCTTGAATAAACCATGCTTTTTTAAAATCAGATATATCTTCCCATGTCAACTGATATATTTGTGAATGTAAAGAATATGCCATATCAATCGGATTTCTCAACATCACAATAAACTTTGCGTCAACACCGGCATATTTAATAATATCTGGAACAGCCGTAGTAGAAAACAAATACCCTGTAGAGGAATCAACTATAACTCTTTCTTTTTCTTTAACACCTGCATATAATTGCTCATATTGTTCAACATTATTAATTCTCCCTATTTTAAGATCTTTAGCAAAATAATACGGTTCTTTTACTAACGGGACATATATATGCTCATGTATACCAATCCAATTACACAAAGAAGTAGTTCCACATTTTGGTGCCCCAACAATAAACAAATTCGGCTTTTTCATAAGAAGACAAGTATTATTGATATCTAAATTTAGATATAACCATATTCTTTCATTTTTTCATCACTCAACCCATTTAAAGCACATAATCGCATATTATCCTTTAAATATCGTTCTTTTATACATTTTTTTTGTTCCTCACTTAAAGGCTCATGCACAGTCCCTGACATAACTTTTATTTTCCCTATCACATTTTTAACAATAAAAGAGTATACATTTTTCAAATAAAAAAAATCTTTATCAAGGAACTTGATTTGTAATTCATTAACAAACGAATTCTTCTTTACATAATTCACAAATGGCCTCCAATACCCCAACATACTAATATCGTCATTTATATATTTTCCATCGCTAATCCTTTTATAGTTCTCTCTATTTCCCTCAAGACTTTTTAAAACATAACTACTTTCAACTCTTAAGAACTTACTCACCTTTTCACTTAATAAATTTTTACAGAGAGATATATCTTCATACATAAAAACATTAACATTATCCTTACCCAGATAACTTGAAACAACTCCAACTAACCATAAGTAATTAAACTGATAATAATCAACACCCTCTTCACTAACAACACACTTATAAAACTTATTTATAGCATTTCTTTTTTTATCTTTAAAATAAAAATGCTTATACATCTCAACATAATATGAATAAATCATATCAACCTGATTCCTAATAAAAAGTATTATTTCAACATCACAGTTCTGAAACAGCCTCTTTATCCTGCCATACACGACATCTGGGTCATATTTTGCAGTTAGTGTCAACTGTTCTTCACTCAATACATTAATTTTATCTTCACACAATATTTCTCTTAAAATAGCCTCATTTGATGAAATATTTTTCTCAAACAGCAATTCATCATCTTTCAGTATTGACGAAACAACATTTTTTACCGGAAAGAATAAATCGCTTTTATTTGATGAAGGTTTTTTTCCGAGATAATTTATTAAACCTTTTTCATGCAATGGGTAAAATACTTTTTTTTGAAATGTCGTTGTAGCCGTTTTTGGCAAGCCAATATGCAATATAACTCTCAAAACTCACCTTGTTTAATTAGTATAATTAAATCATCAAAACCTGCTATCAGCATATGTAAACTTAAATCATATAAAAAATATTATATTTTTATTTACATTTTTCTCATGAGTGCGCGAAAAACGATCAATATTTAGACATTATTTATAGCAATACAATAAATAAACATTATCCCAATAAGATCTTTATGTGGTTTTAGGTTACCTCACCATCATCTTTACAGAAATGGTACGTAAAATCAATCCACTTTATTATTTAAGATAAAGTCAACCTTTCTATAACCTTAACCATATTTATCTTTAACTTCATCCTCATAGAAAAATCACCTATTAATATTAACCAATAAACTTTTCCACTAAAAACGATTTAGTTTTTTTAGACTTAAAACCCACTGGATAAACTATTGCACTTAAATTGCTCAAATCCATTTCGCATTGAATAATGATGGTTACCGATAAACAACCCGTTTTTTTCTATGTAAATTGCATTTTCCAACTCAAAGGGAATTTCGGAGTCAAGAAACTTTACAGCTTCGCTGGAAACAAAATTACCAGCAACAATTGGTCTACATTCAAAGCCTGCTAGATGCAGTTTGTCAATAAGGTCTTTTCGAGTCAACACCGAGCCTTTCCTGATAACCAGGCTAAAACCAAACCAGCTACTATCACCTATCTCCTTTTGAATCATCAAATCAGGATGATCATTCATAACTTCTTGAAAAATCTTTCCATTCTCTCTTCGCTGCTCAATAAATCCCGGCAGCTTTTTCAGCTGCTCTAACCCTATAGCGCCTTCAAGCTCAAGTGGACGAACGTTGTAGCCAGGCAGAACAAATCTAAATGACTCTTCAAAAGGGTCATCGCTTTTTTCTCCGCAGACATGATTGTATTTCGGCAGATTTCGTGTCCATCCATGTGCCCGTAACGAAAGAAGAATATGGTAGAGTTCTTCATCATCGGTTACAATCATCCCCCCCTCCATAGTCGAGATATGGTGACTGAAAAAGGTGCTGAAACTGCCCATAACACCAAACATTCCAGCCATTTTTCCGTTATACGTTGCCCCCATGGCTTCGCAGTTATCCTCAATAAGGATAATATCCTTCCCTTTTATGATCTGAAATATTCTGTTAAAATCATTAGGATTACCAAGAAGGTTGACCGCCATGATTAGTCGGGTCTTTTCAGTAACAGCAGCCTCAAGCTGATCGAGGTCGAAATTCAAGGTTTCCAGATCGATATCAATAAACTTGATTTTAAGTCCGTACTGGTAAAGCGGAAAATAAGTCGTGCTCCATGACACTGCAGGTACTATAACCTCATCGCCTCGCTTTAAGGGGTTATCCTTTCGGTAAAACAAGGCTGCAACCATAAGCAGGTTTGCAGATGAACCCGAATTCACCATAACACAATGGTTACTTCCTGTATACTGTGCAAATTGCTGTTCGAAAGTGGCAACTTCTGACCCCATGGTGAACATTCCGGAATCGATCACACGGTACATTGCTTCTTTTTCTTCGGTTCCCCATGTAGAGGATGCAAGCGGATAACGAACGCTCATACCTGATACTGCTTTTTATAATATTGATAAGTTTCTTGCAGACCCTGCCTCAGTGAAACAGATGGGACCCAGCCCCATGCTTGTTGTAAATCCGTAGAAACGAGCTTTTGTTTCATTCCAACCGGCTTCGAACAATCATGCTCAAACTGACCATTGAAACCCATAACATCTGCTGCTGCCTGATAATATTCATTAATGGTATAGTCATATCCCAATCCAACGTTCATCAGAGCTGGGAGACT
>Ga0272441_10014575_pt1 | contig 11123 bp, 15 predicted proteins | sample SSMProp6N_FD_193582 | JGI IMG/M metagenome (GOLD analysis project Ga0272441, IMG submission 193582) | Marine sediment archaeal communities from Little Sippewissett salt marsh, Falmouth, MA, United States - SSM-Prop-6N | ecosystem: Environmental > Aquatic > Marine > Wetlands > Sediment ...
TGCTTTTTCCACAACCTCTTGACCGATTGATACATTGTTCGTAAATAATATTGCCTTAATATCTTTAATGAGGGCAACTGCAATGCTATTTTTATGTGCTTGAATTGTAATCCAGATACTATTTGCTCTGGCATTTGCCATGACATCAGACATTAAATCTCCGGAGTATCCCGAACTAATTTCTTCGTCGACAGAAAAAACAATTTTTTCTAATTGGCATTTCTTTACTATTTGACTTAATTTCATTTTTTTACTCCTAAGTTTACTATTGCTTTTAACTCAGTACCGGTCTTTAAAGAGGATGTAATCACTAATTTATCCGCAAAATTTTTTATATTAGGAAGTCCCATTCCTGCTCCAAAACCTAAGGCTCTTATTTTTTCCGAAGCGGTAGTGTATCCCGGCGTCAAAGCTAAATCAACATCCGGAATTCCCGGTCCCTTATCAGAAGCACAAATGATAGCATTATTTTGTTGGTCAATTCTTACCAGAATAGTACCTCCCAAGGAATGAAGACAGATATTCATTTCAGCTTCATAACAGATGATTGCGATTCTGCGAATGATATCTTTTTCAATTCCTAAACCTTTAAAGTATTTCTTTGTGATACTAGCAGCCTGTCCGGCGTTGTTAAAATCATCTCCTCTGACATCAAATTTAAATATTTTTTGTGCAGTTGCATCAATTAATTTTTTTGATCTTTGAAAATTTTTAATTTCTTTATCTTCAATCTTTTCAGCTATTGATTGAGTCACAATCAATAGCCTGTTTAAGATATCGCTGATGGTTATTATTCCTTTTAGTTTTTTGTTATTTAGGGATTCGATAACCGGAAGTCTTCCAATTTTGTATTTTTCCAATTTATGAATTGCCGAAATAATTGAAAAATTTTTTGGAACTGTAATAACATTTGTAGTCATATAATTTTTCACTTTTTCATCTACGTAACCTTTGTCAAAAGCCGAGATAACATCATCGATACTCACAATCCCCAATATGTTTTTTTGATGATCAATAATAGGGACTCCGGAAATTTTTTTTTCTTTTAGCTTTAATTGAATCTGCCTGAAAGTTGCATCTTTGGTAAAAAATACTACTTTTTTAGTCATAGCATCATTTATTTTTATTTCATAAATTAATTCATTCACCAATGTTAATTTTTCTCTGGAAACACTATTTTTCATCTTTTTTTTCTTCTTTTAGTCCTTGAGAAATTTTTTTACATGATTCAAACATTAATCTTTCAGTTCTTAAAAGCGGAATGTGATGTGATTTAGCAAGACCAACTGCTTCCTGAGCAGGAAATTTACCTCTTACAAATACAATTGCAAGCGCACCGGTTAATTCAGCAGTCCGAACGACCTGAGAAGAAGTTAAACCAGTCAATAAAACATATCCTTCATTAGCAAAAGCCAAGATGTCGCTCAGAAGGTCGCTGGCAGCGAATTCAATTATTTCTCTGTTAAGAAATTCTTCGCCTACCAACACTTCAGCGTCTAATATTTGAAGTAAATCTTCAACTTTCATATTTTTCTCCTTGGAATTAGTATTTATTTCACTGGCTCATATTTTTTCAATACTTGCAAGTATTTCTTTGGTAAACATACTTTAATTATATGTGAAAAAAATCACAAGGTCATATAAAAAAATATAACGTCTAACCTCTATTTTTAATAAATTAACTGGAAATAATGTTTCTACACCTATATTATTATGTCATAATAGTTATTTCTGTTTATTTAATAAATACAGAAATTCACCATGAATTGTATCATGTATTTAAATAGTATGTCAACCCCTCTAATTCAATGGATAAATCAACATTTTTAATCCTGATACCTGGGAAAGTCACGAGACTAACAGGTGCAAAATTCAATATCGATTGAACTCCTCCGGCAACCATTTTATTTGCAATGTTTTGAGCAGCATCTGCCGGAACAGCAATTACACCGATTTGAATATTCCATTTAATAATTAGTTCTTGCATATCTTCTATATTGTAAACCAATATGTGGCCTATATTTTTTCCGATTTTTTCAGGTTCATTATCAAAAATACCTTTAATTAAAAATCCCTTTTTTTTAAAACCTTTGTAGTCGGCTAAAGCTTTTCCCAAATTTCCGGCACCGGCAATAATAATATTCCATTTTTTATCCAATCCTAATATTTTTCTTATAGCTTCGTTGAGGTGATTAACAGGATATCCAATCCCCCTTTTTCCAAATTCTCCAAAATAGGCCAAATCTTTTCGCACCTGCGTAGAGTTTATCGCAGTTAGTTGAGAAATTTTATGAGAAGAAATAGTTTTTAAATTTCTGCCTTCACTCGTTTCCAGTAACCTATTTAAACATCTAAAATAAATAGATAATCGATTAATGGTAACGGCCGGGATCTTTGATTTATCTTGCTTTCTTTTGATCATCTACGAAAATCCTATCTGGGAGTAATGAAAGTTGGACAATCCAAAGCTTTAATTTTGGGAACCATCGCTTCAGCATCTTTGTAGGTTTTAAATTCCTCTACTTGAACTTTGTATAAATTTCTATCTTTCACCACAAAAGTTTCATATCCGCTTTTTTTAATTTTATCCGCTAATTTTAATGCATTTGTTTCGCTGGAAAATGCTCCGACTTGAATAGTGTATGTTTTTTCATTACTATCTTTTCCGGAATCATCGGTTTCCGTTTTGATTGGGGTTGCTTTTTCTGGGGAAACTGCAGGTAATTTAACAGGAGTTTCTTCTTTCTTTTCTATAACAGGTTCAGGCACAATTTCCTTGATCGGCTCCACTGTTTCTTCTGTTTTAACCGTATTCACTTCTGTAGACATCTCAGGAGAACTTTCTTCTACCGAAATCTTTGCAACAGCGGAGGTCTCTTTTTCTTCTTCATGGGTGATTTGAGTTTCAGGAGGAATATAGCTATTTTCCCTAGCTAGATAAAATGCAATACTCAGTATAATAATTGCACCGATTAAAATAATTAAAGTTTCCAAATTACTTCTGCTTTTTCTTTTATATATTCTACTTGCTTTTCTCATATTTTTTTTCACTCCTATCTTTTTTCTACTTAGATAAAAGTCAAATAATTATCTTTTTAGATTTAATAAAACTGTGTTTTTATCTCTGTTAATGATAATAAAATCTCTTTTATATAATTATATTTTGTAAATTGTTAAATTTATAATAATATGATAACATAATTACATTCTTTAGTGAATAGTTTGAACAGTTTTTGTTATTTAAAATTTAATTTGAAGGCGAAAAAAAATAAAAATTTATAAAACAGAATGAATTCATTGCAAAAACTACTTTTCCATAACAAAAAAAATATTTGCTTTTTTGTTAAAATTCATCTACCCTTCTAATCCTGCATCTCATAGATTTGATCAATCTGAAATTTTATTTTGTTCAAACGAAAATTTAGATAATCAGAAATTGATAAATACTAAGATTTATTTTAAATTTCTTTGATAAATGCTTCTAAAATTAACGAATATTTTGTCAAATTCAACCATGTTAACAGTGATAGAACAGCATAAAAGTACACTATTTACATTAAATATTAATAAATTATATTAAGGAAGTGTCGAATGAACTCAAATAAAAATATACTCATGGGAGTTGGGAATATTCTTCGGGGTGATGATGGGATAGGCTCGATTATCGCCAAATCATTTAAGGATAATGATTGGCTTTCTTTGGATTGCGGGGTCGCTCCTGAAAACTATACCTCAATTATAAAAAAAAATTCACCAGAATTGCTCATTATACTTGATGTAGTGGAGATGGATCTAAAACCTGGTGAGTTGAGAATTATTAATTCTAAAAAGATAGCTGCTCTTCATCTAACAACTCACAGTATGCCATTATCCTTTTTAATCACTTATTTAAAGGATTATGTTGAGAAAATTATATTTATTGGTATACAACCAAAAAAAATTGATTTTTCAGATTCAATTAGTCCTGAAATTTTAGCATGCAAAGATGCAATATTTAAAATATTAAAACATAAACTTTTTCACCAGATTAAAGAACTATAAATAAGGATCAGTGATAGATTACATATCGTATTATCGAGAACGATAGTAATCATCTCTGATCCTTATAAAGACATAAATAAATAGACAGTTATTTTATTCTTTCATTTCTATTCAACAATAAAATCATCAGAATTTCTATCTGTTGCAGCAACAAAAAAATTATCGCTCATGCTTAAGCAATTCTTTGGACATATATCATTGCATTGAGAGCAACAGATGCAATGATCTACGTGTATTTTTATCTTTTTTGTTTCGGGAATAAATTCGATTGCATTGGCAGGACATACTTTTAAACATAACTTACACCCTATACATTTATCCCGATCATATAAAATCTTTCCCCTAAAGCCCTTGGGAACTTCAACCGGAGGATTTATTTTTACTTCTCCCTTTTCAACTTTTTCCAATAATTTTAAAACTGAATCCGGGCAATAAGTCACTGGAAAAACGTTGGTTGCCGGTTTTTTAAATAACTGCTTTAACAGTTCAAACCCCATTGGTGTTGCCATATTATTTCACCTCACACTAATATAGTATCAAAAACAATCAATGCCAGTCCCAGTAATCCAATCAAGGATATAGGAACCCAATAACCAAAAGAAACCTGGTCTATTTTTAGACGCGCTGCAGCCACTCTAATAAAAGTGACCTCAAAAAACATAACTACAAGTATTTTTACAAAAAAGAATACTGAATCAACCAGTAGAGCAAAAACTCCACTCAATGAAAACACATGTGCAATATTGTAAGGAAAAAACAATACCACTGTAAGAGCGGTCATTACAATCATCTTAACTGCATCAGTTAATCCAAATATTGCAAGATTCCTACCGGAATATTCCACCAGCAATCCTCCGGCCAGTTCAGTTTCCGCTTCAGGTGCATCAAAAGGAATTTTAGAAAGTTCACCAGGTGTTACTACAGCGATAGTAAACAGCAATAAAACAGACCCTATAAAGCCGAACGGTCCAACTAATCCCCAGATAGGATTTGCATTTATAAATGCTAAAGATAAAACATGGCTTTGTGGATAAACCTGGCTTAATTTCCAGCCCAATGCAATGACAGTAGTTACCAATGGAAGTTCATAACTCATCATCATAACCATTTCTCTTTGTGCACCTACGTTAGCATAAGGAGAACCGGAAGCAAAACCACCAATCACCATTCCTATAGCTGGCAATGTCAATAGATAAACAATTAATATGATATCTCCGTAACCACTTAATAACGGCCGGATATTCCCAAAAGGCATATAAAACAAGATGGTGATAGAAGCTACCAGGCTCATGACGGGTACTCCGTTAAATATCCAGGGAACTGCATTTTGCGGAACAATATTTTCCTTTATCATAAGTTTAAAGAAATCCATAAAAGGTTGTCTGATTGGAGGACCGACCCTAGCTTGCATTTTCGCTGCAAGCTTTCTATCAACACCCTTATAAAACAATCCAATTACTACTCCCAAAAAAGCAATGATAATTGCACCGATTATTTTTCCTATCATTCCTAGTATAGTCATGGAGTCATCCTCCTTGTTTTTTGAACACTTAAATTATGTAAATCCTGTTTGGTTAATACACTCTTTTTACCATTTGCCTTATCGATAATCGTTACCCTGTCCATACATGCAATGCAAGGATCAATTGATGCAATAACAATGGGAATATCAGCAATTTGTTGTCCCAGCAGCATGGGTACCCAGGTCATCAGATTATTATATGTGGGGGCTCGGGCTTTCCAAACTTCAGGCGCTTCCGCTTCATCAAATTTTACGAAATGAATGCATTCTCCTCGAGGAGCTTCATGTCTGCCAACCCCTTTTCCTTTAACTCTTTTTAATTGATTTAAGAGCTTAACTAATTTTTTTTCTGCGACAATCTCTCCTACCGGAAGATTGTCCAAACATTGTTCGATAATTTCCAATGATTGCAATAATTCTAATAATCGAGCCACGATCCTATCGTACACATCTCCGACTATTTTCCCGGTAAAAACTTCAGGAGTAATCGCTTTCACATCGAAATCTGCATAGGCAGAATACGGCTGGTCCTGTCTTACATCTTTTCTAACTCCTGAAGCCCTGGCTGTAGGTCCAACTGCGCATAGTCTTAAGGCATCTTCTTCGGTTAAAATTCCAATATTTTTCGTTCTTAATGCTATTGTAGGGTCATTTAAAAATATATCTTCAATCTTTCCATAAACATCACGATAATAATCAATTGTTTTTCGAAGTACAGTTACTTGTTCAGGAGAGATATCCCTTCTTACTCCACCTATCATAAACATCCCATAATTAATTCTATTTCCGGTTAGTATCTCCAAGGTATCCAACACAACTTCTCTCGCTTTCCAGGAAAGATACAAAACCGAATCAAATCCTAATTCATGGGCAGCAACTCCCGCCCATAGAATATGAGAATGGATTCTCTCCAATTCAGCAATAATTACTCGAATATACTGGGCTCTTCCCGGCACTTCAATTTCCGCAGCATTCTCAACCGCTTTACAGAAAGCAAAAGGATGAGAAGCCGAGCAGATACCACATATTCGTGCAGCTAAATAAATAATTTGAACGGGATTTCTTTGCATGCCCATGAATTCTATGCCACGATGGTTATCTCCCGGTGCTAAATATACATCTTCAATCTTCTCTCCATATATTTTGAAATTAAAGGTCATCGGTTCCTTTAGGGAAGGATGAACCGGACCTATAGGTACAGAATAAGTCATTTTACTCAACTTTTTTCACCTCTTCTTTTCTCTTAACGATGTTTTCGCCCACATAATTTCCATTTTCACTTAAAGGATAGATACCTTTCTCATCCCTTCTGAAGGGATGGATATCTTTTGCAAAATCCACTGGTAAAAATAGATTGGGCGAATCTGGTAATCCTTCTACATTGATTCCAAACATTTCTTTGATTTCTCTTTCCGCGGTCTGAGCTCCGGGAATGATATCAGTAAGTGTTGGGACTTTAAGGTCTTGTTTTGGTAACAATGTTGTTAAATTTATAGAAATTTCTTTAAATCTTTCCCCGTAATAAAGGGAAAAGTGGTACGTCAACTCAATCTCTTCGCCTAAATCATCACCTGAAATGATTGCAAAATGAGGAAATTGAATCGTTCCTAGAAGTTTTACCGCATCTTTAAAATTTTCCAATTTGATCGTCAACCATATCGAGGAATAATTTATTTTCTTTGTCCCTTCCAATTTACCTTCAATTTTGCTTTCAGTAACTGAATCAGCAAATTCTTTTTTAAATAATTCTAAAATTTCTTCTGGTTTCATTATTTCCATTCCCTTACCACCTTTTCTTATTAGTCGTTAGTGAATAGCTATTGGTATTATTTTTTTACTTCTTCTTTACAGTTTTTAAATTAGGAAAATTAATTATTGTTATCAGAGTTCAGATTTGAGTAAAATAATCTTAACAATCAATTTATTATTTTCTATTTTAAGAACTTTAAGTTAATAACTGACTTCCAAATTTAATACTTATACACATTACTTTTCACTAGATTCTATATTTGATACAGACTACTTTTTCTCTGCAGGCACCTTTAGACTCTCTCTTAATTTTTCAAGTTTTACCCAAGCTTGTAACACACCATTTATGATACTTTCAGGGCGAACCGGGCATCCTGGCACATAAACATCAACCGGAATCATTTTATCGACTGAGCCTCTTAAATTATAAGAGTTATGAAACACGCCACCGCTGGTACCGCATGTTCCTACAACAATGACTGCTTTAGGATCAGGGGTTTGCTCGTAAACACGTTTTACCCTATCTGCCATTTTTTCAGTAACTGGACCGGTTACCAATAGTACATCAGCGTGCTTAGGGCTACCTACCAGCTTGATTCCAAATCTTTCTAAATCATAGCGAGGAGTTAATCCTGCTACAATTTCGATATCACATCCATTACAAGAACCTGTATTCAGATGAAAAACCCATAAAGACCTTTCAAAATATTTATTTAATTTCACAGTTAACTCACCCCTATTACAATTAATACAATTACGGTTACGGTAATTATCCAGCAGCTATAATCATTTATGCTCCCGGTATGCATCTCAACCAAAGGTTTATAATACCCCTTTAATGCTTCGGTAAATCCCCAGTAAATATGGCTCGCACTTAAGTGTGAGCTTTCTTTGCTTGCTTCAGGATTACCAGAAATAAATGGTTTATCTTGCTCAGTATTCTTTTTATAACTATCTTCACCCTTATTCCTGACATAGATTACTAATACGCCAATTACAAGTACAGTAATTACCCAAATTATAGCACTCCAAGAGCCACTTCCTGTTTCTAATAATCCAAACATTTTTTACATTCCTCCTAATACTGTTCCTGTATATTTAACCTGTTCTACTAACGCCATTACTGCGGGATGTACTAGATTCTTTACAATTAAATCAGGAAATAATCCAAAGAAAATGATGACACATGACAAAATTGCCATAGATAAAATCATACTTTGAGGTACTTCCTGTACATCATTAAATTGAGGTAGTTTCGGTCCCAAAAATGCACTATGAAAGACTTTTACAAATGATGCCAAAGTTAAAATACTAACAACCATTGCAATAATGGAAAGTAAAGGATTAAATTTGTATACAGATTCGTATATCAATAACTTGGAAGCAAAACCGTTAAAAGGCGGAAGCCCGGCAATAGCGGCTGCTCCGATAATAAAGAAAATCGTCGTATATTTCATTGAATGAGCCAAACCACCCATTTTATTTAGATTCCGGGTACCGGTTCTAAAAAATAAAGCTCCGGCAGTTAAAAATAATAAACCCTTGTACATGGCATGATTCATAATATGAAATATTCCGCCTTCCAGTGAAGTAATACCATATTCCTTGAGTGCAACCGGGTTAGATAATACGGCTAATCCAACGCCAACGCCAAGAAGCATGTATCCGGTTTGAGAAACCGCATGATAAGCCATTAATCTTTTTATATCCTTCTGCACGATAGCCATGGTAACACCGATAAACATGGAAAGAACACCAAAAATAATGATGATCCAGCCTGCTGCAAGAGTGTTTGAATTCACATTATACAAGGAAAATACGATTCTAAATAATGCATATAAACTTGCCTGACTGGCTGCAACCAATATCATGGTGATAGGGGCTGGAGCTTCGGAATATGCATCAGGAGTCCACATATGCATGGGTACGGCGCCTGATTTCATAGCCAATACAGGCAATAACAGTGCTAGTGCTATTTTGTCCAATTGTGAATATTTTATCACGTTAGCTAAAGCAGCGATATTTAAGAGATCATATTCTCCATATAAAATACCTATTGCAAATAAAACCACTAACGCTGAAATTGAACTAACGACCATATATTTAAAACCAGCTTCCGCAGGTTCTCCGAAATCAATTCCGCGGTAAGCGATTAAAGCAACTGATGCAATCGATGCAATTTCCAGGAATACAAAAAAGTTGAATAAATCACCGGTAAATTCCATTCCAAACATCCCCACTGTTAAAAGAAGTAATAAGGAATAAAAATTATCCATTCCTTCCGTTTTTTTTATAAACGCTAAAGAGTAAATCGCCCCTAAAAATGAAACAGTCGCTGTGATTAATCCCATAAATATTCCCATTGCATCAACCTGAAACATAATTCTGATCGGAACGTTTAATCCCGATGGCAAGGTTAATCCGGAGGATTTTGCACCAAAAACATATATCTGTGGACCAACGGTTATCACTTTAACCGCTAGAAGAATAGTAAACACCAGACTAATCGCTAAAACCAAAGCTGAAAAAATACCAACCGTCTTTTTGTTGATCCTGCCAATAAGAGGAATTAAAAATGCCGCGAGCAAGGGTAAAGCCAGTATTAAAATCGGACTATTGTTTAATAATATGCTCATCCTCTTAACCTCCTTACTTCATCTGTATCTAAAGTTCCATAATGTTTATATATCATCATCGCAACGGATAATATAAGTGCTGTTGTAGCAATTCCTATAACAATACTGGTTAGGGTTAGCGCTTGAGGAGTTGGTAAAACCATGTTTTGTCCGGAAGGAGCCATGGTGTAAATTGGCGCAACTGCTCCTTTTCTATATCCTAACGTGATTAAAAATAAATTAACACCATTCTCTATTAAACATACACCAATAGCAATTTTAATTAAATTCTTTTTGAACATTAAGGTATAAATTCCAAATGCAACGAAAAATGCTACTGCGATATAAGGTAAATTATCTATCATTTTATGAATTCTCCTTCTTTCTGGTAAATTCTGCTCCCTTAGCCATAATTAGCACAATAACTCCTAAAGCAGAAAGGACTTCCAATCCAACTGCCATGTTCATTAAGGGAATTAATCCACCGGTATTCATGTTTCCAGGATTAACTCCGATCACAGCTGCGTCGCCAAACCAGCTTCCATAATTGGCTAAGAAATTGTAAAAAAAGGTAATCCCTAGTCCGGAAAATGCTAATAGAATAAACAGAGTTAATCCAAAACTTTCAAACAAAGAAAAAATATCTTTTTTAAGAAATTTTTTTGAATTTACACTGCCATAAGATACTAAAATTAAAGCAAATGCCGAAGCAGTAACCGCTCCACCCTGAAAACCTCCTCCTGGAGTAAGATGACCATGCACAATGATATAGAAACCATAAATAAGAATAAAACCATATACAAAATTTGCAACGGTTTTGACTATTTTAGACATTTCCTTCATTTCTTTACCCCCCTGAATAATGCCACAACTCCGACGACTGCTGTAAACAATACGGTGGCCTCTCCTAAAGTATCAAATCCTCTATAATCAAACACAATGGATGTTACCACATTGTTTGCTCCGGTTTCCTTTTGTGCGTTTTCAATAAAATAATCATCCATTTTGGTGATAGTAGGTTCTCCAAATGTCCTCATATTTATTGCGCTCACCATCAAGAAAGAAAAGAATATTAAAAAAGCAACTGCAAAAATAATTTTTTTCATTGTATCCCCCTACCTAGTTCCTCTAATAGCAAATATAAAAATTGCCATTGTTAATGCTGCACCAATAGCAGCTTCTGCTATCGCCACATC
>Ga0272441_10014576_pt1 | contig 11122 bp, 8 predicted proteins | sample SSMProp6N_FD_193582 | JGI IMG/M metagenome (GOLD analysis project Ga0272441, IMG submission 193582) | Marine sediment archaeal communities from Little Sippewissett salt marsh, Falmouth, MA, United States - SSM-Prop-6N | ecosystem: Environmental > Aquatic > Marine > Wetlands > Sediment ...
ATTAATGTTGGAGTTTTATTGCTCATAATAGCAGCGTTCTACGGGTATTTTACATTCAGTGATTACCTTACCAAATGGTATGGCTCGGTTAAAATGGATAAAATACTTATCGATAAATTGTTCGAAGACTACTACCTGATGTTTATTTTTGCCAATTACATCGGCATTCTGATACCACTCATAATTGTTGGTATACCAAGATTCAGGACAATAAGGAATATAGTTATTGCTGCCGTTATTGCTTTGCTGGGTTTGTGGTTTAACAGATATATAATCGTAGTTCCGACACTTGAAACACCTTTCTTGCCTATCCAGGACTTCAGGATGGATTTCATAAAATATTCACCCACCTGGGTAGAATGGTCATTAACAGCAGCAGGGATTGCCATATTCGGGATTTTTATGATGCTAGTCTCAAAAGTTGCACCCCTTGTTTCAATCTCGGAGATGGAAGCTTCTGAAGAAGTACAGGGAACTTAAAAAACGAACCGTATGAAAAAAGAACTACTTTATATATTCTTGCTCAGCCTGATTGTCGGACAGTGGAGTTTCCAACCGCTTGCAGCACAGGTTGAAGAAGAGGATGAGATATTAAGCCCTTATATTGAATTCAAGTACCTTAAGAATACAGAGGGGCAACGTATCCTTGATGCTAAAATCTTCCTTGCGACGGACCTGGGCCTGGTCCCTCTGGAGGGTCTGCCGGTAAAATTCTATACCAACTATGAGGAACCTGAGTTGATGGGCGAAGTGAATACAGATTCCAAAGGAATAGCAAGGTATATTATACCGGAAGAAAGCGTATTACCAATGGATGAGGATAATAACTGGTGGTTTTACGCCGAATTTGAGGGTAATGACAGGTATGAAATGACTATGGAAGAACTGACGGTCATGGATGTTAACCTGAGCATGTCAGTTAATGAGGAGGAGGGAGCTAAGAATATTATTCTGGAAGCTTACACAATGATTGAAGGCGAAAAGATACCTGTAAGTGATGAGGATATTTATATTTTTGTACCAAGAATGTTCAGCCTCCTGCCAGTCGCCGAAGGATATTTTATTGATGGCCTGGCCGAGGTTAAGTTCCCTGAAGATGTGCCTGGCGATGAGAATGGGAATCTGACTGTAATTGCGCGCTTTAATGACCACTGGCAGTTTGGGAATGTAGAGCAGAGGGTTGAAACAGAATGGGGAGTACCTGCTTCACATGATGTTGCTGAATCACACAGAGCCCTATGGACACAGATAGCTCCAAGGTGGATGATCGTTACACTTACTATTATGCTCATAGGAGTATGGGGTCATTACCTGTTTGCTATAGTAAGCATGATATTGATCAAAAGGAAGGGAAAAAAGACGGAATAATTTTTTGCACGATAATTGTATTACTAATATTGAATTAAAATTAAATTGTTATGAAAACACTTAGAATTTTTGCTATTGGTCTATTACTTACCGGACTTGGCTTTGCATTTATTTCAATGACTCCTCAGCAAAAGAAAATGCCGGAACCATGGGAAGTACCTGCAAAGTACAAGAACATGGAAAATCCTGTTGCTGCCGATGCTGCCAGTATACAAAAAGGTGAAGCTGCCTATAAGAGATACTGTGCCTCATGCCATGGTAAGGCTGGTTTGGGTGATGGCGTAAAGGCAAGAGCTCTGAAAACATTCGCAGGTGATTTCTCAGGTGATGTTTATCAGAACCAGACAGACGGCGAACATTTTTATAAAACAAAGTTTGGCAGGGGTGAAATGCCAGCCTACGAAAACAAAATTCCGGATACTGATATATGGCATATGGTTAACTATATGCGTACCTTCAAAGCCGAATAGTACGCTAATTATCAGGAATTTGAACTGATTAACACAAAATATTTTTAATTGCTCTGGCGTGGATCTCAGGATCCACGCCTTTTTTTGTTTATCACGATGGTGTGCGTTTCCAGTGCTTCGTCAAGCTCTTCACCCTTGCTTCCCTAGTACTCGGGAAACTCAGGTTCGTTCCTCGGTTCCATCATTGCTCGTTCCCACCAGCCACTCGAGAGCTCGTCGCCCTCGTTTGCTTGGCAATCTCAGGTTCCTCGGTTCCATTAATACATAAAAAAAGAGGCTCCTGCCAGGGAGCCTCTTAATATTTAAATGAAGACTATCTTTATTTTACAACCCCGAATACCACCTCAAGAGTGTTAAGAAGGACGGCTTCGGTATATTCCGGGTTATGGAAGCCCAAGCTCCTGTCTTCTTCAATAGCCTGCCAGTTGGTAAAGGCAGCAAGGTGTTCCTCTGTTTGAGGAAGTATTCCATATGGAGATGAACTACTTGTGTGAACAAGATACCCGTCGGCATCCATCACACCTGCAGTCTGGAGTTCTGTCATCAGTTCCTCGAGGAGACCTTCAATATCTTCCTGGATACCAGCCAGCAAATCATCAAGATCGAGCACTCCATCCGGGGTATGACAGGTTATACAAAGGGAATTCCAGTTAGGTCTTACCGATCCGTGGTATTCATATCCGAAATTAAAAGTATGTCCTCCGGCCTGTGTTCCATAGGCATCGTACATATGGCATGTTACACATGCATCAGGAGCAGCAGTAAGAAAATGATTGTCATCAACGGGATATTCTGCTGATCCGTCAAATTCATAAAGGCCTTCACCCACGTAAATATTATACTGTGGCCCATGGTGGAGTCCCCAGCGGTATGATTCGATATCTGAAACTTCAGCTATTCCGCCATCATCCCAGTTGGCAAGAGTTACTTCAAGTGCTCTCCCCTGGTGACAACCGGTACACATATTGCCTTTACTAAGATCAACTGATGTGGTAGTGGTACCATCTACACTGTGCCATCCAACAGTAGCAGTCGTTTTCATCAGGTCCCAGTCATCTGTGGTATAGCTGTTGTGGATGTTGTGGCAGGTATAGCAATTAATCTGGTTTGGATTGGTTATTGCTGCTGTCGTTTCCTTATTTCCCACGGTTGATGAGAAGTCGCCTGCTGCATTTACTTCCAGGAATCCCTGGCTTGCATGGCAGGGGGCACATTCAGTATCATAACCCCTTTCAGCAGTACCACCTGTAGCATGTACTGATGCTTCCCACTGTGCAGAAGCGGCAGTGATGATCTGGTTATTGTCGTGGCACTCAATACAACCTGCTGTACCGGATGGTCCCGTTGGTCCTGCAGGTCCTGTCGGTCCTGTCGGTCCTGTCGGTCCTTCCGGCCCCTGTGGTCCCTCCGGTCCTTCACAGGCTGTGAAAGAAAAGATTACCGCGGCAATAATTAACAACAAATTTGATAGTTTCTTCATGTTTATAAGTTTTAATTTCAGTTTGTATTAATTTCATTAATTATCGTATCGCAATGTAAATATTTTTTCTTTTTGTTACTTAATTAACAGTATTGATGTTGTCCTTTGCATGTAGTGATAGTTTCTCGTATCTTTGTTGATAAATATCAATATGCATTATGCTGTCCAGCATTATTTATATTGATATGATATTTTGCTTTTATAGTATTATTGCTCATTCCAAGAGAGAGGAAATCTATGACAAAGAGGAATATTTGTAATTGTATTGAATGCAAGGAGGGCTGGCTAAATTTCAGGGAATTGAAAGATAATGAGCTTGATTTGCTTGAAAGAAACAGGTATGAAGCAAATTTCCGACCGGGGGAAATGATCATTAAACAATCATCACCTGCATCAAATGCAGTTTTCCTGAGATCGGGACTTGCAAAAGTATACATGGAGGGTCAGGGCGAGAAAAACCTGATAATCAATATTGCCAGACCCGGGAGGATGTTAGTGGGGCCGGGAATTTATACCGACCTGAGACATTCTTACTCGGTTTCAAGTATTGATGAGGTGAAAGCATGTTTCATCAGTGTGGATATAATAAAAGAACTTTTTAAGCAGAATAAGGATTTTGCCGAGGGAGTGATAAGAGAAGTTAGCATGATGTCGCAGTTTTACCTTGAGAAATTGTTGAGCATGACACAGAAAAAAATGCCTGGACGGGTTGCTGAAGTTCTTTTATACCTTGCCAACGAAGTATTTGAATCGGATGAATTCAAACCATTGCTTACTCGACAGGAACTGGCTGATATGGCAGGGATGGCAAAGGAAAGCATTGTAAGAATACTGAAAGATTTTTCTAATGAAGGTATAATATGCTCGGAGTGCCCCAATATAAAAATAATGAAGAAAGACACACTTGAAATGATATCAGAAAACGGATAATATTAAATATGAAATTTAAATTAAGAATGCTTTTTTCACCCGTTTTTACGGGTGTTTTATTTGTGGCCTTCATTGTAGCAATGGCTGTGGCCACCTTTATAGAGAATGATTTCGGAGCTGCATCAGCACGCCAGATGATATATAACAGTAAATGGTTCGAACTAATATTCCTGTTATTGGCTGTTAATCTGGTAGGACAGGTACTTGACTATAAGCTCTACAGGAAGAAAAAGATAACAGTACTTCTTTTTCACCTGTCATTTATTATGATTATAGCAGGAGCTGCTATTACGAGGTATACAGGTTACGAGGGAAGAGTGCATATCCGTGAGGGACAGTCCGTGTCAAATGGACTTAGCGGAGATAAATTTATGTCTCTTAAGGTTTACGACAACAACAATAAATTACTTATTTCCCATAAGGAAAAAGTAATGGTCACAAAGACCTCACTCGGAAGTTTCTACAAAGAAAGTGAAGTTGGCAATACCCCCTTTTCAGTAAGGTACTCAAGATATTTACCAAATGCAAGTGAGACAGTGGTTGATTCCGAAGGGGGCAAACCTATAGCTGCCTTGCTTATAACCAGGGCCAGGGGATTCCGGGAAGTGGTATACCTGGCAGAAGGTGAGGCTAAGGAAGTGGATAATTTAAAGCTGTCCTTCGGAGATAACGAGAGCTGTGACCTGAAAATAAGCCTGAGGAGTGATACTTTCACAATCAGTTCAAATACCGAACTGTCAAGCATGAGTATGATGACCCGCGAAACTACCACCATACCTGCAGGTGAGGAAACTATTTTAGGGGAAATGATTATTTACAGTACCCCACATTACAGGATCGTTCCTCAAAAATTGTCGCTTAGCGGTATGATTATGCCGGTGAGCGTAAGCACGGAAAATTCAGTTACAGGCAAGGATGCTTTCGAGATTGAACTGAGATATGGCACCGAACTGAGGAAAACATATTTATATGATGTCTACAATGGAGAACCGGATACAACTGTGGTAAGTATTGACAATAAAGATTTCGTATTAACATTTGGTCCTGATATAATAGAATTTCCTTTTTTTGTGATGCTGGAGGACTTTAAACTTGAGCGCTACCCGGGTTCATCAAGCCCTTCAGGTTACCGGAGTGAAGTTGTACTGATTGACAAGGAAAACGATGTCAATATGCCATACTCCATATATATGAATAATATTCTTAAATATAAGGGCTACAGGTTTTACCAGTCATCCTATGATCCTGATGAAAGGGGAACCATATTATCTGTAAACCATGACATGGCAGGAATGCTTGTTACATATACAGGATATGCTATGCTATTTGTTTTTATCCTGTTTTCGCTTATCAACAGGAATTCAGTTTTCCGTAAAGTAAAACCCTCTCTCTGGAGAAATTCCGGGTCCAGACTGTTGGGTATGATTATCTTTTTTCTGTCACTAAGCATATTCGCCGGTGCCAATCCGTCAAAGATAGTATTCGATAAAAAGAAAGTTGAAGAATTTGGCAGGGTGCTGGTTCAGGACCAGAAAGGAAGAACAAAACCTCTATATACGCTAAGCCATGATATCCTGAGGAAGATAAACCGTAATAATAATTATAATGGCTATTCTCCTATACAGGTCTTTATGGGTTTAAGCACCGATTTTCAGAACTGGCAGGATGAACCCCTGATAAAAATTTCGAATAAGGACCTCAGAAAAACAATAGGGATAACAGACGAATACGCTTCAGTGAACCAGCTTATTGATTTTGAAAAAGGTGAGTACCTGCTGGCCGGAATGATACAGGAGATAGTAAATAAACCTGTAGCAGAAAGGGATAAGATGGATAAGGAAATAATAAAAGTTGATGAGCGCGTAAATATATTAATGATGCTCGCAAGAGGAGAATTTTTCAGATTTTTCCCCCTCAGAGACGGTACACATAGCTGGGGTACACCTTCAGAGGCGCTAAAGAATGCCCTGCATGCAGATGACAGCCTTTATATCAGCAGTATACTATCCTTATACACCAGTGCATTATACGAAGGGACCAATACAGGTTCTTACGAAAAAGCTGATGAGTACCTTGAATCACTGATAAACTACCAGCGTAAATATGCTGGCTATGAATTGCCATCGGAAACAAAGGTCAAAGCTGAAATATTCTATTATAAATCCATGATATTCGAACGTCTTTTCCCTTATTATGCAACTGTGGGTATTATAATGCTGGTTATACTCATTTCAATGATAATCAGGGGCAAGACGGGCAGAACGCCATTGGTGAAAGTTTTCTCCGGCCTTATCCTTCTCGGTTTTATCTTCCATACTTCCGGACTTGCTATAAGATGGTATATATCAGGGCATTCTCCGATGAGTAATGGTTATGAGTCGATGTTGTTTATTTCATGGGTGACGGTTCTGGCAGGATTGCTTTTCAGCCGCCGCTCTTCTCTTACCCTTGCCGCAACAGCAGTGCTTGCATCACTTACACTTATGGTAGCGCATCTAAGTTTTATGGATCCGGAAATAACCAATCTGGTGCCTGTATTACAATCATACTGGCTTACATTACATGTATCAGTCATAACTGCAAGCTATGGCTTTCTTGGCCTGGGGGCAATACTTGGTCTTGTGATTATGATACTTTATTCATTGAATACAAGAAAGAACCGGCAAAATATACTTAAAACAGTTGATGATCTTACAATAATTAATTACCGGACACTTACACTGGGATTATATTTCCTGACAATAGGGACATTCCTGGGTGCCGTATGGGCAAATGAATCCTGGGGAAGGTACTGGGGCTGGGATCCAAAAGAAACGTGGTCATTAATAACAATGATTGTATATGCTTTTGTTATCCATGCAAAGAATATTAAAGCTCTAAACAGCATTTTTGTCTTTAGTTTAATGTCGGTTTATGCTTTTTCATCAGTGCTTATGACATATTTCGGGGTTAATTATTACCTGTCAGGATTGCATTCATATGCCGGCGGAGATCCGGTTCCGATACCTGCATTTGTTTATATCTCAATAGCAGTATTACTGGCGCTCTCATTTTATTCCTACAACAGGTATAAAAAATTGGTGAAAGCTCTGGCATCCTGATCTTATTTTAGCAGTAAGCCCCCTGTTAATGATGGTAAGCACCATGCATTGTAAATTTGTACACTTACATGTCAGATCATGATAAGACAGTCTTTTATAATCGTTGTAATATTGCTAACTGTATTAACCGGATCATGCAAAACAAAAATGACGAAAACAGGCGTTGCCCTCACGGGTAATCCTGTAATACCGGGCTGGTATGCCGACCCGGAAGGAATTATTTTCGGTAAAGAATACTGGATTTATCCAACCTGGTCAGACCACTATGGTGATTCATCTGTAGATATAGAATTTACGGAATATCAGGTTGGGATTCGAAATAATGCAATTAACGGGCAATATTTAAAACAGACCTTCCTCGATGCATTTTCCTCTGAAAATCTTGTTGAATGGGAAAAACACCACCGTGTTCTCGATATTGAAAATATCAAGTGGGCTGCTTATTCGCTCTGGGCACCTTCAATAGCTGAGGCTAACGGTAAATATTACCTGTTTTTTTCAGCAAATGATATTCAAAGTGATGATCAAACAGGGGGTATTGGAGTTGCAGTGGCAGACAATCCTGCAGGACCTTTTATTGATGCATTGGAAAAACCCCTGATAGATAAATTTTATAACGGGGCACAGCCGATAGATCAGTTTGTCTTTCGTGATGATGATGGCCAGTATTACATGTACTATGGTGGCTGGAGGCATTGTAACGTGGTGAGATTAAAAGACGACTTATTGGCGTTGCAGCCGTTTGGCGACGGTGAGTTTTATAAGGAAATTACACCGGAGGACTATGTGGAAGGCCCTTTCATGCTAAAGCGGAACAATAAGTATTACCTGATGTGGTCTGAAGGTGGCTGGGGAGGACCTGATTATAGTGTGGCCTATGCCATTGGTGAATCTCCGTCAGGGCCTTTTAACCGGATTGGTAAGATATTGCAACAGGATTCTGCTGTGGCAACGGGAGCAGGGCATCACAGCGTTATTAAATTACCGGGTACTGATGAGTATTGTATTATATACCACCGTCGACCACTGGGAACCGACAACCCGCATCACAGGGTTGTATGTATTGACATGCTGAGCTTTGACGAAGAAGGATATATTAATCCTGTGAAAATCACTTTCAAAGGTGTCAGAAAACACAAGGCAGAATAGGGATTATGCCTCCTCGCTTTGCTCGGAGTCATGATCCCTGGTGGCACCACTGAAGATCAAAGAAGAGCCCGCAGAACCGATGACTTGCGGGGTTTTTATTAGTGTGTTGACGGAATTGTTGATGGATTCTTAGGTAATCTAGTGGGTTAATTTATCATAGATGGATGAATAGAATTTCAAGATTTAATTTATATTCTATAATTATATAGAAAAACATTAATTAATTGACTGTTTTTATTTAACTTTACTAAATAACAGTCTAATTATAAGGGTGATCATGAAAAAATATTTGTATTTATTATCAATCATTATTTTATCTGTATGGTCATGTGAACCTGAAAATTCATCACCAACAGCTTCTTTTACGATCACACCAAGCACAGGGACAATTGAAACCATTTTTACCTTTGATGCCAATGGCTGTAGAGATAAAGAGGATGAAAATTCAGGATTACTGGTTCGGTGGGATTGGCAAAATGATGGTGATTGGGATACTGATTGGAGTATAGAAAAAACAGCAACACATCAATACGTTGCTTTTGGTGATTATGAGATCAGACTTGAAGTCAAAGATAGTGAAGGATTAACTGATATAACTAGTAACTCAATTAGTATGTCAAATACTCCTCCTACTGCATTGTTTACAATTACTCCGACTGAAGGTGAAACATCAACAACATTTACATTCGATGCAAGTGGATGCACGGATAAGGAGGATGATACTTCTGATCTTGAAGTAAGATGGGATTGGCACAATAATGGTGATTGGGATGATGGTTTTATGACAGATAAAGTAATTACTCACCAATTCACTTCAGTTAAAAATCATATTATCCTGATGGAAGTAAGGGATACGGAAGGATTGACTGATACCTTGTCACTAACACTTGATGTCTCAGTAGGATGTGGGGCTATAATTACTGACGATATAATACTTACAAAAGATTTTGATTGTACAGCATTTGATACAGAAGCTTTGCACATAAGATCTTCAAATATTACTATTGATTTAGGTGGCTTTACTATCAGCAACAATTCTCAGAATCGCCAAAAAGTTGGTATTGATGTACAAAACGTTGAAAATGTCACAATTAAAAATGGCAGTATTGAAGGATTCTCAATTGGCATGGATGTCATTAATTCTAACAATATTACTATAGAAAATGTGAATATTACTAACGCATATCCCTATAGTGATATATTTGTTATGGGTATCAAAATTTATCAATGCAATGATGTTAATATTTCAGGCTGCAGTTTTGAATTTCCACGGGAAATTCATAAAGAGGCAATTGTATTATACCAGAGTAATATTAATGTTGATAATGTTGTATTTAATGGTGGTAGTGTGGGAGTAAACTTTAGCTTTGTTGATGATTGTACTCCCGGCAGTGACAATCATTCCAATGGAGGTGTAGTTTCTAATTGTCTGTTTAATGATATCATAATGTTTGGGATACTGATTGAATGTTCTAATAATGCATTAATTAGCAGTAATGAATTTGCTGAAAGTCATCAAGGCATTATGGCATATGGACCAAAATTTGGATGCATGACTAATATCACCATAGAAGAGAATTACATCCATGATGGAATTCATGGGATTGTTTTTGAGGGTACTACAGAATCAACTATTGATAATAATATTATCGAAAATGTCTGGCGTGGAATTATGATGGATCAATGCTTTGAATGTGGAGAAGGTAATTTTACTGAACCCTGTTTTTATTCAACTGGAAATATTATTTCGAACAACATTTTAACAGGAAATACTATTGATCTTGAACACCACGAGTTGGCGGTTGGAAACACCTGGATAAATAATACTTGTCATACTAAAGTAGGTGCCGAAATCCCTGAATGTACTGGGAAATAAAGTCAATAACCATGATAGGCAGGTCCCGCAAGAAGGACTTTCTGGAAGGAACTCGGGCCATTTTTCACCTCCTACAGGACTTATGAAAGCAAGCTTTCAACACTAAATTGAAAGGGACTATTCCTCCTCGCTGTACTCGGAGTCATTATCCCTTTTCCATATTGCTCACTTCCATTATTCCACCATTCCATTATTCCACCATTGACTTACCCCGCTGGCGCGGTTCTCTCTCCGTCCGCCGAAGTACCGGATACGGGACGAAGGCGGAAGAACCGTGCCGCGTGGCTCATCGAGCTCGTCTCCCTCGCATGCCTTTGGCATACTCGGGATCCTCGGTTCCATCATTCCAATATTCCATCATTCCATCAACCAATCAATGGATTATGCCTCCTCGCTGCGTTCGGAGTCATGATCCCTTAAGTTGGATTATGCCTACTCGCTTTGCTCGGAGTCATGATCCCTAAAGGGGAGGACTATTCCTCCTCGCTTTGCTCGGAGTCATGATCCCTAAAGGGGAGGACTATTCCTCCTCACTCTGTTCGGAGTCATGATCCCTCAATGGGATTACCTCCCTCATTTCATTCGGTCGGTGATTCCCTTTGACCGCAGAAGCTTAAAGATTGCCGGTGGAGGACTCACTCCTGGTCAAAAGGGATTACCTCCCTCATTTCATTCGGTCGGTGATTCCCTTTGACCGCAGAAGCTTAAAGATTGCCGGTGGAGGACTCACTCCTGGTCAAAAGGGATT
>Ga0272441_10014577_pt1 | contig 11122 bp, 7 predicted proteins | sample SSMProp6N_FD_193582 | JGI IMG/M metagenome (GOLD analysis project Ga0272441, IMG submission 193582) | Marine sediment archaeal communities from Little Sippewissett salt marsh, Falmouth, MA, United States - SSM-Prop-6N | ecosystem: Environmental > Aquatic > Marine > Wetlands > Sediment ...
ACTCTCTGGGTTTGATCGTCTTTCTGGTGCTGTTCCCCCGGTTTTTCATGAATTGATCCGAGATCATCCATCACCTAGGGAGACGACGTTATCACGATAACCGAAATGCCGTCGGACTCGGATGTGCGTTATCGGGCAACTTGACAGGTGATCCGGAATATGCGAAAAGAGATGATTTGTATGCGAATGAGCCGCTGTTGCGGCAAATCATTCATATGGAGATGGAAATGACAGAGATCACATCTGACAAATGGACTCTCATAGAAAAAATCATAGCGGAGGAACAGAAGATGTTTCTCTCCGTAAACGCCAGGGAACATTCGGCATGCCAAGATCAACCGGAAACATTCAAACTGATGCGGTGGATGAGTCACAGCGTTCTTTCCCAGGCAACCCTCGCTTCCTATCTGGTGGATTTGGAATCGGCTCATGAAGAAGAGCGCAACCTGATGACGGAAAAATATGCCCGGATGGAAAACCTGATTCCTCCCATAAAGAACAGTCCGGTCATCCATGATATCGCCGCCATCGAACTGCGGTGGATGCGGGCCTTCAGGAAAAAATATCCGCGCATCATCCAAGACAATCCGGCGGATTTCGAACGATATCTTCGCTGTGAATACGAAACCTATTCAGACTGCACCCTTCACTTGCTGAATAAAGACATCCAAAACGCACTGAGCCGAAACCTCAATCTGGTTGAGCTTCGTTACAGGAATCTATTCAAACGGATGGGTTACGACAGCTTGGATGAAGTGGGAAATCCATCGAGGTGACTCTCAACGGAGCTTCTTGAGCCGATTATTCAGAGCCTGTCGGGACATCCCCAGCAGTTTGGCCGCCATGCTTTGATTTCCTTTGGATCGGGCCAGGGCTTCCTCGATCAGCTGGTTTTCCGCGCCCTTAAGGCTGGGCAGCTGCTTGAACGAGGAATAGAGGGTTCCGGCTGAAGGCTCAACAGGAAAGGATGTTTCCTTCGATTCATCCAAACCCAGGGCATTGTAAAAAACGGAGAGTGAGAGAACTTTACTCTTGTGCCGGCTGACGGCGTCGAATATCATGGACCGGAGCTCCCTCACATTGCCGGGGAAATGATACGAGTCCAGCAGATCGTAGAGTTCCGGAGGAGGAGAAGGGACGCTTTTCCCCATGGATTCAGCCGCTTCTTTCAAAAAGTACGGAATCAGCTCCCGCAGATCATCCCGGCGCTCGTACAAAGGAGGGATTTTGATGACGTGCACCGAAAGGCGGTAAAAAAGATCTTTGCGAAATTCGTCTTTCCGGATGCGGTCGGCCAGGTCCCGGTTCGTCGCGACCAGAATACGGGCGCTGGAGTGTTTCGGAATATCCGCTCCCAGGGGGAAATATTCTTTTTCCTGGATCAGCCGCAGCAGTTTGGCCTGCGATGACAAAGACAGGTCACCGATCTCATCCAGAAAAAGCGTCCCCATATGGGCCTGCTCGACCAGCCCTTTCCGTGCATCCGCTGCTCCGGTGTAGGCTCCTTTTCGATGCCCGAACAGAGTATCCGTAAAAACCGTATCATCCAGCCCCGCGACATTTACGGCGACGAATTCCCCCTTCATCTCACCCGCCTCATGTGCGGCACGGGCTAACAACTCTTTTCCGGTACCGGTCTCCCCCGTGATCAGGATGGGTTCACGCGTCCCCGCAATCGCCTCGATATATCGAAAAAGGCCTTTCATTTTTCCGTTTCGTGTCACGATATGGGAAAATGCTTCCGGATGCCGCAGCTCGTCGCTTAAAAGACGTTCCTTCAAGTTTTGGTAATTTCGCTTCAATTCTTCCAATTCGATGAATTTTTTTACGGAAGACAGCAGCCGGTTCCTCTCAACGGGTTTCAGCAGGTAATCGACCGCGCCCGATTTCATGCATTCCACGGCGGTGTTGACATCATTCAAGCCGGTGATCACGATCACCGGCAGCCCGGGATGTTCCTTTTCGACGACATTCAGGATATCCTGTCCCGATATTTCAGGCATCGTCAAGTCGAGCAGAAGCAGTTCTACCCGGTTTCCGTGAAGGTAAGGCAGAACCTCCCGGCTGTCTTGAAAACACTTGACATGGTCGAATCCGCCGGCTCTCAAATTTATTTCGACGCTTTTCAAGGCGGCGGCTTCATCATCCACCACGACAATGGGATAAAGCGGGTATGATCCCGTCATGTCTTTTTCCTTTCGGCGCCCGTTTCGGTCGGCAGCCGTATCAGCACCTCGGTCCCTTTTCCGAGAATGGAATCGAAGGACATAGCGCCTCCGTGTTCTTTGATGATTCCCAGGGAAACCGAAAGCCCCAGGCCCGTCCCCCCCTTGTCTCTCTTGGTCGTGAAAAAAGGATCCGTGATCTTCTTCAGGTGGGCGGCTTTGATCCCGCTCCCTGCATCCCAAACCCGGATTTCCACGAAACCTTCTTCCGGATTCGATTCTATCTTCACACGGATCATCTGATGTTTTTCTGTTAGGGCGTGGCAGGCGTTTTGAATGAGATTGACCATGACCTGTTCCAAGCGCTGAGAATTCCCTTTGATAAAAGGATGCTTTTCATCATATACGACCTGAAAATCGGAAGTGGATTTATGGATGAGATTGAATACGAGATTGACCGCCGCCTGAACGACCGCATTGATATCCACCTCTTCGCTCAACTCCACATCCCCGGGACGCGCAAAGTTCTTCAGGTCTTCCACGATCACCTTGATCCTTTGCGAGCTGTTTTCGATATCGGTCATCAGATCGGCGATGTAGTTACGGACGAGAGAATACGGCATGCCCGCCAGGACGAAATCATCATACTGCTTGTGGTACTCTTCAAAAATGGGAAGAGCCTGATGCCAGACTTCCTTGATGATCGGAATATTCAGCATGATGGAATTGTTGGGATTATTGATTTCATGCGCCACTCCTGAAACCAGGGTCCCCAGCGCGGCCAGTTTATCGGTCTGAACCAGCTGCTCCCGTCGAATCCGCTCTTTTTTCTCCACGCGCTTGCGCTCGGTTATATCACGGACGAAAATAAAATCCGCAGGTTCTCCTTCATAGACGATGATCCCCGAGTTCAATTCGACCTCGATGTCCTTGCCTTTCCTACTTCTCAGGCGGGATTCCAGAACGACTCCCTTTTTGCGCTCCATCATGATATCAAGGTAGCTCTTGCGGAACCTTCCTCGCAAATCATCCGGAACCAGCTTCAGGAAATCCCTTCCCTGCAGCTCATCCGCCCCATAACCCAGCATCTCTTCCATTTTGGGATTGGCAAGGCAGATCTTCCAATTTTGAAGGACCAGAATACCGTCGTATGCCCTTTCAACCAGGTTCCGGTATTTTTCTTCACTCTCTTTGAGCGCGGCGGCGATGGTCTCTCTCTCTTTGATCTGATTTTTCAGAATGATATTCGTCTTCTGCAAAGCATGAGTTCTCTGTTTGACCTTTTTATCCAAGATATCCCGGCTGCGTTTCAACTCATCCCGGGAGACGACACTTTCCGTGATATCCCGAACGAATCCCAGAACCGAGGACTTCCCCTCTATCTCGAGAAGAAAAAGCCGAAATTCGAAATGACGGACCCGGCCCGCCGGATCGTTGAGGCGCACGACGGTCATGGTATATTTGTTCTCGATCACATCACGGATCATCTCCTCATACGTCTCCGGCCGCGCGACTCGGAGAACCGAAGCGGGGGAAAGCCGCAGGATTTCCTCCTCTTTTTGTCGAAAGAGCTTACAGAAAACCTCATTCACCTGGGTGAAAGCTTTCGGCAGCCCCGACGGCTCGATACGGTGGACAAAAATGCCGTCATTCCCATGATCGAAGATCAACTTGAATTTATGCTGGCTGTCACGCAGACCTTTTTGCGCTTTCCCCAGACGGAAGACATCCACATACCCTATGATGAACAGCATGATCATCAGGATGATGACACCGGTCAGCAGCACAACGTTTCTGGCGAAGATCGCCCCTTCGATCAGCTCTCTTTCATCCACAGATGCATTGATGATCCATCCCGACTCCTGCAGCTGCCGATACGCCATAAATTTCGAGACTCCGTTGAAAACATAGCGTTGAAATCCGTCTTTTTCCCTCAGCATCCGGCGTATAAAATCCAAATGCGAGAGGTTCCGGAGATTGAGACTGCGATCAGGATGCGCGATATTGCGTCCTTGCTCATCCGTGATGGCCACGTATCCGGTTTTCCCCACGGTTACCGGCATGATGAATTTTTCGATAAATCTATCCCAGTCGAGAGCAAACCCGATCCGGCTCCCTTTTTCCGCCGTCGGGCAGGAGATGTCCGCGACCATCACACTGATGAGGTTCCCCGTGACCGGAGAGCGGTATATGTTTTGATCCACAACCAGCGACGGAAACTCTGTTTTCCGGCTCAGGGTCTCCACCTTGAAATCCCCCAGATCGATCTCCCCGGTTTCAGGATAAGCGACGATTCGAATCCGGCCCTGCGAATCCATGAGGAACACATTTTCCAGATCCTGGTTGATCCGTCTCAGTCTCTTGAAAGCCTCCTTCACCTGCTCCGGGTTTTTACGGTAGGAACCGACAAAGTCGCTTTCCGCGAAGTACTGAAGCTGCTTCTTCTTTTCCCTCAACCAGCTGTCGACGGTTTCGCTCACGCCCTGCGTCACCGCGATCAGGTTTTTTTCCGCCAGCGCCCGGGCTTCGCGGATATTGAGGATGGAATGGGACACCGCCAGGGAACAGACCAGAACGAACATGGCGATCCCCAAGATGAGAATCACCTTGAAGTTGATTTCACGGACCAGACGCACCACGTTTTCAGTCCCCTGTTATCGAAACCACGCGGTTCATATTTTTTCTCTCTGCACGGATACCCTCTTATAGCACAGGAAAAAATATCGGTCAAACACACCCCCGTCATCCGCTCATCCCTGCGTCGACCCGCCTTCTCATATTCCCGGATTCCGAAGGGGTGCCACAAATCTTGCCGGGTCCATTATTATTGACGGCCCTCCGCCCCTCTCGAATCACCGGCGGCCGTCCTGGTATTTCGCAGTGAGACGTCCATAAATATGGCAGGGTTTTTCCACCGCCGACCACCTCTCACTAATGCCATGCTCCACCATATAGCATTCATAACATTACAATTAAGAAGTCATTGCGTTTTCCTCTCCGGATTGGCATAAGACTTGCGATAGAAAAGATCCGGAAAAAAATTTGGAGGTACCCAATGGCTAAAAAGCTGAAAGAAATTATGACGGAGTCAGGACAGTCCCTGGAATTCCAATCCGGAGGACAGGCTCCCGAAACAATGGTTGACCGTGAGGTTAAGAAAGAGCCTCACCCGCGGGTCAAGAAATTAAAGGATATCTACATGGATACTCTTTCTTCCGCAAACAACGAATTCCCTTACTGGTATTCACGGGAATACTTCATGCACGACGGCGAGATCCCGGTCGTACGGCGGGCTCAGGCTCTCAAATGCGCCTTTTCCCACCTGACTCCGGTGATTTACCCCGGAGAACTGCTGTGCATGCACAAAGCGGCTTTCTTCCGCGGATCCTTCCCCATGCCCTGGCTTTCCGAAGGCTATTACATGGCCAAGGAAGATGAGTTTTACCAGGAAGCCCTCGAAAGAGGCGCGACCAGCGTGGACGAGCATTCGAAATTCGGTCAGGGCGGCGGCAATGTCGTCAAGAGTTTCGGAAAAGTGGTTTCGATCGCCGGCAAGTTCGGGATGCGCCAGGAAGAGATCCCGGTTCTCCTCGAACTGGCCAAAATGTGGTACGGAAAATCCGTCGACGACCTGGGTCATAAATATGAAAAGATGGTCCCCGAATACGAAACCAAGGAAAAGATCATGCGCAATATCGTGTGCATGTTCGATTCCGGATTTACACTCCCCCAGGGACGCGAAGTCATCAACTACTATTATCCCCTCGAATACGGTTTTGACGGCATCATCGCCATCGCCAAGGAGATGAAGGACAAAGTGGCCGGAAAGGCCGACGGCGACGGAATGGTGGGCATGAACCGGCTGTACAACTATGAAGCCGTTATCCTGGCCATAGAAGGCGTTCAGAACTGGATTTCGAACTATGTCAAGGAAGCCCGTCGCCTGGAGAATCTGGAAGAAGATCCTCAGCAAAAACAGGAATACAGAGAGATGGCCGAACGGCTGGAGTGGATCGCTCATAATCCCCCCAGAACATTCATCGAAGCGTTCCAGATGATCGAAACCCTTCACATGGCGGTACTGAATGAAGACGCGATCTCGGGTATGTCTCCCGGCCGGATCGGTCAGATCCTTTATCCCTATTTCGAACAGGATATCGAAGCCGGCCGGTTGACTGAAGACCAGGCTCTCGAACTGCTGGAGCTGGACCGGATCGTTAAAACATCGATCGATTGTTTCGCCTCCATGGGCGTGGTCGGCGGCGTTTTGTCCGGCAATACCTTTAACACCGTTTCGGTGGGCGGACTGAACAAGGAAGGGAAATCCGCCGCCAACCGGCTGGAATACCTGATCCTGGAATCAGCCGCCAGCAATGCCATGCCGCAGTCGACCATCGCACTGCTTTATGACGAAAAACTGCCGGAGGATTTCCTGATGTTGGCCGCCGAGGTCATCAAGACCGGATCCGGCTATCCCGCATTCATGAACAACCGGGTGGCTCAGGAATTTATGATGAGGCAGTACGGTCCCGAAGGCATGAACGTCGTGGATACCCGGGCCTGGGCCATCGGAGGATGTCTGGAAACTTCCGCCTGCGTGTGGAAACCTCTGCACGTAAACGGCAAGGAATACTGGATCCCCGGAGGAGCCGGTCAGCCCACCAGTGTCGGCGTTCATTTCGTCTCCATGCCCAAGGTGCTGGAACTGACGCTTTTCAACGGGCTCGATGCCCGCACCGGCGAGCGCGTTTTCAAAGCCCACGACAAGAAGCTGGACACCTATGAAGAACTCTGGGAACAGTTCAAGCTCTACTGGCAGGAAACCGTTTACGCTCTCGATCTGACCAATAACATCCAGCACGATGTCTGGAGAAAGAACAACATGGCGATCATCAACTCCATGATGAAACCGGACTGCCTGGACAAGGGCCACTTGATCAACGAACTCGGCTACCGCTACAACGCCACCTTCAACGTGGAAAGCGCCGGGACCATCACCTGCGTCAACAGCCTGGCGGCCCTGAAGAAACTGGTCTACGACGACAAAAAAGTCACGCTTGACGAGATGAAAGAAGCTCTCAAAGATAACTTCGGATTCAAATCCGCCCGTGAAATCAACTCTTTCTCGCTCATGGATCAAGAGAAAGATGAAAACAGCGGCAAGTGGGACGAGCTCCACTTCGCCACCCTGCAGGCCCCCAAGTACGGTAATGACGATCTCTATGTGGACAGCATCCTCCTCGACTGGGAAAACTTCTTCTGCCCCGACTGCCAAAACTATGAATCCCTGTACGGTCATCCCATGTATCCCTGCCAGATATCCGTTTCCACCCACGGGGCCATGGGTGCCGCCTCCGTCGCTTCAGCCGATGGAAGGCTGGACGGCACCACCTTCGCCGATGCCTCCATGTCCGCATATCCCGGCACCGACCGCAACGGCCCGTTCGCCCTTTTGAACTCCGCGGCCATTTGGGATCATTCCATGTCCCAGAACTCTCAGCTCAACATCAAGATCCACCCCACCGCCATCAAAGGCGTGGAGGGCTCCCGAAAGCTTCTCGATCTCATCCGGGCCTATATGCGCAAAGGCGGTTTTCATGTTCAGTTCAACATCGTCGACTCCAAGGTCCTTCGGGACGCCCAGCAGAATCCCCAGAACTATCGCGATCTGATGGTCCGCGTGGCCGGTTTTACCCAATACTGGGTCGAGATCGGCAAACAGGTTCAGGACGAGCTCATCGCCCGCACCGAATACGAAGGTGTTTGATTGAAAACTATTTAGGAGAACAACCATGAAACAAGAAAATAACATTTACCGGGACAGCCGGAACTACGCCCCGATCGATGTCGCCAAGGGCATGGACCTCAGGACCAAAAAAATCGTATTGGCGGATGAAACCGATCCCAATTTCGAACTGCTGCCCAAGTGCAAAAACTGCGTCAACTTCAAACCCGACTCCGAAAAAATCGAGATCGGAACCTGTGAAGCTTCCATGAACGATCCCAAGTTCACGGCTTATCCGGATATGGTTGCCGTCACGTGCGCCATGTACAAGGAAAAGAAATAGCTCTGTGAATCACGGGGGGGGCTTCAACCCCCCCCCATCATAAAAGGAAAAAATCAATGGAAGACAAAAAAGCCAAACTCTACGGCTGGTCGGTCGTGTTCGCGTCCTGGCTGGCTGTTTTCTGCTTGTTCGGATACCGGGCGACCTTTGCCATTTTAAAGGGCCCCATGAGCGCAGATCTGGGCTGGAGCCAAACCCAGGTAACCCTGGGATATTCACTGATGATGGTGTTTTATGCCATAACGGCATTCTTCAGCGGGATGATTCTCGATAAATGGGGGACCAAACCCGTCTACGCCATCGCCGCTGTATTCGGCGCCTTGGGATTTTTGACCACAAGCTTCATCCACAGCCATATCGCCTATCTGTTCACGTTCGGACTGCTGGCCGGGATCGCTACCGGAATGCTCTGGGTGACCTCCACCGTTTCGGTTCGAAAATGGTACATCGGCAAATCCTACGGCACCATGTGGGGGATCGCTTTCGCCGGCGCCCCCATGGCCCAATTCATCCTGGCCTATATCACCCGGGCCGCTTTAAGAGGCGATGCCGGCGATGAATGGCGAGGCGCCATGCGTCTGCTGTCACTGATTATTTTCGGTGCCCTGGTCATCGCCGTGATCATGGCCAAAAAGAGTCCCGAGCTCTATGGGATGAGAGCTTTCGGAAGCCTGCCGGCTTCCGCCGGAGGCCCCGCCAAAGCCGAGTACAATTGGACCGTCAAGGAAGCTTTCTCCAAATACGCCATCTGGGCGGCCATCATCACTTTCCTCACCAGTATGATGGCCGAGTTCTTGATCTGGACCCAGGTCGTCAGCTTCTGGACCAATGATCTTAACTGGACCCGGGACAAGGCGGTCGGTGTTTATGCTCTCATCGGAATGATCGGGATCTTCAGCATGCCGATCATGGGCATCCTGGCGGACCGTGTGGTCAAGTCGGTCGGCCATGAAGCCAAGGGCCGCAAGATCATGCTCATCATCGGTCCCTCGACGGGAGTCATCGCCTGCATTCTGCTCATGCTTTCCAGAAACATGCTCTTCGCTTACCTCGCCTGTGTCATTTTCGCCATTTACTGGGCGATCGTACCGGGCGGCGTGGTCGGTTATACCGGTGCCATCTACGGAAGAAAGACCTTAGGTAAAATATGGGGACTCGCCACGTTAATCGTTATGGGAATCGGTCCTTTCACCGGATCCTTTATCGGCGGCTGGCTGCGAGACCTTTCCGGAAGTTACACCTACTCCATCTACTATGCCTTCGGGTCGTTCCTGCTCTCCATACTTCTGGCCTGTACTCTTCCCCTCAAAGCCGAGCCTAAATCCAAAGTCACGGCTCCTTCCGGCAAACCCGTACCCGCACATCAATGAAAATATATTCGGGTCCCTGACCGGGAACGGATCAGGGACCCTTCAAACTCAAGGCATCAAAGGAAATACCATGAAAGCAATCAATCCATCAACCGCCCCGGAAGAAAATGTTTATCCACGTCAGGATCCGGAGGAGACGCCGAAGGGATTGGTGTTCAGTATTCAGGGACACTCCGTCCACGACGGACCCGGCACCCGCACAACCGTTTTCATGAGCGGATGCCCGCTGCACTGCGTGTGGTGCTGCAATCCCGAAGGCCTTTTTCATCACCCCGTTCTCACCCACAAGGAAACCAATTGTGTCAAGTGTGGAAATTGTATAAAATCATGCCCGCACAGTGCGATATCGGTAACCAAAGAGGGAGTGCTCCTTTTCGATCGCAAAATATGCGATAAATGTATCAGCATGGAATGCGTAACAGCCTGCATGCATGAAGCCAATGAAATCAGCGGCAGATATTATTCCATCGACGACCTGATGCGGATTTTTCAGCGAGACCGGCATTTCTGGGGTTCCAAGGGAGGAGTGACCTTCAGCGGTGGTGAACCTCTTCTCCAAAAAGGATTCATGCTTCCGATGTTGAAACGATGCAAACAGTCCTACATCCATGTTTGCATCGAAACCACATCCCATCTTCCTACGGATTATTTTCTGGAAGCCGTCAAGTACGTCGATTGGGTGTTTACCGATATCAAACATATGGACCCGATGGAACACAAGAAATTAACCGGAGTGGATAACCGCATGATCCTGAAAAACATCAGACTGCTGGCCCAAGCCGACTGGGACGGCTTTCTGATCCCCCGGATCCCCATCATCCCCGGGCACAATGATTCGGAAGAGAACATCCGCGAGACGGCACGCTTCGTCAAAGAGATCGGCCTGGAAGCAATCAACATCCTGCCCTTCCACCGATTGGGAGAATCCAAATACCGTCAGGTGGGTCAGACCTACCGCTTCGCCGATCAAACACCTCCATCGAAAGAAAAGATGACCTCCCTTAAAAGCATCATCGAGAGTGAAGGCTTGGTCTGTTTTATCGGCTATGAAACACCGTTTTGATTAATACAAGCGCCTCCGGTGCCGTCAACGCTTGCCGGGAGGCTGGAAGGAAAGATCATCATGAAGAGAAGCACAATTATTTATACCCTGTTATTTCTTGTATGCCTCGGCATGAGTTGGGGCGCGGATTCACCGGCGGGCAAATATAAATTCAGCGTCGCCGAACGCTTCCGCTTCGTCAGCTGGGACAATGCCATAAATCTCGACGACGCCGGGACGGACGCCTTCGCATTCACCCGTCACCGCACCAATCTCACGTTCCAATGGCTGCCGGCCGCGGGAATGGAAGTCAACGCCAAACTGACCAATGAATTCCGCAATTACATGGCACCCAAGGATAGGGATTTCGAGATCCACGAACTTTTTGTCGACAACCTGTATTTCAAATGGGCCGACCTCGCCGGGATCCCGCTGACCTTGACACTGGGGAGACAGAACATCATGTTGGGAGAGGGA
>Ga0272441_10014580_pt1 | contig 11119 bp, 5 predicted proteins | sample SSMProp6N_FD_193582 | JGI IMG/M metagenome (GOLD analysis project Ga0272441, IMG submission 193582) | Marine sediment archaeal communities from Little Sippewissett salt marsh, Falmouth, MA, United States - SSM-Prop-6N | ecosystem: Environmental > Aquatic > Marine > Wetlands > Sediment ...
CGGAGTAATAATGAAAACATTTGACGGGGGAAATAACTGGGAGCCGCAAACCACGAATTCGGATAATAATATTTTATCTATTCATTTTTTTAATCCGTTGCAGGGCTGGGCGGCCGGGGGAACCTATTTGACCCAAGAACAATCCACTATTTTGCGAACCAGCGACGGTGGAAAAAACTGGATCACTTGCAACAGAATTACCAGCCAGGTATTAACCGCCGGCAGTTTTATAGACCCGGACACCGGATGGGTGGTCGGAGATTTGGCCTCTATTTTAAAATACAGCGGCGCTCCCGATATAAACAATCATCCGCCTGGAGTCACAAATCCGAGGAAATTTTGTGTATTTGAGGATTCTTTGTTTACTTTTACCGCGAAGGCTTTTGATATAGAGGGCGATCCGGTCACATTCGCCTTTTATGATTATCCGGTCTGGCTGATCCCGGCCGATAATACGATTTCCGGGAATCCGCCCAAAGGCGCCGCTGATACGTCATTTGTGGTCGTCGCATCCGACGGTGAAATGAGCGATACGGTAACTGTGTCCGTTACGATCAAAACTGTAAACAAGGCGCCGGTCATTACAAATATCTCGGATTTTACGATGTTGAATACGGAAGAATATGCTATTCAACTTGACAGTTGCGCCTGTGACGAGAATGATCTGTGCGAAACTTTGTGCTGGCAAGTGACCAGCAGTGATACGAATTTGAAAGTTAATCTGAACAACCGGATTGTTAAATTTTCAGCACCTCACTGGACGGGCGTAGCGGATGTAAAATTCAGGGTTATGGATCCTGAAAACGCCGCCGACAGTGTTAAGGTAACGGCAACCGTTGTCAATCCGACCCAAATCGAAAAAGATAACAAGATTCCGGTCACCTGGTCCCTAAACCAGAATTATCCGAATCCTTTCAACGCCCGTACGGTGATACGGTATGGTTTGCCCGAAAAAGAACTTGTGCGATTATCCGTATATAACCTGAAGGGTGAACTGGTGGAAAAGCTGATCGACAAAGATATGCCGGCGGGCTATCATGATTTTATCTGGAATGCGGACAGGTTCGCCAGCGGCGTTTATTTTTATCAAATTCAGGCAGGACAATTTGTACGGACGAAAAAACTTTTATTGATAAAGTAGGAAGCATTTTAAAATTAAGTTATTTGATAAAAAAGTATTTTGTTGTTAATCCGGAATACTGCTGAATATCTGTGAAAACTTGTATATGCTGCCAATGATTTACATTTTATTGAATAGTCAAAATACTTTGAAAGGAGAAACCATGAAATTTTTGATAATATTTTTTATGTGTATTATTTTCATCGCCAGCAGTTATGCTTATCCGGATTTTGAACTGCAAAGAAAATACAAATTCCATAATCATTACAAAATGAATTACTCAGACAATAAATATGAACAATGTCCAATTGATGTTCTACATTATGAACTGGATTTAACAATTCTACCGAAGGAAACAGAAATCCGGGGGAAGGTTAAAATAATAGTTAAAAGTCAAAAAACTGACCTGGTTAACATTTGCCTTGATTTGATCGGGCTAACGGTTGACAGTGTTAACTGTGAAAATCAATTGCTAAATTTTAGTCATGCGGAGGACAAATTAACAATTACCTTACCGCGAGCGTATGCTGAAAATGATACGATAAGTGTTACCATAGATTATCATGGTCAACCGGCTAAAATACCCGGAGAAATAATGGGGGGATTTCATTTTTACGGTGATAATAATGCCTATACAGTGGGGCAGGGAGTGTCATCCGGTTATCATTCGCTTTTACGAGTCTGGTTGCCCTGTCATGATGTACCCTATGATAAAGCAACCTTTGATATGACATTTTGTGTACCTTATAATAAATTTTTAGCTTCAAATGGTACTTTAGTGGAGCAATATCATAATGAGCTTGATTCTACATCTGTTTATCACTGGGTTGAAAATCATCCGATGGCAACTTATTTAGCCACTTTGTCTTTGTGTAATTATTCAATTATTGAAACTAGCGTGAATGATACTATTCCCATTTTTATATACAGCCCAAAGCAGGATTCTGTTAATGCTGTAAATCATTTTAGGAATTTACCGGAAATGGTTAAAGTGTTTTCTGATTTATTTGGTCCGTATATGTTTGATAAAGTGGGCTATACTCTTGTCCCTTTAACAAGTGGTGCTATGGAACACCAAACTTGTATTACTTATCCACTTGGACTATTACCCTATGATTCTTGGGAATGGGTAATAGTACATGAATTAGCGCATCATTGGTGGGGGAATTGGGTGACTTTAAAAAATTGGAGAGATATTTGGCTCAATGAAGGATTTGCCACATATAGTGAGATTCTGTTTTATGAATTTTTTGACGGTTATTTCAAACCAAAAAAAATGATCACTAATAATATTAACTATTATTTGGATCATTTCCAGCAAGAAGGAGATTTTCCGATATATAATCATCCCGTTACATTTGGTGTTCATACATATAGTAAAGCCTGTTTAGTTCTGCACATGCTGCGTAATGTAGTGGGAGATGATATTTTTTTCAAAGCCCTTAAAAAATACGGCAACCGTTTTACTTTTGGTAATGTTACGACCGCGGATTTTCAGGCCGTGGTTGAAGAAGTATCAAACCGGGAGATGGGCTGGTTTTTCAACCAGTGGATCTATGGGCCGGGGCATCCCGTTTATGAGTACGCGTGGTCGGCCGATAGTACCGGGGCGGGTGAATATGTCGTCAGTGCTTTTGTACGTCAGGTCAGGGAGGACTCGTTGCTGTTTAATATGCCGCTGGAGCTCAAATTTATAAGTGATTTGCGGGATACAACAATTCAAATCAACTTTTCTGAAAAAGAAAACGGAGTGCAACTCATAACCGATTTCAAACCCGATAAAATGGAGCTGGACCCGGACACGAAACTGCTTTGTGAAAAGGCGGAGATTGAATACAATCCGTTTTCTATTACGGATTATGTTATTAATGACGATGAAAAAGGCAATGGAAACAGCAACCTAGAACCGGGAGAGACGGTCAGGATCGAATTTGAATTGACCAATACCGGCTTTTCCGCGAATAACGTCACGTCTGTTCTGTCAACAAACGACGAGTCAATTATAATGACGGACAGTATGGCTTTTATAGGGAATTTTGCTTATTACTCAACTTTTAAAACTCATGTAGATTTTTTCGAGTTCAGTATCGATTCGAACGCGACCTGTCATCCGGTAAATTTTAATTTAAAGATTTTCAGCGAGCATAAACCACTCTATACAATTCCATTGCAGTTGAATATTCTATCTCGGTGTATTGCTTTTTATGAAGGATTTGAATCACTGATCTGTAACTGGGACCTGGGAGATTGCTGGCAGCCTTATTTTTGGGCTTATGAAGGATTAAACAGCATTACGGACAGTCCCACGGGATATTATGAAAACAATGCGGAAAGTATACTGACCCTGAAAAAAGGCGTTTGTTTGTCCGATAAATCTTCCGCGTTCCTGGAATTTTATCAGATCCATCTGTTTGCGGCCGGCGACAGTGGTCTTGTACAAATAATGGATGAAAATCAAAATTGGCAGACGGCGGCATGTTATACCGGTTCAACGCCGTTTGAATGGCAGCGGACGGTCATTGACCTGAACGATTATTGCTTACCGGAAAATGAATCCATGCAGTTACGATTTAATCTGAAATCCGATGCCGCGGATAATGGCGACGGCTGGTATATCGACAATGTAAAAATTTTGGTCGATACAAACATGATCAGTGATGTGCAGGAGACAAAATCCGTTTTGCCGAAACAATATGTTTTGTCCCAGAATTATCCGAATCCTTTTAACCCGGAGACAAGTATTAATTATGAGGTTCCGAAAACCGGTATGGTGAAAATTGAAATATACAATTCGCTGGGTCAAAAAGTAAAAACACTGCTCTATAAAGAACACCGGCCCGGATATTATACAACAATCTGGGATGGGAGGAATGACCGGAATATTGCCGTGCCGTCGGGAATTTATTTTTACAAACTGACATCAGAAGGATTTTCAAGCATCAAGAAAATGCTGTTGCTGAGGTGAGCTATAAAAAATATACTCCGGGTTGCTCCCCGGACTATACCCGGAGTATTAATTATCAACGATTGTCTGACCCAGCATCCAGATGTCCGAGTCCCAGATTGAAGTATAGACAAGAACTTTAGTGCCGTCCGGTGAAAGTTGTCCGGAGTTGTAGTGGGTGGTGGTAATTTCTTTCAAAATCACCGGCGGTTTGTCATTTATTTCCTTTAAAAGAATTGCAAACGTGCGTTCATCCAGCCAACTGCTGTATAATATTCCGTTTCCGTCCGGCGTCCAGGATATTTCGCCGTTTGGGACAATGGCAGAATGATAGAGCAGGTTTTTACATGTACGATTATTTAGATCGTAAATTTGAATGACCTGCATATAAACAGAATCCGCTGAATGACTCCTTAACGCCAGGGCATTTCGAGCAGGATTATATTGTATATTGGTGACTTCCAGCACGTTTATAAAAGAAAAAAGTTTGGTTTTTTGGCCAACTGGCAATTCAACTTGAATGGTATGCCATGCAGAATTGAAAGAGTTGGATTCGGTTATTGTCGCGTACAATACCGTTGAATCTTTGCCCCAGGCGTATTGGAACACCCTGGTACTGTCATCCTGCTGCGGGAAGATCAGTCGCTTTACACCGCCGCTTGCGGGGATTTTCCACACCTTATTGTCCGCCAGAAAACTGATGGACGGTTCGTCCGGCAGGAAACGGGTCTTTGATTCCACCTGTTTATCATTGGTTATCCTGAGCTCGTTTTCACCTGCCAGTTCACGGATAAAAATATCTCTCTGGCCTTCTCTATTTGAAACGAACACGATTTTTTGGCCGTCCGGGGACCAGGACGGATCGTAATCATATTCTTTGTTTATGGTCAATCGTGTGGGCCTGTCTATGATCCGTTTGTTTTTCAAATCCAGCGGCAGCGAATGGATGTCCCAGTTTTCGATCAAAACGTTGTAACATAAAATATTTTTTTGTATGGCGAAATTATGCCAGAACGGTGCACCCATCCCGGACAACCGGGTAACGGGGATAAAATCACCGCGCGCGGCCGTGCCTGATTTGTTCATCGGCATCGCCACCAGTTCGGCGTTGCCGTTAACCAGTTCAGGATAAACCAGATACTTTCCGTCCGGTGAATAGGTCAGGCCTCCCCGCCACATGCTATGCTCCTGAAACTTTACATTTATATTCGAACCTGTAATTTCCCCAGTGTTGACATCAATAAAACGGATAACATGTTTTTCGGAATTTTTCAGGTATTCCAGATAAGCGATTATATGTCCGTTCGGGTGCCAGGCCGCTCGGGTAATATAATTTACCGGATAACGTGTTTCCAGCAATTTTTTATTATAACGTCCGTCATAATTTATAATATTTAAACTACCAATGAATTCCCCTTCTACCTGAGTATAATCATAATATAAAAGTTTTTTTTCATCGTATGACCAGTTGTGGAGATTTATATTGCCGTCATTTACAGTGACGATATCGGTCAACTTGTTGGTCTTCAAATCCAGCGTGGACACCCTGTTGGCGTAGAGCGAAACAAAAGAAATTTTGTCGCCCAGCGGCATCCACTGCGGCATGCGGATAATCCCGTCGGTTGGTTTATAGACCTCCTTTATCTGTTTGCTGCGCAGATTTTTAATATATAGTGTATTTTGATTGATGATGTAGGCAATATTTTCGCCGTCCGGAGACATCGTGCCACGTTCAATTCCGGTGTCGGATGTGAGCTGCATCGGCACCGCGCCGGATTTGAGCCACGGCGGTTTGTTGATTTGCGGTTGGATAAAGCGGACAAACACAAACAGCAGGACAAACAGCAGTAAGAACAAAGCACTCAATACCCGCGCGTTTTTTCTAACTTTTCTGAAAAGCAGTTTTGTCGAAGACGCTCGCACTTTATGTTCCAGATCATATACCAGGTTTTCGGCTGTCTGGTAGCGATGACGCACGTCCTTTTCCAGCAGGGTGGTGATGATGTATTGCACGGATTTGTCCACATTGACCTGATGATCGGTAAAGGATCCGGGCTTGTGGTTGAGGATGGCGTAAATGGTGGAGACCTCGGTGTCGCTTTGAAACGGCATGTCGCCGGTGAGCATTTCGTAAAAGACCACGCCCAGCGACCACAGATCGGTGCGGTGATCGACTTTTTGCGCTTTGACCATCTCCGGCGACATGTAGGAGACGGTGCCCATGGGGTGCTCGCTGACGGTAATGGTCGGGGCGTCCAGCATTTTCGCCAGCCCGAAATCCATGACTTTCAATTCCCCGTCCGGGGTGAGCATAATGTTGTCGGATTTGATGTCGCGGTGTATGACGCCGTTTTGATGGGCAATGCTCAACACCCCGGCGATGGTTTTGATATATTCGACAATGAGGGCTACCGGCAATTTGCCCTGTTGTTTGATATGCTGTTTTAGCGTAACGCCGTTGATATACTCCATGGCAATAAAGGTGTGTTCTTTATCGCGGACAAATTCATATATGGCGCAGATGTTGGGATGATTCAAGGAAGCGGCGGCTTTGGCCTCGCGTTCAAAGCGTAACGATTCGGTTTTCTGCCCGGCGATGTGCGGATGCAGGAATTTGAGGGCGACAAAACGGCCCAGGGTCAGGTCGCGGGCCTTGTAGACAACTCCCATACCGCCCTGACCGATTTTATCGAGTATCCTGTAATGCGATATAACCCGGCCGATCATAGGCACTTACTTAATTTATTATTTATGCTTAAAAAGAATGAAGGACTGGCAAATGGTAACCGGATCGTATACTAATAATAAATATAATTTTATATATTGTCAATTACAAAAAGTGTTATTGAAAAAATTTTTACCTGAAGATTGGTAATATGCTGATCTATAAAAACACACCGGAAATATTTATAATAAAAAAAAGAAATAATACTGATTTTAAAGGTTCAACTTTAGCCGCCCAGTTGTTTTTTGGCGGCGTCATAGAGGGCGTTCAGTTCCTTTTTGACGTGCGAATCCGGTGAAAAATCATACCGGCTACTGATGGATCTCAACCGCTGTTTTACGCGTTCTTTCAATTCCGGCCCGGATGACGAGCGCGGATTATTATTAAAAATTTCCGAACAATAAGCGTTTTTACAGTTCATCAGCGTCGAATAATGGGTCAAAAAATCTTCCGTATGCCCGACATCCTTTAATATGTCATAGCCAAGTGTTTCCCCGGAAAATTCGACACCCTTGCTCAGAAAACGAAGGTGGGAGATGATCTCCACATCGATCAAAAGTTGTTCGGCGCTGAAAACGGTATCGATACCGAGCAGCCCGCCGTATGTAAAATGCCTGGCGCCGTTCAGGGCGGCAATCGACGCGAATGAGGCGCGTTGGGCTATAGAGTGGGCATCCGGGAAAAGGGAGTTGGTATGAAACGCTTTACATGTAATCTCCTTGTTGCCGTAATACCGGTTGATCTGCGCGCCCATCAAATAACACAGTATATGCTCGGGAGTGCCGTAGGCAATGGTGCCGTATTTCAGATCAAATGGATATACTGTAAATTGAATATATATTTCGCGGTCGATATTCATTGATTTTAATATTGTCAGGGTAGCCAGAATAGAGGCCATATTCTCGACAAACGCGGCGGGCAGGAAAAGTGGCGTCGAAACACCCAGCATGGGCATGGCGTTAATCCCGATAGTAAAATCATAATCCTTTTCCACAAAATCGAAAATCAGGTCCAGGGTTTCGCTTTCAATTCGCAGGGGGCTGAGGACAAAAACATCAAAATGAAACGGCGCCCCGGTCAGTTTGGCCATCCTGTAGATATAGTCCCCGGCAACTGACGACGAGATAGCGGTAACGTCCGCGGACCGGGTGTACTCACAGCCGATTTTGAAAGCGGTTATATCCCGTAATTGCGGCGGGACATCCTGGGGCAATCCGGGTGTGCCGCCGCGGACACCGTATTGGTGAAAACAATCGATCAGTTTGGCGGTTTCGATGCATGTACCGGTATCCATCGGATGAAACGTGCCGGTTTCAAAATCCAGGTTTTTAAAGGCGTAACCGGAAAGGATTTGAATATTAAAATCATCCGGCTGCGGCCTGCCGCCCTCTACCGCGTTGATTTGCCGGAAGTTTTCCACAACGTCGTTCACCAGTTCCGCGTTCAGGAATAATGTTTGACCGTCCTGTTTTGTCCCTTTCACGGCGCTCATGGCCGCCAGTATTTTGGGATTGGTTACCTTCACGCCCACATTTTCAAGCAGGCGCAGCGCCGTTTCGTAGATATTGTCAAGTTGTTCCGGCTCCAGTCCTCCGGCAATATGATAGTTGATTTGGCTCATAAATTTTTCACCTTTTGGTTCCGGAGAAGCATGCCGGGTTTGTATATGAAAACCGGGTTAATTATCCTTAACATTCAATGACTTTTGAAAAGCCTGTAATTGTTTCACGTACGGCGAAGTTGGGTCAATTCTTTTGAGTTGATTGAGCATATTATTTGCTTCTTTGAAATGACGTAAATTGAAATAGGCAAATGACAAATTATAAAGTATTTGTACGTCATTCGGGGCCATTTGTCTGGCCTTTTCAAGGAAAAATATACCCTTGTTTGTATTGTTCAGGGTCAAACTGATCTGTCCGATCCATTTGTAAAGGAACGGCGACTCGTGGTGTTTTAACGCGTCATTTAATATATCCAGTATTCGCTGATATTGTTTTGTTGCCAGCATAAATTTTAAAGCGTATTCATAAAAAATGTCCTGTGACGGGACCGTATAGATCAATGCTTTATATTCGGCAAAAGCCCTGTCATAATCACCGGCACGTTCATAATATCGTGCCAGCTCGATATGTCCCATTTCCAGGGTGAATTTCCCCGTCCACAATGTTCTTAACGCCAGAGAATCTTCTTTAGTTTTCGGTTTAAAATTTTGTAAAATCAGATTGGGCCCGGCGTTTTGAGTAAACGGCCAGCCGCCCTTGAGATGAAAAACGCTGAGCGCCGCCGTTACACTGTCCAGTTCGGTATATCCCCAGTTGTTGCGGTACCATAAAACGGGTTTGATGAACCGATCCCGCCATGAATCACTCACAAAGCGCTCTTTACGCATTGTGTTATAAAAAGCATCGGCCATCAGGAAATAGCCGTCCATGTTGGGATGAAGGTGCTCGTGTATCAGGTTGTTGCCCGTCAGTCCGTTCGGCGACGCGGCCCCGAATGCGGATTTCATCGGCACGACCGGGACGCCGTATTTTTCTGCCAGGCGGTAAATGATGTTGTTAAAATCCTCCGTTGCCCGGAAACGAATCGCGTCCAGGTCTTTTGCCCGCTCATATAACTGCCGGGCGCGGGTATAATAACCCTGTCCTTCCAGTTGTTTTGCTTTTTCAAAAACGGTTTTGGCCGGCGGTAGCGTATCGGCTTTTACGGAAGAAAAAGGCTTCTGGTCCCGGACATTACTGACCAGGTCGCTGATTAGAACCTTGACACCCGCTTTTTGAGCTTTTTGTAATATATCATTTAAATTGTATTCGAATTGTTTGACCCCTGCTCTGTAAAGCGGGCCGCCATAAACGATTGCCTGGTCTTTTACGATCCTCGACATGACGGTTTTCATGGGGTCTTTTAATTTTTCCCGCATGGTTTGGCCGCCGAGCTGTTGCCTGATCCGGCCTATTGTATTACGTATCAGCAGAAAGGTTTTGTATTTTCGTAATTCCAATCCGGCTTTGACCAGAAAGCGTATTTTACCGAGTGATTGCATGGACGACACGCCCAAAGCGCCGTAAAATTCATTATGACCGGCGTAGATCATAAGTGCGTCGGGCTTTTGTTCGAGGATTTCATCCATAAAATCCAGCATGGTATAACTATTGATCGCGGTCATGGCGACATTGACGACCTCGATCCGTTTATCCGGGAACGTGTCGGCAAGCCGGCGGTGCAGTATACGGGGGAAAGTGATATTGTTTCCATAGGGAAATCCGGCGGTTGTTGATCCGCCCAGCACAAATATCCGGTAACCGTTTCGGGGCTTTTCCCGGAGAAAAAGGTCCTTGCGGGGTGTGGGTACAAAGTTTTCCATGTAAAAATAACGGCGACCAACATCCGTATTAATGCCGTAATAACCGGAATCCTGGTGCGGTGTGGGTACAAATAGCCGCATATCCCCGCCATAATTAAAAAGGTGTAAAAAAAGTTCCAGTAGCGCGAGGAGAAATATTGGGAAAAGTATTGTGATCAGAGTAAAAATTCTTTTTTTGCGGGGTGACAGCTCTGAATTTTGTTTTTTTATAATAACAGTTTTTTTGGGATTTTTACGCTTTTTCTTTTTTGACATAAAGATCACCACATTTTTCCGGTTGGCATGAGAGAGTCTAAATAAAAAAAGATAAACAAAAGAATTAATTTTATCAATTGTTTTGTAGAATTATTGATGTTTGTCAGGGATATGAAAAAAAGGCCCTCTACTAATGTACAAGTAGAAGGCCTGAGTAAAAAATTTAAAAGAATTTATTGAATGAAGGTCAGTTTTTTCACTTCCGTAAATTCACCCGCTTCAAAACGGTAGAAATAGACGCCCGAGGCAACAATTTCGCCCGTTTCATCGCGTCCGTCCCAGGTTACCGCGTGGTAGCCCGGAGCCAGAGATTGATTGACCAGGGTTTTGACTTCATGTCCCAGAATGTCAAAAATGGACAATTTAACCAATTCTTTATTCATAATCGTAAAATCGATCGTTGTGCTTGGGTTGAAGGGATTGGGATAATTCTGGCCGAGGTGAAAGTTGTCCGCCAATAGAGCCTTGTTGCCGTCTTTAATGCCGGTTTCTTCCGGAGGTATATACCAGTGGGCGCTGTCATTTGCGGCATCTCCGCCCGCGGAATTAACGGGTTCCATTTTAACCTTGTTGCCTTCCAGGAAAGTAACAGTCCCATGAAGCTGAGGATTCGACCATACAGCGTCCTGCATACCGGCTGACCATTGCAATACAGTTTCACGGCCAACATCGTCGTTTTCCATTAGGTTGATCGCCAGGCCAAAAATGTTG
>Ga0272441_10014581_pt1 | contig 11118 bp, 14 predicted proteins | sample SSMProp6N_FD_193582 | JGI IMG/M metagenome (GOLD analysis project Ga0272441, IMG submission 193582) | Marine sediment archaeal communities from Little Sippewissett salt marsh, Falmouth, MA, United States - SSM-Prop-6N | ecosystem: Environmental > Aquatic > Marine > Wetlands > Sediment ...
TCCAAGGTCCAGCCCGGCCAGTGAAAGAAACTCAAAGGGTTCAAAAGAGGCAACGTCCAGTTTGTCCGGGTAGATCTTGCGGTTCGAGAAAAGTTCCGGATGGTCCAGCAGATATACGGGAGCTTCATCAGTTTCGGTGCGGGAGAGCGTCCCACGAACGACCTTCCAGTCCAGAGAGGCGGCTACATCCCGGGGCAGGGGGATGACGGGTTTTCCAAGGTCTCGCAGACTTTCGGGAACTCCCGGCCAGGAAGGGGTTAGTATCCTGGCGTCCACGCCCAGTCGGGCAAGCGCCGGTGGAAGTGATCCCGCAACGTCCGCAAGCCCTCCCACTTTGGAGAAGGGAGCGCACTCTGCGGTTATATGAAGCACTTTCAAGGTTTTTTCTGTCGCGTGATCCATGGCGCCTCGCCTCCCCGGCTGCTTCTCGGGACTTTCAGATTACAGCCCCCTGAATGAAATATCCCAGGCCCGTTCACAGTACTCGCGCACCACGCGGTGCGTGTTGAAATAGCTGCCGTTCAGGGCTATGGCGTATTGCATTATCATGCCCCACCTTTCAGGGGTTTCGTAAAAAGCGGGGATAACTTTATTTTCCAGTTTTCCGTAAAGGCTTTCGAGGTCCAGGTTTTCGTCGTAGACATCCGGTTCGGCCTGTTCGGGCGATGGGCCTATAGACCAGCCGGTCACGTCTTCGATCCAGCCCTCTATCCACCAGCCGTCCAGCACCGAAAAATTGGGTATGCCGTTCATCGAGCATTTCATCCCGCTGGTGCCCGACGCCTCCCGGGGACGTATGGGGTTGTTGAGCCATATATCCACGCCCTGTACCAGCAGCGCCCCGATATCCATGTCGTAATCCTCCAGAAAAACCACCGGAAGGTCGTGTCCCACCATGTTTTGGGCCTCGCATAGCAGTGTCTTCAAAATGTTCTTTCCGCCATCGTCGCGGGGGTGCGCCTTGCCGGAGAATACCAGCTGTATCTTTCCGTCGCCTATCCTCCCCAGCCTCTCCACGTCGCGGAACAAAAGGTCCGCCCGCTTGTACTGGGCCGCTCTCCTTGCAAAACCTATGGTGAGGCGGTCGGGATCGAGATGCTTCTCCGTTCGACTTGCAACGTATTCCAGCAGCCGGGTTTTCTGTTGCCGGTGAGCTTTGCGAATTTCATCCTGTGGAATGGCCGTTGCCTGGACAAGGCGTTCGGTTGCATTCTCCCATCCCGGGATGAAACGCGAAAACAGCGACTGCATTTCCGGCCCCACCCACGTGGAGGCGTGCACTCCGTTTGTTATGCAGTCAACGTCTTTGCGTCCGAACATGCTGCGGGTAACCTCGGTATGTTTGCGAGAGACACCGTTCACATATCGGCTGTATTTAAGTGCTATCTCCGTCATGGAGACGGAATCGGAGGAAAGCATGCGCTGGAGTCTCGCCACGAGGGCCGGGCTCATTACGTTCTTTACCAGCTCCCAGTCGAAATGGTCGTGCCCCGCCGGTACCGGCGTGTGGGTAGTGAATACCCCCTTTTCGCGTATCTTTTCGAATTGTTCATACCCCTGTTCGCGCAGGAGTTCCAGGGTCAGAAAGGATGCGTGGCCCTCGTTCATGTGGTAGCTTTCGATATTGGCGTATCCCAGGTCGCGCAGCATCCGCAGGCCGCCGGAACCCAGGATGATCTCCTGGCAGAGGCGGTACCGATGGTCGCCCCCGTACAGCCGCCAGGTGAGTTCGCGGTCCTCTCTGGTGTTGCCCTCGACGTCGGTGTCGAGAAAGTAGACCGGAACCACGAATTCATCCTTGCCCTTGATCTCGCAGGACCATACCCTTACCTTTACGTCGCGTCCCTCGATGCGAACCGACACCTCGTTGGGTAGAAGTTCCAGTTCGGCGGCGGGGTTCCATTCTACGGGTTTTTCCTGCTGCCAGCAGTCGCTGAAACTCTGCCGGAAATATCCCTTGCGATACAGAAGCGTTACACCCGCCATGGGGACGCCCAGGTCGGCGGCGCTTTTCAAAATATCTCCCGCCAGCACGCCAAGCCCCCCGGCGTAAGTCGGGACCGAGGCCCGGAGACCTATCTCCATGGAAAAATAGGCCACCAGGCGGAACGCCGGGTCCTGTTCCATCATGTATCGGAGCGAATGGCTTATGTCATTGCCGTAGATCATGTTCGTCATGAGTTGTTCTCTCCCTGTCTCTCTTGAAAAATTTACCATCCGCAATTATCGCACGGGGCCCGCGGCAAGGCAAAGCGGTTATCTTCCGGAGCGGGCCGCGGCCGCCGCCAGCCCTTGCTCGATATCGGGGTTTATATCATCGAGCCGCAGGCGCCACAGCCAGTTGCCTTTTGGCTTCGAAGGCCGGTTCAGGCGGGCCTGGGCTCCAAGGCCCAGAACATCCTGCATCGGAATAATGGCCGTTTTGCAGGGTGATTCCATCGCCATGGTCATAAACTCCCCCGCGATATCCCAGGGGGCGGGAAGTTTCCCGAGATGATTCGTCAGGTTCTTTTTTGCTTCGGGCGAGGCCTCTTGTTCGAACCATCCCCTGGACGTGTTGTTGTCGTGAGTTCCGGTGTAGACCCAGTCCCCTGGCGCGTGGTTCAGCGGGTAGTGCGGGTTGTCGCCAGGGTCTCCGTCGAACCCGAACTGAAGCACCCTCATGCCGGGAACGCCGAGTTTCCTTATGCCTTCGGTTACATCGGGAGTTATGACCCCCAGATTTTCAGCAAGGAACGGCAGATCGGGAAAATTAGTGCGAAGCGCCGCAAAAAACGCATCGCCGGGACCCGGCTCCCAGCATCCGTGTTTTGCCGTCTTTTCCGCAGCCGGAACCGCCCAGTATCCAAAAAATCCTCTGAAATGGTCTATACGGACAGTGTCGAAAAGAGCCAGAGTCCTTTGCAGCCTGTCCGTCCACCACTGGAAACCGCGTTCCTTCATTGCGGTCCACCTGTAGAGCGGGTTGCCCCAGCGCTGGCCGTCTTTGCTGAAATAGTCCGGAGGCACGCCCGCAACTTCTGTAGCCCGCCCTGCTTCGTCAAGTCGGAACAGTTTCCTGTGAGCCCAGACGTCGGCGCTGTCGTGGCTTACGTATATGGGAATATCCCCCACAAGTTCTATGCCCTTTTGCGAGCAGTAACCGCGAAGCCGACTCCATTGACGGCCAAAAAGGAACTGGCATAACCGGTGAAACTCCAGGTCGTCGGCGGCTTCGCGATGTAGGGCCGCCATGGCTTCGGGGTGGCGGTCCCGGAGCTCGTGGGGCCACAAAAACCACGGTTTTCCTCCTAAACGTTCCTTGCACACCCGGAAGCGGGCGTAGTCATCCAGCCATGACGCGTTTTTGATCTTGAAGCTCTGGAAATATTTTTCAACATGTCCGCGCGCCGTGGCAAAGGCTTTTTGAAAAAGCGGGTATTTCAGAGACCGCGCCTTTTCGTAAAGTGCTTTGTCTGCGGGGAGCCGGGCTTTGTCCGGCAGGTCGTCCTTTGCCAGCAAACCGTCTTCTATCAGCCATTTCAGGCCTATAAAAAGAGTGTTGCCGGCAAAAGCGGACGCTCCGCTGTAGGGAGAATCGGCCATAGCGCCGTCGGTGGGTCCCGTGGGCAGCATCTGCCAGTAGCGTTGTCCACAGCGACAGAGGAAATCGGCGAACTTCACGGCCTCGGGCCCCATGTCTCCAACGCCCCACGGAGAGGGGAGCGACGTGATATGGAGCAGAACGCCGCTCGATCTGTTTTTTGTGTTTTGCGCATTTGTGTTGTGGTCTCGGTTTCTCATTGGGCCGATTGTACAGGAAAAACGCTGTACGTGTATAATACGTATAAAGAGGAGGTCGACAATATGCGAAAAAAATTGACGGTAACAATAGACGAGGAAGTTTACAATGGCCTTCACCGTGAAATAGGCAGCAGGAAAATCAGTGGTTTTATCGAAAAAATAGTGCGGCCGTATGTTGTATTCCCCGATATGGGATCGGCCTATGCGGAAAAAGCGGCCAGCGAACAGGCCGAACTGGAAGCCCTGGAATGGGCGGAGCAGACATTCAGGGACATTTCTGATGAAAAGATCTGAAGTATGGTGGATATCCTTTGACCCTTCCCTCGATGGCGAGACCCGCAAGACACGTCCCGTCGTTATCGTCAGCAATGATGTTTCCAACAGATATCTAAACAGGGTTCAGGTAGTTCCCCTTACAAGCAGTACAGGTCGGCTCTACCCGGGAGAGGCTTCGGTTTCGTTTCGGGGAAACGCAAACAAGGCAATGGCGGACCAGATAGCCACTGTAAGCAAGGCGCGGCTTTACAAAAAGGCCGGACAAATTTCGCCCGATGAGATGAAAGGCATTGAAGAAGCTATCAAAATACAATTGGGCATACGTTAGCTACCCCGCATATCTGTTTTCGAACCCCCCGGCTATTTTCAATTTTCAGACCTGTTGTTCGCAGGCCCCGCCCCGACACATATATTGACAGACTTGCATACTCTTTAATAAGCTGAAAGCGCGTTGCCGAAAGGCCCGCATCAGGGGGTCAGCCTGTAATACCCTTAAACAGAGCAACGGCGACAGCTACTCAAGGAGGTAAAACAATGTTTCAGACGCGTTTGCTTGGCCAGGAAGAGGTTCGCGCCCTTGTTTCAATGAAAGACGTAATTGATGTTGTGGAAAAGACCTTCAGGGGCATGGGTGAGGGTACAGTGATAAACCCGACCAAAGTGGGGCTGGACCTTGGCGAAACGGCTGCTTTTCCGCCCTACGAGGGTTTCATGAACGCAATGCCCGCCTACATAGGCTGGCAGGATTCGGCGGGAATAAAATGGGCCGGCGGGTTCCTGGGTGAAAGGAAAAAAGCCGGTCTTCCCTATATAACCTCCCTGATTCTTCTGATAGACCCCCGGGTCGGGAATTTCAGGGCGGTAATGGACGGCGCCCATATAACGAACCTCAGGACAGGAGCGCAGACCGCGGTGTCGTTGAAACACCTGCTTCCGGGTAAAAAAAGCCTGCGCATGGGGTTGTACGGGGCCGGCATGCAGGGACATACCCAGACGATGGCCATCTCGGAGCTCTTCGACCTGGAGGAAGTGCGAGTCTTTGATATTTTCCCCGACGCCGCAAAAAAATACGCCGAAGACATGAAAGACACCGTAAAGGGGAACATCATGATAGCGGAAACGCCGGAACAGGCCGCCGACGCGGATGTGGTTGTCTGCGTGACGCAGTCCAAAGACAAATACGTAAAGAATGCCTGGATCAGGCCCGGCGCCATCCTGTTTCCAATGGGTTCGTACCAGGAGTGCGACGATGATTTTATCTTGAGCGCCGACAGGATAATTGTCGACCATGTAGGACAGTGCCTTCACAGAGGCGCGTTGAAAGAACTGAGCGAAGCCGGGAAAATCGGCGAAAAAGACATATACGCGACCATAGGTGAAGTGGTGGCGGGTAAAAAACAGGGCCGCGCATCGGAGGCGCAAAGGACACTTTGCATTCCCATAGGAACGGGCGCAATGGATATAGCGGTAGCCACACTGGTCCTGCAAAGAGCAGAAGAAAAAGGCACAGGCGGGAACTACGAGTTTGTATAGAACGGCAGCGGTTTCATCTACCCGGCGGTAAGTGTTTTGGCTCTGGTCACGGTTAATCATGTATGGTAAGTTTATTGCATACCGGGAGGAATGATATCCGTGGCCAGAGAAAAGAGTTTTGAGAGATCGATAATTGTTCCGGCGGGGTGCGCGAGGGCTTTCGAAGTCCCCCGCGGCGGTGTGTTCTACGTTACGGATATTGAGGGCGGTCAGATAGCCGATCTGGTGGCCTACAACGCCGCCGATACGGCTGAGAGAATGTCGGCCTCTCATACGAGGCTTGGGTTGATGTCCGTCAGGTTCAGGGTGGGCGATAGCCTGAGGTCGAACCTGCGCAGGCTCATGCTCAAAATAACGGAGGACACCGTAGGAACACACGACATGATGGTGCCGCCGTGCGACAGGCATCGCTACCTTGTGGACTATGGTGTGGAAGAGCACGCCAACTGCGTGGACGCTTTCGAAAAAGAACTTGCGCCCTGGGGGATAACGAGCAGGGACATAGTGGATACCCTGAATATTTTCGAGAACGCAAAAATCGACGAAGAGGGAAACCTGATTCACCTGCCGACTCTTTCCAAAGCGGGTGATCACATTGCGTTTGAAGCGCTTATGGACCTTGTGTGCGCTGTTTCATCGTGCCCCATGGACCTCAACGCGACCGGGGGCAATAAAATAACCGATATAGGTGTCGAGGTGACAGCCCTATAGGTGTCAGGGTTTAACCGCTCCCAGGAAACCCGCCGCGCTTGAAAGCAGAAAACCCGTCTCCCTTTTGCGGATATCGTCGGGCAGATCGTAAAAGCTTTTAAGCCATGGGTCTTTTGCGATAACGAAATCAACCAGCCCTTCAAGGTCGTCTTCGGGTGTGGTTTCCGGGTGTTTCGAAAGATACTCAAGGAACAGTTCCCTCCATAGCAACAGCTGCTCTTTTGCCTCTCCCAGCATTTTGCTCACATTTCGCGTAGAACCGAAGTGAGCGTAACAGAGCAGTGTTGCGTTTTCCCCTTTCAGTTTTTCTATCGATTCCAGAGATTCCTCAAGGTAGAAGCGCGGAGGCGAAGCCGGTCTCAGCAGATATTTTCCGTGGCCTGCGCCGTTTAGCATGTCGGCCAGGTCGTTGTAAGTGCTTGCGGCTTCTCCGGCAAAAAGTATCTTTTCCCCACCTGCCTTGTAAATAAAGGAAAGATGATGCGGCGCGTGTCCCGGAGTTTCAAGGGCCGTTATCCCCGGGATGTCGTCGAGGCCGGGAAGAAATGCGTCTTTGTCCACCGGAGACGGTTTGCCATATGCTCTGGCCATTTCGGGTATAACCTGCAGACTGTTTGCCCATAGTCTTTCCGGGTCTACCATGTGCCGCACGCCTTTGGGGTGTACCGCGACCTTTGCGGACGGAAACGCGCGCAGCACCTCGGCCAGACCGGCGGAATGGTCAAGATGAATATGGCTTAACAGAATGTAATCGAGTTGTGTTACGCCCAGTTTCGACAGCTCGCCCAACAGGATGGGTACGGTAGAGGCTGGGCCCACATCGACGATGGCCGTAAAGTCCCTTTTTGCATCGCGGATAAGCCATATGCCGAAAAAGTTACTGATGCCCGCGACTTCCAGGGGCAGGTCTATCAGATCCAGCGAAACACCTTCGACGAATTCAAGGTTTGCAGGTCTCATGTCATGTCCTCCGTCACTCTGATTTGTGGTTTCCGCAACACTATAAGGAAAAACGAGGGGTTTTGGCAATTTCGGTGCAATGGAATTGTTTTTGACGGAACGCGGGGTGAGGAGTAAAGCGTGAGGTGTAGAGGCGTATAGGAGTGAGGGGGAAAAGCAAAAACGAGGGCTCTCCTCATTTCCCTCGCTTCAGTGATTTTCATGATCTACTCCTCCATGGCTCATTCTACAGTTTGAGTCGATAGAGGAAAAGGCCGGGGAGAATAGCGCGGCGGGGCTTTAGGGGTACCTGGGTTTGTCCTTTATCTCTTCGAAGTATTTTTCAAGGCCTATCTCTTTGATGCGGCGGTTGTTGGCCAGCCAACGGTTTTTAGCCCTTCGGGGAAACCGTGCCTTTCGCAGGGAAATTCGCCGCATTCAAAGCAGAAATCCACGCCATGCTCGCGCACGCAGTCTTTTACACGACAGGCCTGGAACAGGCAGCCCTGCTTTCTGCATCCGCCGCAGGAACCTGCGGCAAAAAACTCAAGAATCTCCGCGAACCCCTCATATCCTTCAAAAACCGGGTTCATGCCTACGAACCGGGCCGCGTAGCCGCCGAAGTTTTCTCCCAGCAGTTCCTTTATCGCCAGGGCGTCGGAAGAACTGGGCAACCTGATAGCCGCAGCGATCAATACGGTGGAGCGAGAGTATTCGGTCACATCGGTGGAGATGACCCCCGCCACCACGGGCGAATGGGCCCCGCGCTTCCCCGGTGTGATGATTGTTTCGATGGAATTGCGGTGAGGTTGCAATGTTCGGGTCGGCTTGACAAAGCGTCTTTATGGGGTGAGTATAACGGCGAAAGGGAACCTTAACGGTTCCCTGCGGTTGTATTATTCCCTATCCGACAACACTATATATAATAAGTCATTACCAGCTTCTCACTTTGAACAAATCGTTGGAAATATGGATTTTGTCATGATGTAATGAGTTGCAGTTGCGTTAAAAAGGAGGGGGTCGGCGTGCCCTGCTGCGTAGTACAGGATAATCATTGGTGTTTCGGCAACGATAGAAGGGCCGTTCATTATTTGCTTTCCCTTCCTTCGTGCCTTGCTCCAAAAAACACTCTGGATCTTTTTATAACATCGCTTGGCCTAAGGTTCGATATCCGAAAAGTAAAAAGAATGATGCCCCCAGCACTCCGCAAGAGCCTGGAGATGGGGTATCTGGATGTAGCGGAAAGCTTAAAGTGCGCTCTCGAAAACGAACAATTCGCAAAAGCCCTAATGTCAGGCAGACCCGAGCTTGAAGGTCTTGTGAAACGTCTGGAAAGCGACGAAGAACCCCTGAAGGGGTTGCCCATGTTTATTATAGGCCGCAGGAATTTCGAGTTCCTTTACAACACGGTGTCTCTTTTTTGGGAGGCTTCCTGCGTTTTGTCCGAAATGCAGGAGAGGGGAAACGAAATAAAGGAACTTGAAAGGCGACTGGAATCCCGGTTGTCCGCAGTTTGATAGATGGCCGAACCCGAGGGCAAGGGGTTAAAATCCCGGGTATTCAAAGCCCGGTTCAAGAAAATTTGCAAGGATTTCCCCGACGCCAACAGTGTTTTGGAAGATCACGTGGTTCCCTTTCTGGAAAATATCGCTTCAGGTCTGGCGAATGGAGAAAAGATCGGAAAGGTTTTTTCCGAAGTTGCCTCCAGAAACTCGGAGATCAACAAGAAGATCGGAGAATTCACACATATTCATTCATCAAAGGAAGGCCACATTGTAATTGTAAAGTTCAGGGTCAAACTACCGGGTGCTGGAAAGAGCAAAGGACCGAGGCTATTCGTCACTTTCGTGTTTTTTCAAGAAACGGAATGGAAGTATGCTCTGCTGAAATGCCACATTCATTCTCAGCAGTCGGACAAGTCTCCCAAAAACGAACCGACGATAGAGGAATTGCTGAGTATTCTGGAATCGACCTTACAAGAAATCGAAGAAGAATAATGAAAGTGCTGCTACGGATTTCTTTTTGGTGAATGCCACCAGAGCCGTTCCGAAGAAAACGATTTGAGCTCTTGCCTGTTTTGAGGGTTTTTTACCAGGCTTCATTTTTCATCCTAGCGAATAGGGAGTGAAGATTAACATATGAACGAAAAATTACGAGATAGTGATTATGAGTGGTTTCTTGACAACTATCTCGATCTGTTTCGCGAGTATGGTGCATCTTATTTGGTGATAAAGAACAAGACGGTCCTTGGCGCATACAAATCATACGCGGAGGGCGTCAAGTCCGTGCGTGATCGCGTAACGCTAGGCACGTTTATCGTTCAAGAGTGCAACGGAGATGAATCTGCTTATACAAATTATATTTCTTCTGTGAACTTTTGAGCGGAATCTAGGTTTGTAAAAATTTCTAAAGCCTGAGGGTTGTTTTTATGCCAAGCACGCCGTCTGTTCACGCATTTACTACCTATCACAATGGACTCGCAAGGAAGTTAATCAACGATGCGATTATATCGTATAATGAAGCATCATTAAAAGTTAAGGTTTTGTGGGATACCGGCGCCACTGGAACATGTGTTTTAACGGATGTAGTTGAGAAGCTATCAATAGTTCCGACTGGTAAAGAAAATATCAGTACACCATCTGGGACACAAACAGTTGATACGTTTTTAGTGGATATCGTGTTACCGAATCGCGTTGAAGTAAAAGAAGTAAAGGTTCGCCATGTCGATGAGATTGGGAAACAAGGCATAGGTGCTCTTGTTGGTATGGATATAATTCTGCTCGGGGATTTTGCTGTCAGTAACTGCAACTCAGAAACCGTATTTTCTTTTAGAATTCCGTCAAAACAAAAAACGGATTACGTTACAGAACTTAATTTTCAAAAAACGATTGGACCGAAACATGGGAAAGGAAAACGAAAACGAAAATAAGGGAAATCATGATTTTGGCTCCAAAATATTCAATTTTAAAAGGCCGTTCGGGGGGGGGGATCCGGGCGGCTTTTTTATTATTGAACGGTTCGTCAGGCACATCTTGGTAAGCATAAAGTCAGACCCACACAATTGACAAACAACCATGCATGTTGAAAAATGCCGGTTTTTCCCCGGCTTCGAGTGTGCGGGCGTTTCCGGGCCCGGGTTTTTGCGTTGTCGCCCAGTCAGCCCCTTTGACCAAACTGGTAATAATTATTACCAGTTTGGTGGTATACTGGCAATATTCATTACCGAATAGGGGGGTGGCGTTTTGCTGGAAACGATAAAAGCCCTGATTCTTGATTTTCAGGAATCGGTCCTTGAAACGGGTACGCCGCGCCTGATAAGCATGGAAATGGTCAAAGGAAAAGCCTCAATCTGCATAGGTGTACGGCGTAGCGGAAAATCAACCTATATGTTTCAGGTAATTAAGCGCCTTGAAGATGGTGGAGTCCCAAGGGAAAATATACTGTATCTTGATTTTTTCGATGATCGATTGCACACCCTTCGGCGGGAAGGTTTGGCGCCTGTCGCCGAAGCGTATTACTCGCTATTTCCTGAAAAGAAAAATGCTGAAAAGGTCTACTTCTTTTTTGATGAGATACAGACAATACCCGATTGGGAATCTTTTGTAGACCGTTTGATGCGCACCGAGAAATGCGAGGTCTTTATCACTGGTTCTTCATCCAGGATGCTTTCAAGGGAAATAGCCACCCAGATGCGAGGAAGGTCTCTTTCCTGGGAAATGTTTCCTTTCTCGTTCGCCGAATTTCTGGATCTGAGCTACTCCCCAAAAACTGGACCAGGGTCTAAGGTGATAGGATAGCCCCGGTGGACCAAATACGGGGAGGTAGCAAATATAGCCATGAGAAAGAGATACGATGCAACATTCAAGGCCAAGGTGG
>Ga0272441_10014583_pt1 | contig 11117 bp, 8 predicted proteins | sample SSMProp6N_FD_193582 | JGI IMG/M metagenome (GOLD analysis project Ga0272441, IMG submission 193582) | Marine sediment archaeal communities from Little Sippewissett salt marsh, Falmouth, MA, United States - SSM-Prop-6N | ecosystem: Environmental > Aquatic > Marine > Wetlands > Sediment ...
GTAACGTTGTTGCAACAACACCGGGATCGACTCGGTTTTGGGGTGGCCACCGGAAGAACCGGGGATTCCGCTCGCCGAATTCTTGAAAAATTTGCTATTCCCGAGCCCGACATCTTCATCTGTTCAGTGGGCAGCGCCCTTTTTTACGGAAGCAGTCGAAAGCCCGGACCCGGCTGGGCCAGCCATATTGCCAAACGATGGAATCGTGAAAAAATCGTTAGGCTACTAAAGGATTTCGACTTTCTGGAATACCAGGAAGAGGAGACACAGCGACGGTTCAAGGCCAGTTACTATATGGAACCGGCCAAGGACAGACTCGCCATGATCCACAACCGTCTTTTGCAACACCGTTGCCGATACAACCTGATCTATTCCCACGACCGCTATCTGGACATCTTGCCATACCGCGCATCGAAGGGAAAAGCCATCCGCTATCTGAGCTACAAATGGGATATTCCACTGTTCAATTTTCTCGTTTGCGGCGATTCGGGAAACGATGAAGAAATGCTTCGCGGGGAGCCCCGTGCCGTTGTGGTCGCCAATTACAGTCGTGAATTGGAGTCTCTCAAGGGAAGCCGGAACGTTTATTACGCCAGCGCCTGCTGCTCCGGCGGCATCATAGAGGGGTTACATCATTATCGATTTATAAAAAAAACCGAGGGAGCGCTTTCGAAATGACAATAAAAAATTGTGTTCAATTGATCGTTTATCCAGATAGCCTGGGGAGTGACCTGGTAGAGCTACATTACGTTCTGAGACGATACTTGAGCCGTGCCATTGGTGGGATACACCTTCTTCCATTTTACCCCTCCTCGGCGGATCGCGGTTTCGCTCCATTGACCTACGACGACGTCGACCCCAATTTCGGGACTTGGAGGGATATCGACCTGATTGGCAAAGAATTCGATCTGGTCATCGATTTTATGGTCAACCACATTTCCAGACAATCTGTGTATTTCCAAGATTATTTCGAAAAGGGACCGGATTCGGAGTATGCGGATATGTTTTTGAGCTTTAACAAGCTCAGCCCGGATGGCGAAATCAGCGATAAAGACCTCGCCAAGGTCTACACACGCAAACCCAGACCACCCTACACGATCATCCATAGGGCTGATGGTTCCAAAGAGAAACTGTGGTGCACCTTTGACTACGAACAAATAGACCTGGACTGGAATTCAAGGGCCACCCGGGAAGTCATGCGACGATACTTGATTCAATTGTCCAGAACCCGTGCAAAAATGATCCGGATGGACGCTTTCGCTTACTGTACAATTGACATCGGTACAAACTGTTTTTTCTTGGAGCCTCAAGTATGGGAGTTGCTTGGATGGCTGCAGGACTGCACATCTCCGTTCGGGGTTGAAATTTTACCTGAAGTGCATGAACATTATCGATATCATCAAAAAATAACCGCCCAAGGGTATTGGACCTATGATTTTTCACTCCCCATGCTGGTGTTACATACGTTATACCACCACACCAGTCACTCTCTGAAACAGTGGCTGGCTCTTTGTCCCCGCAAACAGATTACTACGTTGGATACCCATGACGGGCTCGGTGTCGTGGACGTACAGGACATCTTGACACCCGAAGAAATTCAGCGAACACTTGACGGGTTGGATCAAAAAGGCTCCAACACCCGCAAGGTTTTCTCCGGTCCGGAATACGAAAATCTTGATATATACCAAGTCAACTGCACCTATTATTCAGCACTGGAATGCAACGACGATTCGTATATTGCTGCTCGCGCGATCCAGTTTTTCACCCCCGGTATTCCGCAAGTGTACTACGTGGGACTGCTTGCGGGCGTCAATGACATCGAGTTGGTGGAACTGACCAAAAACGGCAGAGATATCAATCGCCACAACTACACGTTGGACGAAATTGCTGAAGAAATAACAAAACCGGTGGTCCAACGCTTATTGCGGTTGATGGAATTCAGAAACACCTATCACGTGTTTGACGGTCAGTTCACGATAGAAGATACACCAGACGATCATCTTCGACTCTCGTGGACGAATCCGCCTCTCCAAGCAACGCTTCACGTGGATTTGAGAACCTACACAGTTCAGATCACTTTTTTTGATCCCGAACAACAGACCATCAGAGAGTTTGCTGCCTGATGGAGCCAACTCACACAGCGTCATTGAAATCCATATGGATTGAAAGATCACTCCCACCGCTGATTTGAATTTTGGCGTTGGGATACCTCTTTCTAAAAACATGGATCATTGACGCATTTTCCCTTAATACCGTTGCATAAAACCCCGAAAAATGATTTTCCTTTGCGATTTTTTCCAGTTCCGCCAGTAAATAGGACGCAATACCGAATCCCTGATAATCTTCCCGAACGACAAAGGCAACTTCAGCCACACTGTCACTTTCGTCCGCATAAGAGCCTATGGCCACGATTTCCTGACGCCCGCCGATCCGCACCAGACCGATCATGGACATATTCTTGCGATAGTCAACTTCCGCCCATTGCTGTTGAATGACTTCGTGGGAAAAGAGCTTCATTCGGTAAAAAAAACGAAAATAGATGGTCTCTTCTTTCAAGGAGTAGAAAAAATTGCGGTATGCGAATTCATCCGAGGGCAGCAGTGGCCTGAAATCGACTATTTTTCCGTTTCTAAGCGTTTTGCGGCTTTTGTACCCCTCGATGAAAATGAGGTCCTCTTGAATGGGCGGCAACTGGTCTGAAAAAATGTAGTGGCGGGCCTTGGCAACGTCGATCAGCTCTTCCCTGAATTTTGGATGAGCGATCTGTGCCAACTCCATGACCCTCTGATAAATGCTTTTCCCGCTGAGTTCGGCAATTCCGTACTCTGTAACCACAAAATCAACATCGCCACGGGTCGTTGCCACACCGGCACCTTCGCCCAAATGGGGTACAATCCTCGAGATCTTCCCATTTCGTGCAGTGGACGGAAACGCTACAATGGAAAAACCGCCTTTGGACATGGCGCTGCCGCGCAGAAAATCGACCTGGTCGCCGATCCCACTGTAAAACAGGTTCTGCATGGAGTCGCTACACACCTGACCCGTCAAGTCAACTTCCAATGCGGAACTGATCGAGACCAAGTTGTCGTTTCTTGCAATGACCGTTGGGTCGTTTACAAATTCAGAAGAACGAAAATAAAATAGAGGGTTGTCGTTTACGTATTGGTAGAGAGAATCGGTCCCCATGCACAAAGATGCGACCGCTCTTCCCGTCAAAAAGGATTTCTTTCGGTTGGTGATGACCTTTTCGATAAACAGCGGCAAGAAATCATCGGTAATCAATTGGGTGTGAATGCCAAGGTCGTTTTTGTCCATCAGGTGTTGCAAGATGCTGTTGGGCAAGTGACCAAATCCGACCTGAAGGGTCGAGCCATCCTCCACCAATTGATTGACATAAAAACCGATGCGGTTGATGACACTACGATCCTTGTAGCTTGTCGGTGCTTGCACCAAAGCCTCTTCATGTTCGACAAAAAAGTCGATATCGTCGATGTGGACAAAACTATCCCCCCATGTTCTCGGCATGCATGGATTGATCTGAGCAATGACCAATTTGGCGTTTTGCAGCCCTGCCAGGGTGATGTCGACGGATATGCCTAAACTGCAATAGCCGTGTTTGTCCGGTGGACTCACCTGCACCAGTGCAACATCCAATCCGATTCGGTGACTGTCGAAGTATCGGGGTATCTGGGACAAAAAGGAGGGAATGTAATCGATTTTCCCTGCATAGGTCGCCTGGCGGATTGGGTTGTTGATAAAAAACAACTTCAGCGAAAAGCGATCCAGAAATTGAGGCTCGTCTATGTAGTCCGCAAAGGTCCAGGAGAGCATCTGGTAAACCATGATGTCTTGAATGTTCAGGTTCTCTGCCAAAGCTCGAATCAATTGTTTGGGTTCCCCACAACCCGTACCGATAAACACGCGGCTACCGTTTCTGATTTGCGATATGGCTGTCGATGCATCCACAACCTTGTCAGGGTAGACCGTCTTCAGATTCATGCTCTTCTCCACTTCGGTGAGTAAAAGGGTGAAAGGCTATTTAAACGCAATGTAGCTATCATCCTATGCGTCCAGCGTCAAACGCCGTCCATTCCATCCCATCTTTCTCGGATAGTCAAGGCGTCAATCCGTTCAACATCAGATTTCACAGACAAAACGGTTGACAGGTTCAAAGCATATTCATACCTTTTTAGCGCGGTGGTATCGTAGAAAACACAAGCAACGCCAAATAAAAGAGGTTGCGTCATGAAAGTAATCGATTATCATACAGCACCTGAAACGCGTTTTGACAATGGGATGGTAAAAGGGGCAACAGGCCGTGTAGTGATTGGGAAGGCCGATGGTGCAACAAATTTCTGCATGCGCGTATTCGAGCTGGAAAAAGGGGGATTCAGCCCCCGGCATCAACACGAATGGGAACACGAAATCTTTTTTCATGCCGGCAAAGGTGAAGTCTGGCAAAACGGGAATTGGACCCCCGTATCATCCGGTAGCGTGGCTTTTATTCCGGGCAATGAAGAACATCAGATCAGAAATTCAGGAGAGGAAATACTGACCTTTGTTTGTCTGATCCCCTCCGAAGCGCCGGAATTGTAGGATGGGCGATACCAGGGGGATTTTTGGGCTGGAGAGAATCGGTTGAATCCCGTGCCGTTCGTGAGGCAAAGGAGGAGACGAGTCTGGATGTTACCTTGCGGGATCTGTTATACGTCTATTTCGATCCCCGTCGTGATCCCAGACACCACACTGTGACAACCGTTTTTATCGCATCGGCGTCGGGAGTGCCCTGCGCTGCCGATGATGCCAAAGATGCAGGGGTTTTTCGATCTGAAACACTCCCGCGTCCGTTGGTGTTTGATCATCATCAAATTCTGGCGGATTGTTTCCGTTACAGAAGCGGTGAAGCGAAAACGGTCATTTTTCGTACTCGCTTGACACCCTGAAACGCTTCTTCCCAACGTTTCGCTGCAGGAGGTCCGTTGAAACCTCGCTCTGCAAAGCACAAATCTGGACCTTTTTCCAATCTACGAGAACGAATGGAACGGAAAAAGATTCGCCTACCGGAAGTCCATTTACCGCAGCCACCCTCCAAGACCTTCACAGCTGCTGAAGAAAAAGCCTTGTTCATGGAAGCGATGAAAGGTGTCGACCCCATGGACCAAAAGGTGAAATTCCCTGCCAAGAAAGGCAGGCCCTGCCAGCCGCCTGACGCCGTTGAAAACGCCGAAAATGAATCTGTCCGCCAGCTTGAGCGGTTGGTCAAAACCGGCGAAGGGTTTATTCTGCGTTTCACGGCTGAATACATGGAAGGCGGAGCTTCCAATAGTCCACCTGAACTGTTCAGGAGGCTGCATGATGGACATTTTTCCATTCAGGCACACCTTGATCTCCACGGCATGGGGGTGGACACAGCCAAACGGGCCTTTGACCAATTTCTGAAGCGATCGGTGGAGTACGGTTTCAGGGCCGTCTTGATTGTCCATGGCCGAGGTCGCCGATCTCCTGGCCCGCCCGTTTTGAAACGGAATCTTGTAAACTGGCTAACAAAGGGGAGTTGGAAAAAATGGGTTATCGCTTTTACCAGCGCCAGAGCCTGCGACGGTGGCACCGGGGCAACCTATGTGCTGCTCAGAAAAAAGGGCAAAACCGGTTGAGCGAGTTTGTCCGATGGTGTATGAAAGCAAGTCTTTGAGGCATGAATTTCAAATGAGGGCAATGGACTTATGATTACCCTGCTGGACTACGGCGCAGGAAACGTTCGCAGCGTTGTCAATGCGATTGAAAAGCTTGGCGAAAGCGTTCTTACCGCCAAAACGGCTGAAGACATTTTACGCGCCGAAAAACTGCTCTTTCCGGGCGTAGGCAGCTACGGGAGCATGATGCGAATCCTGAGGAAGAAGAAATTTTTCGAACCGCTCCTCGCCTACCTGCAAGCCGACCGGCCTTTTTTGGGCATCTGCCTGGGGATGCAAGCCCTTTTTGAGGGAAGCGAAGAGACCCCCGATGAAAAAGGCCTGGCTTTGCTAAAAGGAAGGGTCAAGAGGTTCGGAATCGACCTGGCTGTGCCCCATATCGGATGGAACGGAATCACCGTCAAGCAGCCCACTGATCTTTTCCATGGCTTATCGGGAAACGAAAAGTTTTATTTTGTTCACTCATATCATGTGGCAGCCGAACAGCCCGATGTTGTTCTGGCAACGACCGATTACGGCTATCGGTTCGATAGTGCCGTGCAGTGGGGCAACATACAGGGAACGCAATTTCATCCTGAAAAAAGTGGAGAACCAGGGCTGACCCTTCTTGAAAATTTTATCAGAAAAAACCGTGAGGTCACCATCCCTGCAAATTGTCCCGAAAAAACGCGTCTAGCCAAACGAATCATCGCCTGCCTGGATGTTCGGGCCAACGATCAAGGAGATCTGGTGGTCACCAAAGGCGATCAGTACGATGTGAGAGAAAAGGGGAATGTAAGAAATCTGGGAAAACCCGTTGAACTTGCCGGTCGATACTACGAAGAGGGCGCTGATGAGATCACCTTCCTTAACATTACAGGCTTTCGCGATTTTCCTTTGAAAGACATGCCTATGATGAAGGTGCTCAAACAAACCTCGAAAAATGTCTTTGTTCCCTTGACCATTGGTGGCGGTATCCGGGACTTTACGGATAAAAATGGCCAAACCTACACGGCAATCGAGGTTGCCGCTGAATATTTCCGCTCCGGTGCCGATAAAATCTCCATCGGAAGCGACGCTGTCCATATCGTTGAAGACTATTTACGGTCGGGGAGACAAACGGGTGGTAGTGCCATTGAAAAAATTTCATATGTATACGGCAATCAGGCTGTCGTGATCTCTATCGACCCACGCCGCGTTTATGTGAACTCCCCTGACCTGACCTCTCATCCGACGGTTCAAACAAAGCAGCTTGGTCCAAATGGCGAGCAATATTGCTGGTTTCAGTGTACCGTAAATGGGGGCAGGGAAGGAAGAGACCTGGATGCCGTCACACTGGCGAAGATTTGTGAAAAATTGGGAGCTGGAGAGATTCTGCTCAATTGCATAGACCGCGATGGCACCAACGCAGGTTTCGATATCGAGTTGATCAATGCTGTTAAAAAGGCTGTTCGCATTCCTGTCATCGCCTCCAGTGGTGCCGGCTGCGAAGCCCATTTTGCAGAAGTATTCGAAAAAACGGAAGTTGAATCTGCACTTGCTGCTGGTATTTTTCATCGTCAAGAAATACCGATTGTCAACGTTAAGAATTACTTAGAAGATAGGGTCGAAATCCGAAAGGTGAAGGAATCATCCTATGACCGACGAAAAAAAGCATGATGAGTACCACGGTGGTGTGCATATCAATCTGTTGATTGACGCTGAACGCTCTGCTCTGCTGAAAAAGATATCGACCGATCTTCCCAGCATCACATTGGATGATCGCCGGTTGTGCGATTTTGAACTGCTGACCACGGGTGCCTATTCACCATTATCCGGTTTTATGAATCGCAGCAATTATGAATCGGTTCTAGACCGGATGAGGTTGCAGGATGGAACGCTATGGCCTGTCCCCATCTGCCTGGATGTCGATGAGACGACGGCAAGACCGCTGGAGGCTGGACAATCCGTGGTCATTCGTGATCCCGAAGGTTTTTTGCTGGCCATCATGCATATTGAAGATATCTGGTCGTCCGACAAAAAGAAAGAGGCGAATCTTCTTTACGGGACAACGAATACGTCTCACCCTGGGGTTGCGACCTTGTTCCGCAGTTGCGGCGAGTACTATGTCGGTGGGCAGCTGGAAGTTTTGAACATGCCGCTTCATTTCGATTTCAAACAGCTGCGAATGACCCCTCCAGAGATTAGAGGCCTTTTCAAAAAGTTGGGTTGGAATCGAATTGTCGGTTTTCACACGACCAATACGATGCACAAACCAGAATTCGAGATCGCTTTGCGTGCCATGCAGCAAAGTCGTGGAAATCTGCTTCTGCTGCCCGGTGTTGGAATGACGGGACCTGGTGATTTTGACTATTATACCCGTGTCCGCTGTTATCGGCATGTCGTGAACTGTTTCCCGCCCGAGTCAGCTCTCATGAGTCTGTTGCCCATGCCCATGAGAATGGCAGGACCAAGAGAGGCGCTTTTGCAATGCATTATCGCCAAAAACTATGGCTGCACCCACTTTGTCATTGGTCATCAGCATGCGGACCCTGGCGGACAAAACGGCAACAACGGAAACGAACCCTTTTATGACAGTGCCAAAACACAGGCTTTCGTCCGGGAATGGACCCAAGATATCGGAATTACCGACATTTCCTTTGAAGAACTGGTCTACCTGCCCTTCGAGGATCAGTTTTCACCCAAGGACAAAGTGCCTGATGGGACCGAGACCATCTCCCTTTCAAGCCTTGACATTCGCGAGCGGATTCGCACCGGCCGACGGATTCCTTCCTGGGCAACGTTTCCGGAAGTCGTGAGCGAATTGAAAAAAGCTTATCCTCCGCCCATAAAACAGGGGTTCACTGTATTTTTTACCGGACTTTCCGGAGCCGGCAAATCCACCATCGCACGCGTTCTTTATGCAAAGATGTTAGAGATTGGAAAGCGACCCGTTACGCTGCTCGATGGTGATATCGTCCGGCAGAATCTATCCAACGAGCTTACCTTTTCGAAAGAACACCGGGACATCAATGTTCAGCGAATTGGCTTTGTGGCAAGCGAAATTACGAAAAACAGGGGCGTGGCCATCTGTGCGCCCATTGCGCCGTACGCCGCCACCCGAAAGGAAATCCGCGACAATATCGAAGCGCTAGGAGGTTTTATCGAGGTTCATGTGGCAACGCCCTTGGACGTTTGCGAAAAACGGGACAGGAAGGGTATGTACGCCAAAGCAAGAGCCGGGCTGATCAAAGGATATACAGGAATCGACGATCCATATGAAATCCCGGAGGCCCCGGAAGTGAGGGTGGATACGTCTGGAAAATCACCGGATGAAGCGGCACAGGAAATCCTGATTTATCTTGGACAAAAAAGGTACATCTAATGGCCCCCAAAATACTTGTCATCGGCGGTGCTGGGTATATCGGCTCACACATGGTCCGCTGTCTGCGACAATCCAGCTACGATGTATTTATTCTGGATAACCTGTCTACCGGTAATCGACGCCTGATACTTGGAAATGACTGGCTCGAGGGAAGCCTCGGGGAGGCTGGACTGCTCGAAAGGCTTTTCGAGACGCATACGTTTGACGCTGTGATGCATTTTGCTGCCTTTTCCCAGGTGGGTGAATCCATGTCTGACCCCTTGGCGTACTACAAAAACAACCTTTCGGAGACGATGGTACTGCTCGATGCCATGATCCGTCACAACGTAAAACGGTTCATCTTTTCGTCGACGGCAGCCGTTTACGGTGAGCCCATTGAGACGCCCATATCCGAGAATCATCCCTGTAGGCCGACGAATCCGTACGGGAACACAAAGCTCGCTGTAGAACGCATGCTGTCCGATTGTGACAGCGCCTATGGACTAAAATCCGTTGCGCTTCGCTATTTCAATGCCGCTGGAGCCGATGAATCCGGTGATATTGGGGAGCTGCACAACCCGGAGACCCATTTAATCCCGATCATTTTGAAGGCGGCCTCGGGAGAACTCGACCGCATCAAGGTGTTCGGAACGGATTACCCTACGGAAGATGGAACCTGCATCAGGGACTACGTACACGTGAACGACCTGGCTCAGGCACATCTGCTGGCGTTGGACGCACTCCTTTCAGGCGAAGAGAGCCAGGTGTACAACCTTGGAAGCAGCAACGGTTTCTCGGTCAATCAAGTCATTCGTATCGCAGAAAAAGTTACCGGAAAAGAGGTTCCAGTCATGGCGTCTTCCCGCAGGGAGGGCGATCCGGCGGTGCTGATCGCCAGTTCCGATAAAATCAAACGGGAATTGGGGTGGAAACCGTCCTATACCCAACTGGAACCGATTATCGAAACGGCGTGGAAATGGCATCGCCAACAGAGCCCGACCCAGACCACATGACGGCAATAGGATCATGGTGGGTCAATTGCGAACAACCGCATTGCCTACAGAAGAGAGGGTCACACAGCTGACCATTGGGCCCACCAGCGGACACTTTCCCCGAGAAACTCTTTTTGCTTTCCCTCATCGCTGATTCGATGATCGGCGCCCTCCAGGAGGATGAGTTTTTTGGGTTCCTCCGCAGCAGAAAATAAGATGTGGGCATTTTCCACCGGGACTGTTTCGTCTTCAGTGCCGTGAAGAATCAGCAGGTGGTGTGCCGTTTTCAATTTCCCCCTGAGATCAAAAGCCAGGTGGCTTTGCATCATCTCTTTTATCAAAGACGAGGGAGACGCGTCGGGCAGCCGGATGGATTGGCTTTGAACCGGGGCTGCGAGCGTGACGACTGCGAAAGGAGAAACACAATCCAGTACCGTGAGGCAAACGCTGCCCCCGAGGCTGCTGCCAAACAAACCGATGGGCACTTCTTTACCAAGGTATTGATGGACACTTCGAACAGCAGCCAAAAGGTCTGCTTTTCGATTTTTCAAGGTTGTATCCTTTTCAAAGACACCTCCGCTTTGACCACAGCCCCTGTGGTCAAAGCGCAGATATCCGATTTTCTCAGCGACACACCGGTTGGCAAGTTCGATCTGTTTGGGAGAGTTTTTATCCGATAGAAGCCCGTGGCAGCCTATGATAACGGCCGACGGCGGGGTAGGGGGCAAGTGAAGAATTCCCGACAAGGTCAGCCCGTCTGTCTCGATCGGAAAACAACGGTTCTCTTCTGCCCGCTTCATCTTTGCCTCAACAGGATAATGAACTCGCGGTTTCCTTTCGGACCGCGAATGGGTGAAGGCGTAACCGGGCCGCAGACCAGTTTATGATCCGTGAAAAAAAGACGTAATTCGTAAATGATTTTTTTGTGAAGTGCAGGATCTTTGACGACGCCACCTTTTCCGACAAAGCCTTTGCCGGCTTCAAATTGCGGCTTAATCAGCGCCAGAATGTTTCCATCGGGTTTGAGGAATCGTAGAACGGAAGGAACGACGATCCTCAAACTGATGAAAGAAGTGTCGATCACGATTAGATCAACAGGGCTGGAAATCA
>Ga0272441_10014584_pt1 | contig 11116 bp, 21 predicted proteins | sample SSMProp6N_FD_193582 | JGI IMG/M metagenome (GOLD analysis project Ga0272441, IMG submission 193582) | Marine sediment archaeal communities from Little Sippewissett salt marsh, Falmouth, MA, United States - SSM-Prop-6N | ecosystem: Environmental > Aquatic > Marine > Wetlands > Sediment ...
ATCCCCACAGAAAAAAACCTGTGTCAAAAGTTCGTACAATGTAAAAATGATAGATAAAAACCTAACAAAAACAATAATAATAGTATTAATCATAGTATCCCTAGGCCTTTTTGCATTAAATCAAACACTAGGCTATATATATAAGGCCCATTTCTTAAAAAGTCCTTGTGATCTATGCGCACAATTAAACCCTAATATATCTAATTGTATATATCAAAAAGAAAATACATATTATAAATTAGATAATGGTTATCAAACATTAGACAGTAAACCCTTAAATATCAGTGTCAACTATTCGTTATCTTGAACAGCCTTTAAAAATTCTGCCCTAAACTCTTTTACTTCTGCTGTCAATTCGTCAATCTTTAAATTTATCAATTGGTTTTCACTAATAACTTGTACCTGTCCTGTTGCTTGTTGTTGTGGTTGTGGTATTGGATTATTTGCTTTTGGTAGTTCTGGGGTATCATCTTTTTTCTTATTAAGTAAACTTCTCGCCATTTTTTTAATACCCCCTTTCAGTCCTTTTAAATTTAATCCTTCCAATATATAAATAACACCTAACCCAAAAATACCGCCTATCCCAAAAGTTAAAAATAATATTAATGCGTAACTCATTTGAATAACCTCTTAAATATCAATGATACTAAATTTATGTCCCAACCATTACCGGCTAATTTATATATACGGTTATCACTCAATCCTTTTAAATTAATTTCATCATCTAAAAAACCCATTAATCTAAAACACTCTCGGGGTGTCAATCTGCGTATATTTTTATTATGTTCTATTGCCTGACAATTACCCGTATCTAATGTATAACTTGTCCCGTCTTGTTTAGATAATGGGCCAGTCCCCCCCTTACCACTCATACTACTTCTAGGGTATAGGCTATGACAAATATAATCATTACTATCTGTTGTTAATGTAGAAAAATAAGGCTTATCTCTTTCTATCACTCTATTACCTTTATAACTTCTTTCATCAATACAATTCATATTTTTACTTAACTTGTTATTATCCCCTGTTGTCAAACAATGGCCTATTTGTTTATCAATCCTCTTAATCCTTTTTAATTGCCTTTCATTAAGATAATATTTCTTATCTATTTCTTTCTCTAATATATCTTTTAAAAAAATTTTTAACTCTTTTTTTTCTGGGAACATAAATTCCATAAAATCCCAACTTCCATATTTACATATAAAAAAGATCCTTTCTCTATTTTGTGGTATTCCATAATCTTTACTATTAAGTACTTTATAACAGACATCATAACCAATCTTATTAAGATCACTCACTATCTTTAAATGTAGTTTTCTGTCGTCAACTTCCATACTCAATAAGCCCTTAACGTTCTCTAAAACCAAATATTTTGGTTTTTTATGTTTGGCTATCCTTAATATTTCTGTATAAAGGTTAGTCCTACCCTTGTTTAGATCTCTTTTCCCTGCTATACTAACATCTTGACAGGGGAAGCCAGCCGTCAATAGGTTAAAATCGGGTAATTCTTTTGGATCTATATTTTTACAATCCCCATAATTCTTAATACCTTTAAAATTATTATTAAAACAGATTATCGCCCCTTTATCAATCTCACTTATACCAATACATCTATAATCTATACCGGCCTTTTTTAAGGCCCAACTTGCTCCCCCATAACCTGCAAACATTTCAAATAAAACCACTTCTTTTTTACTCATTTTTTATATATCCTTTATGTCCTTTAATGCTTTATTTAATTCTGTAAAAAATTCTATTCCGTCCTGGATAGTAAAATAATACTCTATTGTTCTATAAACACTATTTGAAGGATATTCTTTTATTTTTTCAGTTATCAAAAATTGTAATAATATTTGATTTTTATATTTACTATCCCCTGTTCTTATTACTACTTTTGGATAGCCTTTAAAATCCTGGTTTTTTCCGTCTATACATATACACGCTTCAACTTGTTTATAATATTTTAAATTATAATAAATATTCCCTCGGTTATCTTTATGTAAATAAACTTTAAATTTACTCATTTTATATATCCTTTATGTCCTTTAATGCTTTTTCTCTTATATCACTTGCTACGGTGTGATCGTAGTGGGTTAACGTGCCTACACTACTATGGCCTGTTAATTTTGCTATCTGTGAATAATCCCAACCTTTCTTAAAAAGTTCTGTTATAAAATAATGTCTAAAATTATGAAAGCTAACTTTATGTTTAACGCCAGCCTTTTTTGCATAAGATTTTATCTTGTTTTGTATCTGTCTATAACTAACTTTTCTAAAAATATAATCATTAAGTTTTAACCTTTCTTTTGTAATATATCTTTTTAATAAATAAATAAGTTCCTCGTCTAAAAGGGCCTCTTTTAATACTTTCTGCCTTCTTTTCAAGACTTTTGTCATTAATACCTTTCTTTCCTCGTCAAAATCTTTTACTTGGACGTCATAATATTCACCTATACGCCTACCTGTCTTTTTTGCTAGTTTAAAGAGTAAATAATAAAAATCGCTATCCATAGAAGCATTTATTATAGCGTCAATTTCCTCTTTTGTACATGGTATTATATCAGTTTTAGGCATTTTATTATACGTTATAAAATATTAAATGAATATTTAGTTTATATGTATTCATGTTTTATATGAAATATGATATAAAGATAGTGTCTTAATGTCTATAATGTTTCATATAATAGATATTTTATGAATTTCTTTTTTTATAATTTTATCTATTTTTTTCGTTTCTATAAAGGCCACAAATGCCCCTAATAAATAAATAAACCCAAAAATTACTATTATAATCCTAAAAATGTTATCTACACTAAAAGAAAATAATAATAAACTTATAGATAATATAAAATTACCCCAATAAGATAATTCTTGATTATTTTTTAATATCATATATGAATTTAATATTACTGTTTGGCTAGTCAATAATTCAATTTTTATTTTATTATCTTTTTTCATTGTTCTTTATATTCTCTTTCATAAAAACTTAAAAGGTTGTCAATTTCTCTTAAACGCCTAAAACAGTTATATAACATCTCTTTAATGGCTATGACTTCCCCATGTATTTCTTTTAGATCTTTTTTATTTACTTCCATTTTTATCCTTCCTTATCTCCTGTTTGTTTATCTTTTAATTTATTAAAAGGGTAACAATCTTCACAAAATATTTCATTAAACAATTCATGATTTTTATTTTTCATAGTTGGATACTTACCACATATTGAACATTTAAGTCTTTCAAAAAAACTAAAAATCTCTTTTTCTTCTTGATTAATAATAAGTTTATCTTTAATCTTAGAAATCATAGTTTCATATTTTTTAGCCTTTTTAATTAATTCTTTCTCTTTCAAACTTTTCTTATCTTCTTTTTTCATCCTTCCTTATCTCCTGTTTGTTTATCTCTAAGTTTATAATAAATATCATAAAAATTTATTAATTCATTTAAAACATCGTCATAAGTCAATAAATCATTATTTTCGTCCCTAATAGATCTTATTAATAATTTTGTTTTTCTCTTACAATTTATAGCGTCAAATTTAGTTTTCATTTTTATCTATAAGGGTTATCATACGCTTTATTTTTATCATTTCTTTTTAATACATCTTTTACAAATTCATCATACTCGTCATCTATCCCCGCCGGCACTTTCATGTCGTTATATTGTGTATAAAAAAGTAATACCAGGGCTGTATAGAAAATATTATATAATACTGTTATTGATTTTTGTATAATTGTTGTTTCATAAAAATTCATAAAAAATAAAAAAGTGTTTAAGATCACAATACCCCCAAAACAGAATATTCCAACCAAATAAAAAGTTTTAATGTCTATTTCTATCATCTGCCCATTAAACCCCCTGCAATACGTCTTAATTTACCTTCTTTTTTAATTTCGCCTGTAATATTTCGTTGTTCGTGTACAACCCCTTTAATAAGTTCCTGTATGCTTGCCTCGTCTGCCTGTTTCAATACAACTAATGCTTGGGTAAAAGTCAGTTCTTTAATAGTGTAAAACATACTAACATCATTGATATTATAATCTTTCCAACGTGCTAGACTTTTATATAATGCCTCTTTTACTATTCTGTGTAACCTGTTTTTTATTTCTCTATCATTAAGTTTACTTATAGATGTCCCTATCTGTCCTACACCTAGCATACTTGTAGTTAGATCCCAGGCCCCAACTTCGCTTAATTTACATTTATCAGGTAAATCAACATTAACAACCTTGCCGTTTATCACTTCCTTACCCAAAAACCTTTGCCTTATAAGTTCTGGGTGTTTTTCCGGGCTTATACTTTTAAGAATATCTGCCCTATCGCTAGGTGGTTGAAATGTGCCTGTATTTTGAGGCATTTGGATATATTCGTACTCGTCTGTTGGTGGGTTAGTCATTTTTTTACCATTTCCCTACTTTTATCTTTTTGTTGATCTTTTAATAAATCAAATTGTTTAATATAAAATTCTCTTACCTCATCTTTATTCAAACCCTTATGTTTAACGTGAATTTGGTTTAATTTTTCCGCATAAAAATATATTTTAGGATCCTTACCCCTGGTTATGGCCCTTTTAACACAACGCATATAAAACATTTTAGTATATCCAGGCTTGTTTAATAATAATGTTGCTAGGTTATCGGTACTTATCACAGTTATCTTAACCCTGGCCCCTCTCGGTAAAAATACGCCCAAGGTATCCATTATTATATAATTGTCTTTATATGCTGTTATTTTATTATTTTTCATCCTTATCTCCTGTTTGTTTATCATCAAATCCAAAATTTTTCTTAAAAACAATATCTATCATATCAAACACTACTCTACAACTACAACAAATATCACCATCAGGTGTAGATATTAACTCTTTTAAATCTCTCTCGGCTTCTCTAACAGATTGTTCTACATCTTTATTCTTATAATAATACTCTATAACTACACTTTTATCATTTTCAAATATAAATTCAATTGATTTCTCTTTCAAACTTTTCTTATTTTCTTTTTCCATTTTTGAATATGATAAGCCCAGGGTGAGCACTAACCCCAGGATATAAAGTGGTGTTTCTATTCTTTATTAACAATAGAGTATTAAGGGGCGTTACTTGCCTGTACGCTTAATGTTTCATAGGCCGTTCTGAACGCTTCTTTTGCGCTTTCTGTACATATTCCCCCGGCATTTAATATTAAATCTTTACTTTCTGTTTGTCCTTGTTTAACCATATTAGCAATAACAATAAGCCCAATTAAAGCAAAAATAATAACTAAACCAAATATTACATATTGGGCTATTACTAGATTAGTATCTCTTGTTTCTTTCTCGCTATCTTTTACTAGATCAATGACAGTATCAATATAACTGCTTGGTGGTATTTCTGCTAGTAAATCTTTATTTTTTATATGTTTTAGGTTATTGATAGGTACTAGTATCTTTTGGTTTAAAGGATCCCTATAACATATAACGCCACGTTTTCCGTTTACTTCTTGGTAATCCTCGGTACTAAAATCCAGAATTTCATCACCATAATTAGTTTTTAAAACTCTTTCGCCCCTATCTATAAGTCCTCTTAAATAAGTCTTACGCCCAAACCAACCACTTTTTAGATTATTTAGGCCTGTCTTACCATTTCCTAGATCTACTATCTCTATTGTGGGGAATATTAAACGCCTACGTTTCCTTATATATAATATGAATAATAAACTGCCTAAAACAAATACTGCTATCAAAAACCACATTAACGGGTTTATAAAAAATTGTACTAAAAAATCAACAACCCCGCCGGCTTCAACACCAAATAAACCAAAATCAACCATTTTTATAGTATTCTTAAACCTTCAACAGTCTTATTTAATTGTGGGTTTCTAGTTTCTACAAATTTAAACTTTATTTCTCTACCTATACAGTCTTTTGGCGTTAAAATTCCTTTCTCTTTTAGTTTATTGGCGTTTGTAACAATAACCCCAAAACTATATTTTTCGTTGTTATGTTCCAATTTTAATACTAGATCATCATTGTCAATATCTACACCTGTAACTATAAAGACAGCGTCAATATTTAAATTTTCGGTTTTAAAAGTTTCTGCTTTAAGCCACTTTTCCCCTAAAAAGCCGTCCCAATTATCTATACTCTTGTTTTTATCCATTATCAATTATCCCCCCTTTCAATTTTTTTAATCTTGATCTTTTTACTTGTATCCTCAAAAGGTACAGTTATGACTTGTTTTATATTAAAATGTGGGTGGCTTTTATATCGTTGGGCCGTACAGGTATTAACTTCATTTATAGGTAGATCCCCTATTTTTAATTCGCATTTATGACAAATTATTTTACCCCTCATATTATCTTTACTATACATTTCCATTAATTTACAATAAAAAAATTCCTCGCCATTTTTATACATTATAGGGCTTTTACATATATCACAACAAAAACCTTCCTGGTATAGTTCACTTTCCTCAATAGAAAGTTTTAATATATGCTTGCCTTTATTAAATTTCATTATCATCTTATCCCAAAATCCGTTATATTTTCGTAAACATCTTGCTCATCACATTCATCTAATTTCTTTTTATATTCTTTCTCTTGTTTATCCATTTTATCTTTAAGTATTTTTATTTCCTGGCCTTTTAATTCTAATTCGCTTGTCAATAAAGATATTTTAGTCTTTAATTTTGATATTAATTCGTCTTTTGTTGTAGCGTCTGCTAGTTCCTTTATTTCTAATTCAGTTTTTAAGATATGGTTAACAAAATCAGATATATTAATACCTTTACTGTGAGCCATTTCTTTTAAACCATAATCTAGTGATATATGTACGTTAGTCTTTCCCATTTAAACCACACTCTTTAATTGAATGTATATGTATTATATTACCACATTCACAACAAATACTAAAAGGAGAATTAATATCTATTATTTTAGAAATAACAGATCTACAATTATCACATTCAACTTTTATTATATATTTTTTAATTGAATGTATATGTATTATATTACCACATTCACAACAAATACTAAAAGGAGAATTAATATCTATTATTTTAGAAATAACAGATCTACAATTATCACATTCAACTTTTATTATATATTTTTTTTCCATTTTATTATTATTATTATTATTATTTATCTCTAATACTATATAAATATATGTATAATCATGGATAGGTGTTTACCTATCCATCCATTTAAAATAGTAATAAAAGTAGTAGTAGTAGTAGTAGTAGTAGTAGTGTTTTCCTTTATAAATTTTTCCTAAAATATTTAAACCACTTCACTTATCAGTAATAAAAAAACCCATAGAATATGAAAAAAGAAGCACTTGTAGAAAAAAAAGGCGTTTTTCTATGGGTTTAATGTCTAAAAAAAGAGTTATGAAAGTTATAACTATAAAAATAAAAAAAAAATAATAAATTTTAATTATAGTTTCTAGTATCTACCTTTTCCACCGCCTTTAATCATAAAAGCACCAAGGAACAATAGGCCAATACTAATAGCAATTATCGCTGGAACCCAGCCCGCTAGACCACCGGATCCTATTTGTGTTAGGATATAATCAGTATTAGTATTTGCTACGCCACCGGTTGCGTCACCTAGTTCAAAAAGAACAACAGATCCTACACCAATAAGAATACCAAGAACTACTATACCATATCCTACACTTACAAGATTATCAATCATTTTTTATATGTTTTTCCCCCTTTCAGTTTTTTAAAAACGGTACAGCATTTCTTTTGTTTTAATGCTTTCATAGCACACTTTTTTTTATTATGTACACTAACTTTTTTAGTCCCTTTTAATACTATATATTTCACCATTTTCTTAATATTATATACCCCCTTTCAAATATTTAAACGTGTGTTAACACTTTTGTTATAAAGTGTTTACATTTTCCTATTTGAATAATAAACGTATAGTATCATAAACAATAATACGCCTAAAAAGACTAATAAATGCGTAAATTCTACCAGGCCACCATATACAAAAAATAGGCCTATAATTAACGCTATAAAAGTACCTGTTATTAATGCTATCTCAAAACCGGCATAAGCCAATAATAATATTAATACTATCCATATCATATATAACATCAATAACCAAAAATAACCACCGCTGGCGGTGTTTGCCTCTACCGGTATTTGGTTTAATGCTGTTATGTTAGTCCAGTTTATGCTAGCCATTTTTATATTCTTATCTTAAACAGGGCAAACAATAACGCAAATACTAGGCTTAAAAAGTATAAGATTTGTAATGTTGTTGCTATTGTATCGCCCGCTTCCCCCAAATTTAATTTACTTATAACATTTCTTATCCAACCACCCGTTATAAAATCCCATATAATATTAATTGCCCCTATGGTTATACCATAACTTTCTTTTAATGTTATTCCTTCCTGGCTGTCATAATCAACAGTACCTTCTTGTACGTTTGTTCTTGTGGTATCCATATAATCTTTTAAGGCCTGTTGTGTGCTTTCATCTACCAGGCCTATATCATTATCCTGGTTATATAAATCGTTCATTTCTACAACTATTAAAGTAAAAATTGTCAAAAAAGCCAGGCTTAATAAGACTGCTTCAACCCACCCGCTCATTGTTCCATTATTCATTTTATCCTACTCTTTTTAGTACTTGCAATATTATCCCCGCAAGCACTATTATACCCCCAAAAATTCCTATATTAATACTACCCAATAAAAACGCCGGTATCATAGCAATAACACCGCCAATAATCGCTAGTATTGGGCTTACATAAGCAAAAATAAATATTATTGGTATCGCTAATAATATTAATAAAAATAGTCCCCAACCTGATCTAAACACGCTACCCGCCAAATTAACTAATTTTGTTGCTAGTATTACGTCTGGGCTTGCCGTCCTTGTAACAACTGCTTTTAATGTTCCTGTTGTATAAAGGCTTGTATTACAATTTATGGCCCCTGTTGCCCCTGTCCCTATACTATTACATACAACGTTATTACTTGTTGGGCTTATCTTATAAACTGTTAAATTCATCTGGGTAGTTAACCCGCTTGTATCATCATAAATAAAAGTCCAAATGCCCGTAGTCTTATTATAAGTTAAACTATAAGTTATATCTAGTAACGCTGTGTAGTCTGTATCTGTTGGGCTTACCTTTAATGTATAAGTACATGGGTTAACTAAACATATAAGACGGCTAGGATCTGCTAGTTTTATTAAAGTTCCGTCTTGTTCATATACACCTACTCTATAATCCACGTCCTCGGCAACAACTTTTATAACGGTGTCGCCATTTTCATCAGTTACACCCATACCAACAGTTTTATACTCATTAAAATTTGGGTACCACCTTAAAAGTCTTGTATATTTATTAGTATAAGGTATTAAATTATTTGTTTCAACTTCTAGTTTAAAACTCGTGCTTGATGATGATAAGAGGTTATATAATGTCCTGTTATATTGTGTTGTGTTTGATAGGTTAGTATTATAATACTCATAATAGTTCCTACTTACATAACCAGGGCTACTATATTGTACCTCACCATAACCTAGATTAATACTTCCTAATGTATTATTTATACATATTAATAAATCATTTGTTCCGGTATAACTTCCATAATTTTCTTTTACTGTTAGGTTACTAGATCCATATTTAAAATTATAATAAATACTACTTGATAAGTTACTGTTATTTATCTCGTCTTTAATAACATAATATAATACCGGGCTATATCCATTACTACAATTAGTGGTAGTAACTTCCAGGCTTGTTATTTGGTTTATTGTTACTGTATTAGTATTAGATATAATATTATTACTATCTGCTGTGAAATTCCAATAAAAGTTTTTTGTTGTCTGTACGCTTACACTAGGCATAATTACCGTACTATTAAATTGTACCTCGTCAGTTCCTATACTATCCCCGCTATAAACTGCCCCGTCAAATATTAAGGATCCTGTTAAACTTGAAATGCTACTATTTTTTGTAACATTTATATAATAATTTTCCTGGCTATTTTCTGTAACAACATTAGTAAATATTTCATTATTTAAGAATAGATCATAATACCAAACAGTACTATTAAACCCAATATTATTAACGCTATCGTTAGCATAAAATATTATACTATCATTTGTCGGGTTTGATATTGTGATAGTTGCGTTATTATCCCCGCAATTAACAGTATAGTTAACCCCATCATAATCATACCAACAACTATCCAAATTATCGTCTGTAACAGTCCAATTAAAATTTATTGTCTGGCCACTATAACCAAAACCTACCCTTTGTATATCATCAATATAAATACTAGGATCTGTTGTATCAATAGTAAAAGTATAGGCTATTGTTGAATATTCCCCGCCCGCATTGCTAGAATTACAAGTATAATTATGTTGCCCGTCGGGTAATGTTATTAAAGTTTGAAGGCTTAAATTTTGGTTGTCTGTCGTATTATATATAGTATAATTTCTTTTATCGCTAGGGTACATTAAAGACAGATTATAAACCCCGCCTGTTGTTGTAGCGCTACAATTAAAAGTTATAGTATTATTATTAAATTTCTGTGTATCTGTTGGTGTTATTAAACTTACTGTTACTGCGCTTGCCGGCGGTAAATCTGTTATAGTCAATGGTACCCCTTCGTTCCATAAATCGCTTATTTCCTGTGCGCTTAATGTCCTGTTATAAAAAGCGTATTCGTCTAAATATCCCCGCCAAGTTTCCGAGGCGTGCAGGGCCATACCTATCCTAAACTCGGGGTTTGAAGGGAGACTATAATCCTCGCCGTCTGTCGCCACTACTGTATCATTTACATAATAAAGGTTAGTATTATTAGCATAATGTACCCAGGTTATTTGATACCATTTATTATTTAATATTGAATTATTAGCGTTCCAGGTTGTACCTGCATAACCAAATTGGCCCGCACTAAAATCCGGTGGTGAGTTATCCGCCCTACCAATCCAGAGCGTTTGATCTACTTGTGTTGTTCCACCATACGCCCAACAACGCCCATAATTTCCTTCCCACCCTGTTGTGTGGCTTGGATTGACTAACATTCGTATAGTGAAAGGGCTACTACCTACTGGCCCGTCGGGTAAATTTGTATATTGTAAATAAGTCCCAGCGGTACTTATATTTATTC
>Ga0272441_10014585_pt1 | contig 11115 bp, 9 predicted proteins | sample SSMProp6N_FD_193582 | JGI IMG/M metagenome (GOLD analysis project Ga0272441, IMG submission 193582) | Marine sediment archaeal communities from Little Sippewissett salt marsh, Falmouth, MA, United States - SSM-Prop-6N | ecosystem: Environmental > Aquatic > Marine > Wetlands > Sediment ...
TGCCGCCGGAGGTGACGATCCCGAAGCTGTCGGCTCCGGTCTGCCGGGCCTGTTGCGCGGCGTCGAGGGTCTGTGCCTCGGGCAGCAGGGGGTAGACCTTTACCTCGGTGTGATGGTGTGCTGACTGGGCGCAGAACTTGCAGTCCTCGGCGCAGGCTCCGCTTCTGGCGTTGATGATGGAGCAGAGGTGGACGACGTTGCCGCAGAACGATTCGCGCAGGAAGTTGGCCCAGAAGAGGAGTTCTTCGAGCTCGGTGGCTCCGGCCACCCACAGCGCGGTGTCGCGGTCGAGCGGTTCGCCGGCGAGGACGCGTTCGGCGATCTGTTTGAGTTCGGGCACGTCTTTCACCTGGTCATAATGGCGGTGCGGTACATGGCCCGTCGGCGGACGATGAAGACCGGGACACGGGTACCCGGTTTGAGGTCTTTGAGGAGCAGGCCGAGGTCGCGAACCGTTTTCACTCGCCGCCGGCCGATGTAGACGAGGGCGTCGGACGGGCGCAGCCCGGCGGCATCGGCCGGCCCGCGTTTTTCGACGTCTGTGACCAGCACGCCGGCGCCGGGCTGCATGCCGACCGCCTGCGCGAGTTCTTTGGTCAGGTCTTGCACGTCGAGCCCCAGTTTTTTCCTGGCGAGTTGGCGGGGTGAGGGCTCTGGGATCAGGCCGAGCTTGACTTTTTTTTCGAGGGTGCGGCTGCCGCGCCGCACGGTGAATCGGACCACGTCGCCGGGCTGGCGCTCGATGATCAGTCGTCGGAAGCAGAAGTCGGCGGCGACGGGCCGGCCGCCGATGCGGACGATCAGGTCGCCGGGCCGCAGGCCGGCCGTGTCGGCGGGGCCCTTGGGCTGCACGGATTTGATTCGGGCGCCGCCTTTGGCCTTGGTGGTCTCGAACCCGGTGCGGATGCGTTTGAGCGCGCGGTAATCGAGCAGGTCGCAGGCGCTCTGCATGGCGGAGTCGATGGGGATGGCGAAGCCGATGCCTTCGGCCCCTGCCTGGATGGCGGTGTTGACGCCGATCAGTTCGCCCTTGATATTGAGCAGTGCGCCGCCGGAGTTGCCGGGATTGATGGCGGCGTCGGTCTGGAGCAGGCCGGAGAAGACCTCGCGGTCACCGGCTTTGATGGAGCGTTTGGTGGCGCTGATGACGCCGGTGGTGACGGAGTTCTCGAGGCCGAAGGGGTTGCCGATGGCGATGGCGGTCTCGCCGATCATCAGGTCGGACGAGGTCCCCAGCGGGACCACGGGGAGCGAAGCCTTTGCCCGGATCTTGAGAAGCGCCAGGTCGTGGTCGGGGTCGACGTTGATGAGGCGGGCGACGAACTGTTTCTTGTCGCGCAATGTGACTTTGATCTCGGAGGCACGCATCACGACGTGGGCGTTGGTGAGGACGTAGCCGTCGGCGCTGATCAGGACGCCGGAGCCCAGGCTGTTCTGGACGTAGGTGCGCGTGTGACGGCCGAAGAAGTCGCGGAACACATCATCGAAGAAGCGGTCGCGGAACTCGAAGAAGGGGTCGATGCGGTGGCGGACGATCTGCTTGGTGCTGATGTTGACGATGGCGCGGACCACGGCGCTTCGGCGTTCGGGCTCGAGGGGCGCGGCGGCGTGGACGGTGGGCAGTGCGGCCAGGAACAGAGCAGAGAGAATCAGCGGAGTTCTCATTTTTTCCTCCTGTACGGGCGTCCGGCCCAGTGTACCCGTCGGGCAGAGCGGTGTCAAATCTGCGCCGCGAGCGGGGGGTGTGGCGGGACGTTGCCCCGGGGCACCCCGCGGTTCTGTGTCCGGCCGCGTTGAGCAAGTTAAGGCATTGAATGGAAACGCGTTAGCGCTGTTCGGTCGGCCCTCGTAATACGCAGCCGAAGTGCGGTGTTGGGGCAACGCCATAAGTGACCGCCTGGAAGGTGGTTGCAGAATGATACGCTTCGGGCGCGGTTTGGCGGCAACATGGAATGGTGCGCCCGCCGCGGGACGAGTCCGGCCGCATGGTTTGTAAGTTGGTTTTTTGTAGTTGTTTAGAGTTGAAGCCGTGAAATCATGTTCCGTGGCATGGGTTTTGCTATAAGGGCTAGATACCGGCCAGCCGCGAGCACCGCCAAAGCCTAGGCGCTCGCGGCTCGCGACCGGGTTCTGTCGTGGGTGACGGCTGGAAGACGCTGAGCGGCGTCCTCGGTATTACGGCAGGGCCAAGACAGCTGTGGAGACGGGAGAACGGTGGAGTGAGGAGACGGGGCGGCTGAGGGGGTCTGAAGGGGGCTGACGAAGCCGAATCCTTCCGACTGATATCCCGAAGACGTGCTGGCAAGATCGTCGGGCCCACCAGGGCGGGACACCGCGTCGCACTTTTTCCCATGCTCTGAGTGCTGGCCCGTTGCGGAGCGTTTCCGCATTGCGCTTGGGTGGTCTGTCACGCGGCAGTGACAGAGAACCCCGCGAAGCGTAGAGGATCGTCTCCGATCCCGGCATTCGGAGAGTGTGGTGCCACAGAACCTGGACGACCTGAAAAAGCTGCTGGGCAAGACGACGATCGGCGATCTGATCGAGCTTGCCCTGCGGCAGCAGGCCGCTGAGACGCCTTCGCCCGCCCGCCCTGAGGCCGTCTTCCGCAAGGAGGGCGAGACCTGGGTACTTAACTTCTCCGGACAAACCGTCTATGCCAAGCCGCGCATCGGGCTGGAATACCTGGCCCACCTGCTGGCGAACCCCGGCCAGAGCGTGCCGGTGATGTCTCTTCACCTCGCGGCAAACGGCCGCCCAACGGCCCGGCCTCGCGCCGAGGGAACTGGAAGCTCGAAGACGCCTTGGGATGTGAACCGGGCGGGGGAGGCGCTGCCCGCACCCCCGAGCTTCTGGCGGACGCCTCGGCGTTGAAGGAGTGCCAGGACCGGTTGGCCGCCATCACCGCCGAGCTGGAGGCAGCAGGCGCGGACAATGACGCGGCCCGGGTGGGGAGCCTGGAGCGCGAGCGCGAGAAGATCCTGGAGTACGTCCGCTCTTGTACGGGCCGCAACGGCCGGCTGCGGCGAGCGCCCGACCATCAGGAGCGGATTCGCAAGTCGGTCTCGAACGCGATTTCGCGTGCGATCACAGCCATCGGCGATCAACACGAAGTTTTGGGGAGACACCTCCGCAACAGCGTAAGAACTGGTTATGAAGTAACGTACGACCCCGAGGCACCTGTGGATTGGGCGCTCTGAGCCCGTTCTGCAAAATGCTACACCCTCTGTAGCATGGCTACCAGCAACCTACCGCACTTACCAGTAGACAGCCGCGAATAGGACGGCGGCGATTGTGAGCTTGGCCGGGCCGGGCGTTCCGCGTCGGCACGCCGCGGCCGGGCCTTATTGAAAGGGGGTGCGGAAATGGAACTGATCCTGAGCGGGTTGGTCGTGGTCGGGTTGGGTGTGCTTCTCTTTTTCGGGGGGATTGTCGTCGCCGGCGCGGCGGTGTTCGGGGTGATGTGGTGTTTCTCGCGCGGGAGCCCGATCAAGCACGGAGCGGACCGTGTGTTGTGGATGGGGCAAGAGTTTGAACGTTCGGCTCGACCCGGGGTAGTGACGCCGGTCGGGCGTCCGGCCACGAGAGCGCCACTGGCGGCGTTTGGTGGGCGGGTGAAGCGTCGGGCGGTGGCCTAGATTGGAGGTGATTGGAATGACATACCGAAGGGACTGTCATCACCGGCGCGCCCGGGTGCACAGCATCCAGCAGTTGGGCGGGCTGCGGCCGGTGGAGTTGTGGCATTGTCCGGACTGCAAGAGCACGATTTCGCTGGAGGGTCTTCGGGCAGCGCACGAGCGGCTGCCGGCGGCCTGACGGGCGCCGGCGGCTGGCCGATCGATTCCCGTTCGGCCGTGGAGGCGGCCGGGCGGGCACAGGAAGTTGGCCGGGCGTGTGGCCCGGCAAGGAGACGACGGATGAAGCGGCAGCAAGAGAAAACGATTTGTTCCAAGAGGAGCTGGGGCCTTGTGCCCCGGCGGAGGGAGAAAGGGGCGGAGGCGCATGGAGTGAACAGGGCGGACACGGTGCACCGGCTGTCCTTTCAAGGTCAAGGCGACAGCCCAAAGCACGTTTTTGCAGGTGGTGGGCGGCGAAACCAAAGGCCGTCGCAAACCGGATCTGCGGAGGCGAGTGTCCTCCGCCCGGGGTGCGACGAAAGGACGAAGGGAGTCTTACGATGAAACGCGTAATGGTGATCTTGGCAGTTGCAGGCCTGATGGTGGCTGGAGCGGTTCCGGCTGAGGCAGAGACGGACGCATACGGGCAGCATGCCTGGCACTATGCATCCGGGAATGTGTATCCAGAGTCGAACAGCGAGATGGTGTATGCCTTGTCGCTGACGAATCCGGCTCCCGGATCCGATGCGTACACGGCCGTTCAGCGCGGCGGCGACTTCCTGGTCTGGGCGCAGAATGACGACGGCGGGTTCGACTGGAAATGGAACATTCTTTCAGACCCGAAGCCGGGAAGCAGTTCTGCGAACCAGTTCGGTGTCACGTCGAAGGGCCTGATCGGAGCGTACAACGTTACGGGCGATACGAAGTATCTGAATGCGGCGAAGAAGGCGGCCGACGCATTGAAGGCCGTGATCGACGGCGGGACGACCCCGTATTTCCAGGATTGCTGGCTCCTGTCGGAGTATGCGGACGCGTCCGGTGATGCCACGTATCAGGCCGCCGCAGACGATGGTCTGGCGCTGGCGATCAAGACGTACAGCACGTTTGGGGCTCGGCCCGGCTCGGACAATGCTCCGGCGACGATCGTGCACGGTATGTTCCAGCGGTATCAGCCGGTGGATGAGCCGCCTCCGGCGTGGACCGTCAACCGCTACTGCAACGGATTCGACTCCGCCGGGGCGCTGTTCGCCCTCGACATGGCCTCCCCGGGGTTGATGGTCGACGTAGCCGGCGACGGCAGCGTGATGGTTTCTGCGGACGCCATTGCGGCGGCCTTCGAGGCCGAGATGCAAAGCTGGGTTGACAGCGATGCCGGGCCCCATCCCAACGGCGGCAAGTGGTACAAAGCCGCGGACACCTCCTACGGCACGGACCTGGTGCTGAACCAAGGTGCGACCTTGGCCGCGCTGGTCCGGAGCATGGACGGCGACAAGACGGGCGGCGACTACGTCAACTATCTTGCCCCGATGGCGGCCGAGCTCGCTGCCGCCCAGACCGACGGCTACTTTTGGTGGAACCCCGCGACGCACGGCGAGACGGCCGACACAGATGCGGGGTTCCAGGCGCATGCCTACGCCCTGATGGGTATTGCCGAGTACAACGACCTCGGATCGTACCCCCAACTTGAAGAGGATGCCGCGGCTTGGGCAGCGGAGAATCAGGGCTACATCGCGGTGCCGGAGCCGGGTGCGTTGGGCCTGGTGGGCCTGGGCCTGGTGGGTCTGGCCCGCAGGAAGCGGAGAAGCTAACCAAAGGGTGTCGCCAGCTGGCGGCGGGGTGTACCCGCCGCCGGCGGGCGACGGAACGATGAAGGGAGTCTTACGATGAGACAGTTGACAATGATTCTGGTGTTAACCGGCCTGATTCTGGGCGTGCCTGAACGCGGGAAGGCCGATTGGACTGCTGCAAGTAGCATCAGGGCCGAGTCGTTCTACGTTCCGTCCTCGGCGCTGACGCTTGGTGCATGGACAACGGTGCAGGGGGGAACGGACTACGAGTTGGCAGGCTACGCCATAGCCGATCCGTTCCAGATCAACCTGGAATACCAAGCGGGTATCCTCGACGCGGATATCGCGAACATCAACACCTACCTGTATCCCGCCAACGCGGCTTTTCCTCCGGGCCACACGGACGGCACATGGACGAAGAACTTCAGCGACAACGATCAGTATGTCCTGAACGTCAATCCGGCCGGCGGGCTGACGGTCTATACCTATCCGGCTGGTGCGCTGGGCTCTGGTTTCAACGAAGTGGTCGATCCGAGCATCGAGTGGACGCTCACTGCCTGGCACCAAACCATCCTGGCCGGCGACATCGTGGACAACGGGGACGGCACGACCACCCTTCGCGTGCAGCCGAAGGGCACGTACCGCCCGTTCGTAAACGACCCGCCCGTGAATAATGTGGAGGTCTTCGACGGCAGCCTCGATACCGAGGTGCTTGCCTACAGGGTCAGCGGTGATGCGTCCAGCATCGGCGACGGAAGCACCCTCCTGTCGGAACCGCGCGGTTGTCACCCGTTCGTCATCCGGAACGGCAGTGGCAGCGGCAATCCGCCGACCATACAGACGAATGATGTCTATGTGGCTGATGCCACCGAGTTCATCATCAGCGAAGGCGGGATGAAAGCCGGCCTGGGCTCCAACGACCTGAACCGCACAACGATTGAGAAAATAGGTGAACTCAGCATCACGCGGTATGACGACACGACGCGGTTTACCGGTGGGTCGGGGCCGGCCGTCGCGCCCTATTTCAACCTTTGGGTGACGGATGGTGCCGGCAACTACGCCGTCATCGGCAACGAACCGTCCAATCCGGCTTTTCAGCCGCTGTTCACGGAAAACCCTGACGGCAGCATGAGTTACCACCTCAGCTACGCCGATCTCGCGGATAAGAGAGCCAAGATCTACGAGACCCCGGGCTGGAACACGAACACCTCGTGGGTTCATGACCTGTTCGGGAGCGACCCGCTGACGTTCGCGGATATCGCCTCCCTTCAGATCAATCCGCCGCCGGTCTCGTATATTACCGACGCCAGCAATGGCGTCGGCTCCGGCGCTCCAGACGACATCGACACGTACTACGCCTACGGATTCAACTGGGTGTTCGGGGACACGCTCTCGAACTACGTCTCCGGCGGCGAGGGTTATGTGGTTTCGGGTTGCGTGGCCAGCGTGGCCCCCGTCCCCGAGCCGGGCGTGTTGGGCCTGGTGGGCGTGGGCCTGGTCGGCCTGGTTCGCAGGAAGCGGAGAAGCTAACCAAAGGTTGTCGCCAGCCGGCGGCGGGGTGTACCCGCCGCCGGCGAGCGACGGGACTTGGCAGCCGTAAAGGAGAACAAAGATGAACGGGCTCAAGAAACTGGTTTTCGGGTTGGTTCTGATTGTCGGGCAAGCGGCGGTGGCCGGTCCATTCGACAACCCGGGATACGAGTATACGAAGATTCTCGATGTGGGGCAGTGGGTGCGGTGCTCGGAATCGCAGTTCAGCAATGACGGGACCAAGATCCTGTGGAATGAGCGGACCTGGGACCCTGCGGTCGGAAAGAACGTCGAGTTGGCGGTGAGATACGGCGATTGGAACTCGGCAGCCAAGAGCATCTCGAACGTGGTTACGGTGGCGCAGAAGAGCGACGCAGGCGGGAACGTGGGCTCCTTGGGCTATGGCAAGTGGTCGGCCGACGACGCGTACATCGCCTATGGTCTTTACGACCCCGACACGAGCGAGAACGCGATCAAGCGGTATCGGGTGAGCGACGGGAACGTCGACGATCTGTATGTGCCGGGTGCCGGGGTGGACTGGTGCAATTTTGATTTCTACGGCGACAACCAGTCGGTCGTTTTCTGGGACGCGAACGCGGCTCACGCGAACTACGCGGACCTGTATACGAACGACGGGACGACCACCAGCACGGTCCGCACCAACCTGACCAGCACCTCGACACTGAAGGAGTATGAGCCGCGGGTGTTCGGTTCGGACACGAGCCAGGTGCTGTACTGGTCCGGGGAGACGGCGGCGGAGCCATACGACAGCGTTCATATCCTGAACACGGGTGACAGCTCGGTGACGGACGTGGCGGCCGGCAGCTCCGGCCACCATCTCTACTGGCCGGTGTGGGGCAAGGATCAGAGCCACGTGGCGGTGGTGGACTACATGGGTTCTGGCAGCACCGATCTGTTGCTCTACAAGAAAGTGGGCGGGACCTGGTACGCCGCCGAGGACCTGACTGGTCCGGGCTACGAAGGCGGGTCGAGCCACTGGAACTTCTTCGGCAGCGTTTTGTCCGACGGCAGTTTTTGCTTCCAGAGCCAGGTGGGCGACGACGGGCGGGACATCTGGTACGCCGGGGTGGTCGCCGACCCGGCTACGGTGGTGGATGGTGCGCCGCTGGGGGACCCGGTGACGCCGGGGTATGACCCCACCGGTGCCAGCGGGTACGGGACCACGGGCATGGACAGCGGGGGCTGCGAGGCGGTGTCGCTGAACGGGACCACTGCGCTGGACACGGCCGAGGTGGCCGCGGCGCTGGCCGATCCGGGCACGGACTATCTCTCGCTCAAGATGTTCTACGACGAAGCGGAGTTGTCTGCGAAGGGGATCGTGGAGCAGACGCTTCGGCCGTACTGGTGGAACGGGAGTTCGTGGGTGCTGGGAGGAACGGCCACGGACGGCAGCGTGGGTGCCAGCACGTTCGCCGGGGTCGACACGGTTCCCGGCGCTTACGGCCTGGGCTACTGCGGGCTGAACACGGTGGACAATTACACGTGGGTGAACCTGAACCACGCGTCGGACTACGGGCAGGGCGGGGTTCATGTGCCCGAGCCGGGGGCGCTGGGCCTGTTGGGTGTGGGCCTGGTGGGCCTGGCCCGCGGGAAACGGAGAAGCTAGCCAAAGGGTGTCGCCAGCCGGCGGCGGGGTGTACCCGCCGCGGGACAGGCGGCGCAAGCGATGAGGGGGATCGTGAAATGAGAATGCTGACAAGAGCCTTGGCAACTGTGGCGGTTCTTTCGGCCGTTCTGGTGTGCACCGGGGCGGCGACACACGCGGGCGTGACCATAGTCGACTTCGAAACAGCCCCCTTGCCGTACAACGCGACGTCGTTGACACAAGGGGGATACAGCCTCACCCCGGGGAGCGGCAACACATCGGCCAGCCAGGTCGACACCAGCGCGGGCGAGGTCCACTCTGGAAGCTACTCCGCGAGTCTTGTGGTGGGCGACGCAAACCCGGACGGCCCGTACGTCCGGGTCAACCGCGGTTCCGCGCAGTACATCCGGTTTGAGCACTTCCGCTCCATTTCCTGGTGGACTCGGGATCACGACGGGGCCACGGCAGCGGGCAACTATGTGACTATCGGACTCGACCCGGACCTGGACACTTACAACGACCTGTGGGTGGTCAGCGTCGGGCAGCAGACCGACGCCGGATCGGACGGTTGGGTTCAGATCACGGTGGATCTCAACTCGCAGTGCCACGTGGCCGCGTACGATGATGGCGGCAGCTATCAGTTCGGCGACCGTGGCGACCTCGGCCCGACCAGCAGTCCGACACACACGCCCGGATACACGACCAGCGAGATGGGGCGGCTGGGCGACCTGTTTGGCATCGGCTATAGCAACATGATTCCCGATGTGTCGGACACCACCTACGGCAAGCTCGGTATCAACGCTTACTACGTCGGCTGCTCGGAAGCAGGAGACGGCAATAAGGCTTGGTACATCGACGACATCGAAGTCGTCGAGGCAGTGCCCGAGCCCGCCGGCCTGGGCCTGTTGGGCGTGGCGATGCTCGGTCTTCGCAGACGCAGGAGAAGCTAACCAAAGGGTGTCGCCGACCGGCGGCGGGGTGTGCCCGCCGCCGGCGGGCGACGGAACGGTAAGGAGCCTTACGATGAAACGGTTGATGATGATTTTGGCAGTTGCAGGCCTGGCGGTGGGAGCGGCGGCCCAAGCAGACGTGTGGACAGTGGACCAGGGGGGCGGCGGGGATTTTACCACGATTTCGGCGGCGCTGGGTGCGGCGTCGGACGGTGACACGATCAACGTGAACGCGGGGACGTATGACGAGAAGCTGGTGATTCAGAAGGCGGTCAACCTGATCGGTCAGGACAGCGACACCACGATTATCACGTACACCGGTTCTTCGACGGAGCAGCAGATTTTCCTTGGGTCCAATACCGGGTTTGACTTCGCGGACCAGGTGGCGATCGAGAATTTTACCATTCGCAACGGGGGCAGCCTGACCGGTGACAACGACCTGATCAAGTTCCGTGCCCACGGTGTCGGGGGGCAGGTCATCATCCGCAACAATGCATTTGACGGCGACGGGGCGGACGGCTCACTCACAGCGGCAAAGGCCATCGAGGAGTCCTATGAGTCCAACAACTTCCTGATCACCCAGAACCAGTTTGATGGCTGTCAGTACGGCATCTGGGCGAACGGCTTGCAGGACGGGGCGATCAGCGACAACAGGTTCACGAACTGCACGTCGGGTGCCATCGGTATGGGCGGCAAAGCGAGCGGGGACAGTGCCCCGCACGACATCGCGGTGACCGGGAACCTGATGCACAACGGCAAGTACGGGATGGTCCTGGCGGAGAACCTCCACGATATCACGTTCTCCTGCAACACGATCACGCAGAACTCGCACACGGGGATTCTGTACTGGGAGTACGGGCCGGACGACTGGACGAACGTGGTTTTCCAAAACAGCAACATAGTTGGCAACGCAGTCGGCTTCCAGGGGTTTTCCGACCCGGACGGGCCGGCGGCGGTGGGCGCCATCAGCGCGGAAGACTGCTGGTGGGGCGATGCCGCCGGGCCGAGCGGACTGGGAGCCGGGACGGGCGACTCGGTGCTGCTTCAAGGCGTGGATTTCGACCCGTGGCTGGCGGCCCCGGCCCCGTGTGCGCCGGACATCCCCCCCGTGCCCGAGCCGGGCGGACTGGGCCTGTTGGGCGTGGCGATGCTCGGTCTTCGCAGACGCAGGAGAAGCTAACCAAAGGGTGTCGTCCGCCGGCGGCGGGGTGTACCCGCCGCGGGCGGGCGACGGGACAACAAGGGGTCTTACGATGAAACGGTTCCTGCTGGTGGTGGTGGTCGGCTTGGGTTTGTCCGTGTCGGCTTGGGCCGGCCCTTTGCTGTCCGATCACTTCGGCGTGACGCTGACACTGGACGGCGGTCGGCTACACACGACGTACACGACGACTATGGTTTATTTCTACAACCCGGGGACGTTTGCCCCCACGCTGCATACCGGCACGGTGGACTACGTGGCGGGGAACTGGTCGGGTTGCTGGGATCCCTACGGTTCTCTGGGCACGCTGACCTGCCCCTCGGGCGGTATCGGCGACGCTCCGTCGGGTGGCGAGCCCTACGACGTGGAAGCCGTGTACTTCGACGACGACCCCGACAATCTCTACATCGCCGTCGTCACGTCGTTCGAT
>Ga0272441_10014586_pt1 | contig 11114 bp, 4 predicted proteins | sample SSMProp6N_FD_193582 | JGI IMG/M metagenome (GOLD analysis project Ga0272441, IMG submission 193582) | Marine sediment archaeal communities from Little Sippewissett salt marsh, Falmouth, MA, United States - SSM-Prop-6N | ecosystem: Environmental > Aquatic > Marine > Wetlands > Sediment ...
ACCAGACCGCCGAGGCCGAGGCCACCATCGACTACCTCAAGGCTCTGGTCACGCTGTTCCAGATGGACGGGACACTGCTGACACGGCGGGGCGTGGAAGCCCCCGGCGCCGAACCGGCCCCTGGAGGCGACCGGGGCACTCGCACCCCAAGATAATGTGGCTTTTTGTACGGCGAGCCCCGCATCCTGTGGATAACGGCCATCAGGATTCACGCGGGTGGTGGCCGCCTGCGAAACTCGCCGAGCCGGCGTAATTCAGTTGTTGCCTTGAGGCCGATTTCCGGTATAATTTAAAGGATTTCTTGTGCGAAAACGGGACTCGGTAAGGCTCGGGGGGCGGTGCATACGAACGCGTGCGCCGTGCTACCGGTTTTGCTTCGCAGGATAAGTTCCGCGTAACGTTGCGCAGGAATCGTATATAGGGCCAGGGGACGCTTCGGCACGCCGGGAGAGACGGAGGTTCTTCCCGGTTTGCTGAATCTGGGCCGCATATTAGTCTGGGCTGAAGGTACCATGATCTGTACGGATCATCTACAAGGAAGCCGTTTTGAGCTGAAATACGTAATCAACGAAGCAACTGCGCGCCGCATGAAGGATTTCGCGCTCGGCTACCTTCAACCAGACTGCCATGCGGACCCGGCCAACAACTGCCAGTATGGCGTGCACAGCCTGTACCTGGAAACACCGACCCTGCAGTTGTGCAAAGCGACGTTGCGGGGGCTGAAGAACCGGTACAAACTCCGGATGCGCTTCTACGACCTGTCCCCGGAAAGCCCGGTTTTCCTGGAGGTCAAACGCCGCGAGAACGACGTGATTCTGAAGTCGCGCGTTCCCGTTCGCCGGGCGGGGGCGGACCACGTCCTGCGGGGCTACTGGCCCCGGGCGGATGACCTGCTGGACCGCAGCCCCAAGTCGCAAACGGCGCTGACCCAGTTCTGCCGTCTCCGCGACCTGGTCGGGGCGACGGGCCGGTGTTTCGTTTCGTACCAGCGTGAGGCGTACGTCACCCCGAACGATGACTCGTTGCGTCTGACGTTCGACCGGCGCATCCACGGCATCACCTATCGGGGTCAGAAGGCGCTGGCCATGGATGGGCCGTCGATCTACCCGCCCGTAGGGGGCGTGGTTCTGGAAATCAAGTTCACGGACCACTTCCCCCGATGGGTTGCGGATATGGTCCGCCACTTCGGCGTTGAGCGCAGGAGCATGGCCAAGTACGTGGCATGCGTCCTGGCGCTACGGCCGGAAGTAAAGGCCTTCTTCAGCCACAGCGGCGCCGGTCGGCAGCGCCGACCGCATTCTCTGGAGCCCGCCGTATGAGCGGTTTGGAAGACGTGCTGAACATGGTGATTAACGGCGACCTCGTCGCGGCAGCGGGCGGGGTCGGCACGGTCCTGCTCGTCATTCTGCTGGCGTTCGTGATCGGCCAGATTATTTCCTGGGTCTATATGTGGACGCACACGTCCCTGTCGTACTCGCGGATGTTCGTGACGTCGCTGGTGGTTCTGCCGGTGCTCGTGTCGCTGGTCATGCTGCTCATGCAGGGCAACATCGTGTTCGCGTTCGGGTTGCTGGCGGTGTTCGCCGTCGTTCGCTTCCGCAACGTTCTCAAGGACACGCGCGACACGGTGTTCGTTCTGTGGAGCATCGTGATGGGCTTGGCCATCGGAACGATGCGGTTCTCCACCGCCGTCGTCGGATGCGTGTGCGTGGGGGGGATTTTCCTGTACCTGTGGGGCACGTCGTTCGGCATGCGACACCGGTACGACGTGATCCTGAACCTGCACTGGGTAGGGCCGGGCCGGGCGGGGACCCAGTTGAAACCGCTCCTGCAACGCCACAGCACCAAGACGTTTCTGGCAAGCGAACGGGCGTCTCCGGATCAAGGCATGGACCTATCGTACCGGCTCCTGCTGCGCGATCCCTCCCGCAGCCGTGAACTGCTCGAGGAACTCGACAGTACCGATGGTGTGGAATACGCAACCATGAGTCAGCGCGAAGAAGACGAGTCGGAGATCTAGACCATGGCCAAACCTCGCCGCATTCCAACGCCGCTGCGGCAACGTTGGCGCCGTCTCTGCAGCCGCTGCCTGCCGGTGGCCATGTTCCTGGTGGCGATCGTCGCCACCGGGTGGCTTTGGAGCCAGCACCTGAGCCTGCCAAACACCATCGGCGAGGTCAGTGCCCTGCGCGTCGAGGCGGTTAGCCCGTCCGCCGGCCGGCTCCTGGCCGTCGAGCCCCGGCCCATTACACTCTACACCCGGGTCAAGAAAGGCGACGTCGTGGCCCGGCTCGACCCCGGCGCGTCGAAGGCCAGCCTCGATACCCTTCGCCAGGAAATGACGCGCCTGCAGGGTGAACTCGAATCGACGCAGGCTACCGTCATCGAACAGCAGGAAGCGCGGCGGCACAACGAACTCGCGCAGCGGCGGCAACTCCAGGAAACCATCGAGCAATTGCGCCTCGACACGCAGGACCGCCAGACCCTCATCCAGGCCGACACCGTTGAACTGGCAAGCCTCGAAGAGCAGTACAACGCCGTTGAGGCCCTCTACAAGCAGAAGGTGGGCTCGCGCCTGGAACTGGTGAACATCAAGTCGCAGCGCGACGTGATTCAGAAACGCCTCGAAGGCAACCGCGAAACCCTCCGGGAGGCCCAGGAGCAGAAGAAGGTGTGCGAGGAGCGGCTCCAGGAATACCGCCTGACGAAGGCGGCAGAGATGCAGAAGATCCTCGCGCCCCTCCAGGCCGCCGTCGAGACCCAGCAGAAACGGCTCGCCGAAGTCGAAATCCAGATCGAAAACCTGCTGATCCGGGCACCCTTCGACGGCGTGGTAACCGCCATCCACAAGTGGGCCGGGCAAAGCGCCCAGCCGGGCGACCCCGTCATGCGAATCGCCCGGACCGACAGCCAGTACATCCTGACGTACGTCCGCCAGAACACGCGCGTCCGGCCGGCGGCCGGTATGCCGGTGGAAGTCAGCGTTCGCAGCCTGCCGCGACGCACCGCCCTGGCCGAGGTCGAAGACGTCGGCCCCCAGATCGAGCCGGTGCCGCTGCACCAATTAAAGGACCCGACCATACCGGAGTGGGGCCTGCCGGTGCGTGTGACCCTGCCGAAGCACCTGGGTCTTCTGCCGGGCGAACTCGTGGACGTCGCGTTCCGCCCGGAGCCGCTGCTTAGCCTGGGCTCCGGCAAACCGGCGGAACCGACCGAGGCCGACAGGCCGCAGGTCGCGAAACGCATGAAATGACCGGGGGGGTTTGTCTCGTGTGACCGAGCCGGCCTATCGGCCGGCTTCGGGGACTGGGCTGAAGGGTAGAGGTTGGCAGCCTCGGCGGGGGCAATGGCCTACGGGCCGGCCGCGGTGTTGCCAACCGGAACAGGTCCGGTGGCGCAGCGCACCTATTGCGCATCCGTGCGCCGAACGGGCTGCAGAGGGGAATTGGGCATGCTGAACCAACGTAGTCACCGTCTGAACAGCGTGCCTGCCTTCGAGGCCATGGAGCCGCGGCTCCTACTCGATTCCCACCCGCTTGTCACCGAGTTCATGGCGGACAACGACACGGGCCTCTCGACGCGCGTCCGCGACAGCGTCAGCAATCCGTTCGCGGGCGATTACCTGACCCCCGACTGGATCGAGATCTTCAACCCCACCACCGGCACCGTTGCACTCGACGACTATTTCCTGACCGACGACGCCGAGAACCCGGGCAAGTGGGCCTTCCCGGCAAGCACGACCCTCGGCGCGGGCGAGTACGTGGTCGTGTACGCCTCCGGCGAGAACATCACCGACCCGGCCCTGGACGAAACCGGCCGGTTGCACACGAACTTCGGGCTCAGCGCCAGCGGCGGCGAGGACCTGGTCCTTTCCTACTACGACGCCGGCCAGAGCCAGTACGTGCCCGTCACCGAATACCTCGATTTCCCCGACCAGGAACGGGACATCTCGTTCGGCCTGTACGAAGCCGCGACCATCACGCCCATCCTGCCGGCGTACTCGTTCGCGGACATCAAGGTGCCCACCGGAGCGATCGCGGGTTGGAACGCCGAGGTGTTCACGCCAAGCGGCTGGGCGGTGGGCGAAACGGGCGTCGGGTTCCAGAACACCGCGCCCGGCATCTTCACAACGCTCTACAAGGCCAAGAGCGGCATCTCCCTGGCCGACCTCGCGGCGGCCGAGACGATGATTGCCACGCCGTCCCAGCAAGAGGCCGTGTACACCTCCGCCGATTCGGTCGTCAACTACTACGACTCCGGCGGACACGGGCACGACGAGTCGGCCCTCGAGGTGCGGTTCCCGGGCATCAACGTGGCCGATGACTTCGCCATCCTGTCGGAGGGCCTGGTCGTCATTCCGGCCGCCGGCGAGTACACCTTCTCGGTGGGCAGCGACGACGGGTTCCGCCTGACCATCGACGGGGCCGTGACGACGGCCGTCTACAACTCGCACCTGGCGGCCGGCGGCGACTCGATCAACTACACCGGGGCACGGGGCTTCGGCGACACGTTGGGCGTGTTCTCCTTTTCCTCGGCGGGCCTGTACGCGTTGGAACTCGTGATGTTCGAGCGAGGCGGGGGTGCCGCCGTCGAGATGTGGGCCGCCCCGGGCAGTTACAGTGCGTGGAGTTCGGCCTTCGACCTCGTCGGCAACACCGCCGAAGGCGGTCTCGACCTCTGCTACAACCCCGGCGAGGGCGGGGCGTCCAGCGGTTACGCCGACGACATTCACACCGACGTCGAGACCGCCATGTACGGGCTGCACGACACCGTGTACCTGCGTCTGGAATTCGACGTGGCGGACCCCGCCGACTACGATTCGCTGTATCTCCGCATGAAGTACGACGACGGGTTCGTGGCGTATCTGAACGGCGTGAAGGTGGCCGAACGCAACGCCCCCGCCACGCCCGCGTGGAACTCCTCGGCCACGGGCACGCACCCGAACGCCGACGCCGCCATCTGGGCCGACATCAACATCTCCGGCGACCTGGGCCTGCTGCATGCCGGCACGAACGTGCTGGCCATCCAGGGGCTCAACGCCCCCACCGACGGCGGGGACCTGCTCGTGCTGCCGGAACTCGCCGACATCGAGAACCTGGGCGTCCAGCAATTCTACTTCGCCACGCCGAGCCCCGAGGGCGTGAACCTCGACGCCTACGTCGCCATGGTCGATGACACCGCCTTCGACCACGACCGAGGCTACTACACCGAGGCGTTCGACGTCGCCATCACGAGCGACACCGAAGGGGCCGCCATCTACTGGACGACCGACGGCAGCAGCCCGCTCGCCCCCGACAACACGCCGGCGGCCGGCGCCACGCTATACATCGAGGGCAACCCCGGCCACGTGCCGCACATCACCACCAGCACGGCGCTGCGGGCGGTTGCCATCAAGGACAACTACCTGCCGACCAACATCGACTCGCAAACGTACATCTTCCTTGCCGACGTCATCACCCAGCCGAACGACCCCGACGGCTGGCCCACCATCTGGGAGGGCACGACCACCACGGCCGACCCTGCCGCCGATTACGAGATGGACCCCGACATCACGACCAACCCCGAATACGCCGACATGCTGGTGGATTCCCTGACGTCCCTGCCCACGATGTCGCTGGTCATGGACATCGACGACCTGTTCGGGTCGAACGAGGGCATCTACTCGAACCCCTGGCAACAGGGCGAGAGTTGGGAGCGGGCCGCCTCCATCGAGATGTTCTACCCCGACGGCTACGACGCCCCGGACGACGGGTTCCAGTTGAACTGCGGCATCCGGCTCTACGGCGGCGTCGGGCGCCGCGAGGACTGCCTCAAGCACTCCTTCCGCCTGCTGTTCAAGGGCGATTACGGGCCTACGAAACTCGAGTACGACCTCCTCGACAACGGCGCCGTCGACTCGTTCGACACGCTCATCCTCCGCAGCAACTTCAACGACGGGTACTCCTGGCACTGGGGCGACCCGAAGGACGTCCAGTACATCCGCGACGAATACGCCCGGCGCCTCTCAACGGCCCTCGGCGCACGCAGCGCGACCGGCACCTACGTGCACCTGTACGTTAACGGCCTGTACTGGGGGCTCTACAACCCCACCGAGCGTCCCGACCAGTCGTTCGGCCCGCCGTACTTCGGCGGCGGCGACAAGGACGACTGGGATGCCGTCAACTCCGGCGCCCCCACCGGCGAAAGCGACACCGAAGAGTACAGCGACCTGATGAGCTACGTCCAGAACAACGACATGACCCAGGACGTGCATTACCAGTACATCCAGGGCAACAACGCCGACGGCACGCCCAACCCGAACATCCCGTGCCTGCTCGACATGGACAACTACGCCCGGTTCATGTTCGCCAACTTCTACGTCGGCAACCGCGATTGGCCCAGCCACAACTGGTACGCCGCCCGCCCGGAAGACCCCGGCAGCACCGGCTACAAGAGTTTCACGTGGGATGCCGAGTGGGTCATCCTCATGAACTCCTCGCTCACCGAGAACCGAACGGGCGTCACCAACAGCATTGCCGAACCGTACGAACACCTCCGGTACAATGAGGATTTCCAACTCCTGTTCGCCGACATCGCCCACTGGGCGTTCTCGCCGGGTGGACCGCTTTACGTGAACCCCGACGCCCCCGCCTGGGACCCGGCCCATCCCGAGAACAATCAGCCGGCCGCCCTGTACGCCGAACTCGCGGACTGGGTGGAACTCTCCATGGTCGCTGAGAGCGCCCGTTGGGGCGACATCGGTCACCCGAACGACCCCGCCACCCTCGACGACTGGCAGGACGAACGCGACACCATCCTGGGCACCTACATGCCCCAGCGGTCGGATATCGTCCTTGGCCAGTTGCGGGGCGCCAACCTTTACCCCGACGTCGACGCGCCCGTCTTCGAGGTCAACGGCACACCGCTTTACGGCGGCACCGTCAGCGACGGCGACTCCTTAACCCTGACCAGCGCCGAGACGACCATCTACTACACGCTCGACGGCACGGACCCGCGTGCCTTCAACGGAACCGTGAGCGGCTCGGCCCTGCCTTACGGCGGCGCCATCGCCCTGGCGGAGAACAAACACGTCAGGGCCCGGGTCTACGCGGGCGGCGAATGGAGCGCGCTCGCCGACGCCTACTTCATCCTCGGCATGGACGACCTCCGCATCACCGAGATCATGTACAACCCCGCCGATCCCACCCCGGCCGAGATGACCGCGGGATTCACCGACAGCGACGACTTCGAGTTCATCGAACTCCAGAACATCGGCGACGACCCCATCAGCCTGGCCGGCCTCGGGTTCTACAACGGCGTTGACTTCACCTTCCCGATCGTCACCCTCAACCCCGGCGCCTACGCCATCGTCGTCAGCAACCAGGACGCCTTCGAATTCCGCTACGGCACAGGCCTGAACGTCGTGGGCACGTTCGTCGGCGGCACCAACCTCGCCAACAACGGCGAGGAACTCGAACTGGCCAACTGCTTCGGCGGCGAAATCCTCGAATTCGATTACGACGACGGCTGGTTCGACCACACCGACGGCGACGGGTTCAGCCTCGTCATTGCCGACCCCGCCCAGGACCCCGCCCTCTGGGACACCAAGAGCGGTTGGAAAGCCAGTTGGCAAGTCGGCGGAAACCCCGGGGCGGCCGACCCCGGCCCCGACCTCCACGCCATCGTTATTAACGAGGTCCGCGCCCACAGCCCCGACGCCGACCCCGACGGCGACTGGATCGAACTCTACAACGCCTCCGACGATACCATCAACATCACCGGATGGTACCTCAGCGACGACCCCGCCAACCCCATGAAGTATTGCATCGGCACCGGCGACACCACCCTATCGCCCGGCGAGTACCGCGTCTTCACCCAGGCCGCCAACTTCGGCGTCGGCGCCACGGACCCCGGCAGCACGGCCGGGTTCGGGTTGAGCGAGTTCGGCAGCGAGTTCGGCGATGTCATCTGCCTGACGTCGGCCGATGGCGGCGTCCTGGCCGGGTTCCGCGAGGACGAGTTCTTCGGCGCCTCGCTGACCGGCGACACCTTCGGGCGGCACATCGTGGCCTCCACCGGCGACAAGGAATTCGTGCGGCTGGCCTCGCCCACGAAGGGCTACCTGAACGACGACCCGCTCATTCCCGACGTCGTCATCAACGAAATCATGTACAACCCGGCCGAGGAACCGACTGCCGGAAACGAGTATATCGAACTCTATAACCGGACCGGCGCCGATGTGCCCCTCTACGACCCCGCCCACTCCGCGAACACGTACATGTTCACCAACGGGGTGGAGTTCACCTTCCCGACCGGCGCCGCCGTCCCGGCGGGCGGCTATGCCTTGGTAGTCGGTATCGACCCGGCCACCTTCCGCACCACCTACGGCATTCCGGCGTCGGTGCCGATTTACGGCCCGTACGCGCGCGACCTCGCCAACGACGGCGAGCGACTGACCCTCTCCTTCCCGGGCGAGCCCGAATACTCGAACCCGCCCCCCGGCGAGGACCCCGGCTACGTGCCGTACATCCTGCTCGAAACGGTTAGCTACAACGACAAGACGCCGTGGCCCACCCGAGCCGACGGCGACGGGTCATCGCTCGAGCGCGTGGACCCGGATTCTTTCAGCGACGACGTCGCCAACTGGCAGGCCAGCACGGCCGGCGGGTCGCCGGGCGCCCTGAACGTCGGCATGGACGAAACGCCGCCCACCGCCCCGACCGCGCTGGCGGGCGTCCACGTCGGCGAAACCATCGTCGAGTTGACGTGGTCCCCCGCCACCGACCCCGACAGCGGCGTGGCCGGCTATCGCGTGTACCGCGACACGATTCTCATCGGCGACACCACCGACCTGGCCTACTGCGACATGCCGCTCACCTCGCCGGCCGACGACGCGACGTACGAAGTGGCGGCCTACAACATCGACGGCGTGGAAGGCCCCACGAGCGACCCGCTCGTGGTTTCGTCGCTGCTCGTCGACTCCATCGAGGTACTCGATGAGTACCATCTGAACGTCGTGTTCACGCGCGAGGTGAATCAGTCCACCGCCGAGGACGAGGCCAACTACCACCTCATCGCCGGCGAGGGAACCGTGCTGGACATCTCCATCGCCAACCTCCGGAGCGACGACCTGACCGTCCGCCTGAGCCTCGCGGACCCGCTCGTCGACGGCGCCACCCATGCCCTGACGGTTTCCGGCATCGTCGCCGAGGACGGCACCCCCATTGCCCCCGGCACCTGCCGCGTGTTCCACTACGGCGCCGCGACAACCGGTTCCATTTTCCGCGAGTACTGGCTTGGCATCAGCGAGAACAGCGTCTCCTACCTGACCGACGACCCGGATTACCCGGACAGCCCCGACGGCTGGGACTGGCGAACCTCCTTCGAGGCCCCCATCAACTGGGCAGACAACTACGGCACACGCATGTACGGCTGGGTCGTGCCGGAGATTAGCGACTACTACACCTTCTGGATCACCAGCGACGACAACTCCGAACTCTGGCTCAGCACCGACGACAACTCCGCCAACAAGGCCATGGTCGCCAATGTCTCCGCATGGACCAGCAGCCGCGACTGGGACGATGCCGACGCCCACCCCTCCGACCCGATTTACCTCGAGGCCGGCCAGCGATACTACATCGAGGCACTCCAGAAGGAAGGCGGGGGCGGCGACAACCTCGCCGTGGCATGGACACGGCCCGGGGTGCAGCCCACCGTCCCCATTCCCGGCCAGTACCTCATCCCCGCCATGTACAACTACTTCCCCAACACCATCGTCAGCGTCGAGGCCACCGACCCCGACGCCGACGAGGAAGGAACCGACCCCGGCCAGTTCACCGTTACCCGGACCGGCAGCACCGCCGTCGACCTGCTCGTCTACTACACCCTTACCGGGAGCGCCGAGGCCGACGATTACCAGCCCCTGTCCGGTTACGTCACCATCCCCTCCGGCCAGTCGTCGGCCACGGTGGACGTTACGCCGGTTGACGATCCCGACGACGAGGAAGACGAAACGGTCGTTCTCAACCTGGCCTTTGGCGAGGTTTACAACGTCGGCACCGCGGCTGCCATCATGACGCTCGCCGACAACGACGTCACCGTCGACGATCCGCCTTACATCGTGGCGGCCGGCATCGCCCTGAACCCCGGCGCCGGCCGGCCCGACCGCACCCTCAGCCAGACCGACCCCAGCGGCCTGGGTGTCCAGACCGTCACGGTCGCCTTCAGCGAAGCCGTCACCATCGCCGCCGGCGCCGTCACCGTCCAGAAGGTCCACTTCGACGCCGGCATCGAGACCATCGACTACACCTTCGCCCCCGCCGAGGTCTCCCTCGACGGCTCCGGCACCGCCACGCTCACCCTCACGATCCTGGACTCGCACCAGACGGCCGTCGACACCTGGGTCAAGGTCACCCTCGCCGACGACGACGCCCTCCTGGCCGACCTCCAGGGCAACGCCCTCGACGGCGAACCCGCCGCCGACGCCTCCGGACTCGGGTACCTGTACGACGCCGACCTCGACCTGCCCTCCGGCAACGGCGTGGCGGGCGGCGAGGCCGTCTTCTACGTCGGAAGCCTCCGCGGCGATTACCGCGACGACTCCCTCTTCAACCCCGGCGGACCCGACGGACACATCTCCACCAGCGACATCGACGGCTTCACGGCCGCCTACCAGCAGAGCAGCCTCGACGCCGACTTCCGCGACGACTCGCTCTTCAACCCCGGCGGCCCGGACGGCAACGTCACCACGAGCGACATCGACGGCTTCACGGCCGCCTACCAGGCCGGGGCCAGTCTCGAGGCCCTGCCGACCGTCGGCACCCTGGCAGCGGCACCGCCCACGCCGCTGCCCATCACGGCCCTCGCGGCGACCGTTCCGACCGACCCGGCCGACGACGACGGCGACGGCGCCCTCGCGGCCACCGGCGCATCGGCCGACCCGGCCATGACCGTGGCGGCGGCTCCGACGCTGACCGTGGAGGAGGACGACGACACGGCGTCGCCGGAACCCTGGACGCCCGCCGCGGCGGCCACCGGAACGGATGCGGCGGCCACGGACCTCGACGCAACGGGCGGCGTGGTCGATTTGCTCACACTTCCAGCCCTCGACCTCATCGTCGGGCAATAACCGCGTT